>ENA-OWOZ01003568-OWOZ01003568.1-bioreactor-metagenome-genome-assembly--contig:-NODE-3568-length-10030-cov-3.246760_pt1 | contig 10030 bp, 10 predicted proteins | sample MGYA00238140_ERZ651804 | MGnify/ENA primary metagenome ERZ651804 (study PRJEB26910, sample SAMN07631232) | bioreactor metagenome | isolation source: Switchgrass digestor | place: USA: Dartmouth... | reverse complement strand
CCCCGCCCTCTTGTCGAGGAATTCTCTTATATAGTCCGGATTCAATACCTCGTAGGGGCCGTCGACGAGCATCCTGTTGTGGCAGAAAAAGCAGTCATAGTTGCATCCGGGCACAAAGAGCACGCAGGATACGAGCCCCGGAAAATCTATGAGCGAGCTTTTTGCCAGGCCGGAGATTGTCATGCAATGTTCTCCTTGATGACGAACTTCTTGCGCTGGGCGTACTCCTCACGCTTGCCGGCATTGTAGTTCTGCACGGGCCTTAGGTAGCCGACCACGCGGCTCCAGACCTCGGTGTCGCGGCCGCACTCGGGGCAGGTGAAATGCTCGCCCGAGATATAGCCGTGGTCCTGGCAGACCGAGAATGTCGGCGTGAAGGAGATGTAGGGCAGCTTATATTTTGTGAAAATCTTTCTGATTAGATTCTTGGCAACCTTCGTGTCCTTAATCTCCTCGCCGAGGTAGAAGTGCAGCACCGTGCCGCCGGTGTAGAGCGACTGAAGCTCGTCCTGGAGCTCCAGGGTCTCGAAGATGTCGTCGGTGTAGCCGACCGGAAGCTGAGTGGAGTTGGTGTAGTACGGCACCTTGTCTCCGGCCGTAATTATATCGGGATAGCGCTCCTTGTCGCGCATAGCCAGGCGGTAGCAGGTGCTCTCGGCCGGCGTCGCCTCGAGATTGTAGTAGTGGCCGGTCTCCTCCTGTATCTCGGCTATGACCTTGCGCATGTACTGGAGCGTCTTAATCGCAAACTCCTGACCCTCCCTGGTCGTCAGGTCGTGCTCTCTGCCGAGGAGGTTCTGGCAGGCCTCGTTCATGCCGACAAGGCCGATGGTGTTGAAGTGGTTGTACCAGTAGTAGCCCGTCCTCTTCTTTACGTCCTTGAGGAAGTTGGCCGAGTACGGGTAGAGGCCCTTTTCGGTCTGCTCCTCTATAATCTTGCGCTTTATCTCAAGGCTGGTCTTAGCTATGTTCATCTGCTGCCAGAGCCTTGTCAGGAACTCCGACTCGCTCTTGGAGAGATATGCAATCCTCGGCAGATTAATCGTGACAACGCCAATCGAGCCCGTCATCGGGTTTGAGCCGAAAAGGCCGCCGCCCCTCTTTCTGAGCTCGGCGGTGTCGAGCCTTAAGCGGCAGCACATCGACAGCGCGTCCTCGGGCGAGAGGTCGGAGTTTATATAGTTGGAGAAGTAGGGAACACCGTACTTGCAGGTGATTTCCATGAACTTCTCAACAACAGGGCTCTCCCAGTCGAAGTCCTTCGTGACGTTGATGGTCGGAATCGGGAAGGTAAAGACCCTGCCCTTCGCGTCTCCCTCCATCATTACCTCGCAGAAGGCGGTGTTGAACATGTCCATTTCCTTCTGGAACTCGCCGTAGGTCTCGGGCATTATCTGGCCGCCCCAGATGACGTGCTCGTCCTTCAGCGTGCGCGGCGGCACTATGTCGAAGGTGAGGTTTGAAAACGGGCACTGGAAGCCGACCCTCGTCGGCACGTTCAGGTTGAATATGAATTCCTGCAATGCCTGTTTCCAGCCACAGCTGCAGATAAAACAGGTGTGAATGGGCGACATTGGTGAGGCCGAAAATCTTATATCTCTGGAATATGGTTGAAAATACTCCGGGACCGAGCCCTACGCCTGTTGTCCAATAATCTCTCAGCATCGGTCCGGCGGATGTGAGTATCTTTGATCTGTAACCGATGGATGAGTCCTTGCCGCTGAATATCGTCATAAGTCTGTTGGATATCCATGACGGAAGGAAGGGTATGGCAACAAGGCCTGCTATGATGATGACCGGTATCAGCTTTATATTCCAGAAGAACACGAATACCAGCACAGCACCTGCCATCGCGATCCATGCCCCTCTCGAGCCGGTCTTGAACAGCACCAGAACCACAGGTGCCAGGGATATGAGCCAGGCTGCCTTCTTCCACAGCGCCTTCTCATTGATTATTATTGAAATGATGAAGGGTACGGTAAGCACCAGCAGTTCACCGTAAACATTGGCATTTCCCATCGTGGAGTATACACGGCCGCCCAGATCAGGATTGAGGGAAAGATCAGTAGTGGACGGGTCTACGGCGATCCCGACGATCTTCCACTGATATATTCCGTACAGAGAGGTCATGAATGTGGCTGCACCGATGGCTTTGATCATAATATCAAGCTGTCTTGCTGTATCGATGGTGCTGATTATTATGGTCAAAACAGTGAATGCCACCAGATAATGTATCAGATACTTTATGCTTTCCCGCGGGAAAATGGAGGTAACCGCTGCCATTGCCACGCTTACGAAAAACAGTATTATGGAATAGTCTATTGAGGGCGTCTCAATAATGCTGTTCCTTGAAATCATCATCTTTACGAAGAACAGCGCCGCAAGGCCCATGGCCATCATCGCACCATATTCGTTATGCCACATGTGATCGGGAACAACTATATATGTAAACAGAATAAAGCCGATGACAACATGGATGTTGTCGGTAATCAGCCTGAGCAGCTTTATGGCATAGCTGTTTTCGAAAACATTGGTCCACCTGTTGTATATTGCTTTGAGCAGCTTGCCGGGAAAATTGACTATAAGATGGATTATCCGCAGCAAAAGACTGTCCGACCAGCTCTGCTGAGACTTGTCGGGTCCTCTGAAGTAAGAGAGTATCAGGCTGCTTTCAATTGTGTTTTTGATAAATTCTTTCATAATAGGTTTCCTTAATTCTCAGCCTTTTCTATTTTTGCGATCCTGCCTTCCTTAAGGAAGCTGTTCCCTGCATAAAGCGATATGGTTTGTCCGACGTAATAAACTGATTTGTCGATGGATACTCCGTTGTCGCTGATGGTGCCAAGTGCTTCCATGGTCAGCTTCAGCGATGAGTAACCTCTTCTCGGTGATGCTACGAATTTTCCCGAGTCGTCGGTGGCCCAGAATATCGATTCGCCGCGTTCTATTGAAACGATTTTGCCGAAACTGGAATTCTGGACGGTTTCCCTTACAGGATCGCCTTCCTTCATTGCATCGATGGTGCTGTCCGGAGTGTTATCCATATAAAATGTGATCAGTATCTTTTCCTGAGCAGCCGTCTGTGTGCCTATCTTTGCTTTGGTGAACTTGCCTGACAGGCCTGCTATGCTGATTACTACCACAGCAGCTATAGCTATGATTATCCAAGTAGATCTTTTCTTGAACATGTGATTATCCCGCCTTATTTGTTTATTTGCTCTGCACTTTCTATCCTGGAATAGAATGTCGAAGTACCGACTCTTATTACAAGCGTCTGACCGACATAGTATTTGTTGCCGCCTATTGTGATGCCTGAATTACCTACTTTGCCTGCGGCCTCCATTTTCAGTGTCAGTGAACAATAACCGTCCCGTTGGGTTTCCACCTGTTTGCCTTCTTCATTTGCTCCCCAGCTTACCGGATCACCTGTTTCAACAGAGATAATTTTGCCGAAGCTTATGTTCTTGAAGGACTCGGTTACAGGATCGCCGATCTCTACATTTGAAACTGCAAAGACAGGTGCCTCATCCTGATACATGGTCAGGATCATCTTTTCTTCCGGAGCAGCTATTTGCTCAGGAGAGAACAGACCTGCCCTGTACATTATAAAGATTGCTGCCGCCAGTACTAATATGATGAAGGAAAGATCTATTATATTTATTTTGCCGAAAAGCTTGCCGTTTTTATTGATCATTGTTGTCTCCTTTCCCATCAGCTACATAAAGATTATATGTTTCAGAAGCGGTTTTATCAAGGCTGAAATGCTCTCTGACGATTTGCAGCCCCTTTGCAGCATACCTTTTTCTCAGATCTGCATCATTTATAAGCATTGCGACAGCCTGTGCGTAGTCCCGGACATTGCCGTAATCCACCAGGATGCCGCCGCCCTCCTGACTGTTTACTATCTCAGATGCGCCGCCGCTGTCTGTGGTTATTACCGGCAGTCCTGATGCCATAGCCTCCAGGATGGCGATGCCAAAAGCTTCGCTGCTGGAGTGGGCGATAAATATATCGGAAGCCTTCAGTAAATCTTTGACATTGCTCGCATAGCCCGTGAACAGGATATCGTCCTCCAGTCCCAGGGATCTTGCTTTATCCATGATGTGCTCCTGGAGCGGACCGCTGCCGGCAAGGATGAATCTGTATTTTTTCCCCGACAGCCCGAGTTCACTGCTGTTCTCCTTTATATAACGGATCGTGTCGATTATGAAATCATGTCCCTTCTCGGGTGAAAACCTTGAAACGGATGTAATGACAAGCTCATCTCCGGATAAGCCCAGTTCCCTTCTGAAGGAAGGTGAAGCCGGACCGGCCCACTGTTCAGGCTCCACACCGTTATATATCAGTGCGATCCTGCTGCGGTCGATGCCTTCTTCTGCGAGCCTGTCCATTACATGGCGGCTCACGGCGATTATCCTGCTGTTGTATCTGGTGAAGAATCTGTTGGACAATGCCACCCATTTTGAATTTTCGAACAGCATGTGCCGGGTATTGATTATGTTGACTTTATTGCCCGCCATTTTTGACAGTATGCTGATATAGTTTTCTCTAAGGAAATGGGTATGTATCGTATCTGCAGAAAGGCGACCGCACAGCTGCTTCAACTCAAGGGCAGCCTTCAGATCGAACGGGCTTCTCATCCTGAGCTGGGTAAGACCGATCCCCAGCTCTTCAAAAGCGCTTCTGCCCGGACCGTCTTCAGAGTATGCGATATGGAACTCACACGATGTACCGTGGAGCTTCTTCGCCAGTGAATATATATATTTTTCCGAACCACCGTTGCCGAGGTAGTTCAATAAATGCAAGACTCTATGCATATATGCACCAATCCGTTCCGGGATTTCCATTCTCAGCTTTCACTGTAATTCATTTTAACATACAGGACAATGCGAGTCGAGTATATCCTCATGTCTCGTTGAAACACTGCTGATGTATGCTATAATTAAATTCAATGAAAGGAACTGAGGATATGAAGGATATTGTTTATGATAAAAGGTATTGTACGGGATGCTCCGCCTGCAGCCAGACATGCCCTTTCGGTGCGGTGATGATGGATGCGGATGATGAGGGGTTCCTGTTCCCGCGCATAGATGAAGGCGTTTGCACTGACTGCGGCCTTTGCAGAAAAATATGTCCTGTAAATAAAGCCAAAGAAAATGGGGAAAACCTGAAATCTGACAAGGACAACTTAAAACCGGATAAGAACAGGCCTTCGGCTGCCGGCAGGGACGCGAACAGTCTGCCCCTGACGGATGCAGGCAGTGAAAAGGTCCTGGCCGGATTCGAGGGGAAAAAGGCTTATGCATGCTGGTCCAGGAGCAATGAAACAAGAGAGAGAAGCTCTTCGGGAGGAATGTTCTCCGAACTTGCCGCAAAGGTGCTTTCCAACGGCGGTGTTGTGTTCGGTGCGGCATTCGACAGCGATTTTAATGTTATACACCGTTATATAGACAATATCGACAGCATAGACGACCTGAGAAGATCCAAATATGTTCAGAGCGACATCGGAGACACATTCAGGCAGGCCCGGGAGCTCCTTGACGGAGGGAGGGAGGTCCTTTTCTGCGGGACGCCCTGCCAGATCGCCGGTCTGAAGTCGTTTTTGAACAAGGAATACGGCAATCTTATTACCTGTGACCTGGCATGCTATGGAGTGCCGTCGCCAAAGGTCTGGAGAATGTTCCTTGACTTCCTTAAGAACAGGTACAAAAGCGATATCTGCTCTGTTTCCTTCCGCGATAAATCGGCAGGCTGGAAGGAAAGCAGCATGAACATCGGCTTTGCCAACGGGGACAGATATCTTGTCAGCAAGAAAAGGGAGCTCTATTTCATGGGCTTCAGCAAGAACATATTCAACAGAAGATCCTGTTTCGACTGCAGGTTCAGGCTCGGTAATTCAGCTGCTGACATTACGCTGGCCGACTTGTGGGGGATCGATAAAATGGGAGTAAAGGTGCAGAATGATGACAGAGGCGTATCTCTGGCGATCACTCATACCAGGACGGGTGAAAAAGCATTGGAAGACATAGCAGGCAGCATTTCGCTGGCCGAATGCGATATAAAGGAAGCGGTGAAATACAACCCCAGGCTTGTTGCCTCTGCCAGGGAGCCGGCAGGGAGAACCGCATTTTTTGATGACATGAGAAGGGGATATGACTTCGATATGCTCAGAAGGAAGTATATGGACAATTTCAGCCTGAAATACAGGATGAAGCAGCTGGCGAAAAAAATTCTGGGCAGGGGTTGAGACAACTACGATGAGAACCAAATTATCTGTTTACAATTCAATAAGCGCCATAGTACTGCAGTTTGTGAACCTGATCGTCAACCTGATATTGCCCAGAGTTATGATCACGGTATACGGTTCCAGCATCAACGGGCTGGTCACATCCATAAGGCAGTTCATTTCCTATTTCAACCTGGTTGAGGCAGGACTGGCCGGGGCGGCAGTATATGCACTTTACAAGCCGCTGGCAGACAGGAATACAGATGAGATAAACGGGGTATTGTCTGCATCAAACCGTTTTTACAATATTTCGGGATACATATTTTCAGCGCTGGTGCTTGTGACTGCCTTTATTTACCCGATGTTTACATCGGGCCAGGGCATAGATGCCTTCACCATAGCCGCCCTTGTTATCATAATTGGCGCTTCAGGAGCACTTGAGTATTTTGCGGTCGGAAGATACAAGGTGCTTTATACAGCTGATCAGAAAAGCTATGTTATCTCGCTTATAAATGCTGCCGCTGTTGCACTGAATGCGGTGATCATACTGGTACTTGCAAGCCTGGGGCTGAATATCGTTATCGTTCAGCTTGTAGCGCTTGTCAGTTTTTTTGCACGCTCGGCACTATACATAATCTATGGCAGAATGAAGTACAAGTACATAAATTTCAATGCGCCGCCGAAAAACGAGGCACTGGACAAGAGATGGGACGCACTGGTGCTGCAGATTCTCGGGGCAGCGACCACTGCGACTCCTGTTGTCATAACATCGCTTTTCATAAGCCTCAAGGAAGCAAGTGTGTTTGTTACATATAACATGGTATTCACCAGCGTGCTGGCGCTTCTGACGACCTTCGGCAACGGTCTGAGCGCCATGTTCGGAGATTTGCTCGTAAGGAATGAACTCACAACGCTTCAGAAGGCATACCATCAGTATGAGTACCTGTTTTATGGTCTTGTTGCATGGGGCTATTCGGTGGCGGCGATAATGATAATGCCGTTTATGAAGATCTATACCGCAGGCTTTACCGATGCGGAATACATCAGACCGACGATTGCTGCTTTATTTGTTGCGGTTGGGATAGTATCGAACATAAAAACACCCCAGGGCATGCTGGTCATTTCTGCCGGTTTGTATAAGGAAACAAAGGTCCAGTCTTTGATACAGGCCCTAATCATAGTGGTTTTATCCATAGTGCTGGCGCCGCAATTCGGTATAGCAGGAGTTCTGGTTGCCTCCATCCTGTCCAATCTCTACAGGGACATCGACCTGATATTCTATATTCCCAAAACCGTAACCAGGCTTAGTCCTGTTATAACGGTCAGACGTGTGTTCAGATTATTGCTGCTGTCTTTTATTACAGTGATTCCGTTTATCTTTTTTGTCGATATAAATACTGTGAACTATCTGCAATGGGCGTTGTACGCAGTGCTGGCAGGATTGTGGGCATTGCTTGTCATCGGCGGGGGAAATATATTGCTGGAGAGGGAAACTGCCGCCGGAATCCTTGACAGGATCAGGTGGATGATCAAAAGGAAGGCAGCCTGATGCTTCAGCCATATACAGGCCGGTGAAAAACGACAGCATTGCGGAGCAGGCAGAGGAGCGGATGTTATGAGAACAGGAATACTGACTTTCCATTATGCGCACCATTATGGAGCACAGCTGCAGGCATATGCGCTGATGCGGGCGATCAGCCTTCTTGGTGCTGATTGTGAGATAATAAATTATGTAAGGAAAGATAACATCGAAGCAAGCAGCCTTTTCAAAAAGCAGCTGACTCCGCGGTCCGTTCTTTCCAATCTTGATACCCTGATGCACTATGGCAAGTTCAGAAAGAGGCATGACAGGTTCAACAGCTTTGTGCAAAAGGAAATGAAGCTCTCTGAAAAGTTTTACGGATCATATGAGGAGCTGGTCAAGGATCCTCCTGTGTATGATGTCTATGTTTGCGGCAGTGATCAGATATGGAATCCGCTGATTTTCCGCGAAGGGACTTATGATCCTGCATTTTTTGCGGAGTTCGCTTCAGGCGGGAGACGTGTATCCTATGCCCCGAGCTTCGGAATAAGCACTATACCGGAGAACAGGAGAGAACAGCTTGCACAGATGCTGGCGAAGTTCACACACCTGTCCGTGAGGGAAAAACAGGGCGAAAAAATCATTCGTGAAATAACAGGCAGGGATGCCGTCACTGTGCTGGATCCCACATTGCTCCTGACGGGAGATCAGTGGAGCACTAAGGCAGTACCGCCTGATAGTCAGGAACCGTATATTCTGTGCTACTTTATTACGGATGCCGGGAAATACGGGCAATACGTCAAAGCCTTGTCAGATAAATACCGGCTGCCAGTAGTTTCGCTTTGCGGATCACGCCGGGTGGTGCCGCAGATGGCCCGCAAGGTGCTTGATGCCGGACCGGCCGAGTTCCTGGGGTTATTTAAGGGAGCATCTGTCGTCTGCACCGACTCGTTCCACGGGACTGTATTCTCTATCAATTTCAAAAAAGATTTTTACAGCTTTGATTCTTCGAATGACCCTGTGAAAGCAGTCAATTCAAGGCTGCATAATATACTGGACATGACAGGGCTGGAGGCACGCCTGTATGCGGTTGCCAACGGGATTGACGGCTTCCGCTCGCTCATAGGCAAAGACACGGGGACGATCGATTATGTACATGCGGAAGAGATACTGAACAGAAAACGGGAAGAGTCGTTCGAATACCTCAGGGAGGCGCTGGGGCTCCAGCCCCGCTAAGCGGGTATGGCGTCATCCCCGCAAAAAACTGTCAATATAAAATTATTCAGGTTGAAAATTTTCTTTGGATTGAAGTGCTATAATTAAGTAGGGCCTGTGAGTTTGCGGTACGAATTGATGTGACTGTGAGGGGATATTGAATGTCACTGCTGCCCTGGAAGCAAAAAAAGAATAAGAAATTCGATACCAGGACGCTGCGTAAGAATGACATATCGCTGCTTATTCTGGATGAGAGATGGAACAGGCTTTTCGCAAACGCTGAGAAGACTGCGTCTATCGAGCGCTGCGAACAGAAGCTCAGAGATCTTTTAAAAGAGCAGGCCAGGCTGATTGCAGAGCAGAAGGAAATCGCCGCGGCCAAGAAGCTTCATATGGACAGGATAATCAGACTCACGCCGGACGTCTACGAAAAGGGTGACGAGAAGGCAAAGGAAGAAATGATGATTTCCGAGCGTGAGATAAAAAATATAAATGCAAGAGCCAGGGAGATAGAAGATGAGCTCGACAGGATGCCGGACAGGATAAAGCAGGCCAATCTGGAGCTGCTGGAGGAGACGGTGAACATCGTTTATTTTAAAATACGCGCCGGCAGGAAAAGGGTCGAGGAGCTCGAAAAGCTCATTGAGGAGACGAGGGCGAAGTTAAAGGAATATATAGACGAAAAGGAAACGCTTTCGCAGGATGATACGGATATATATTCATATTTCCATGATCTGCTGGGGGCTGAAGAGATCGAAAAACTTGACAGGGAGTTTTTCGGGTGAGATAACAGCAGCAGTATCGGATATCAGGACCGGAGGCCTGCCAAAGAAGCAATTTTGCCTGCGGCCGGATAAAGAGGTGCAGTATGAAGATAGCAACGCCTGAACAGATGAGAAAAACAGATGAGTGTGCTATAAACGAGTATGGGATACCGGGGATGCTCCTGATGGAGAATGCGGCTGCAGCAGTTGCAGCGGAAGCCGTGTCCATGATGGACGGCTGTGAAGGCAGAACCGTTGCGGTTGCAGCCGGCAGAGGCAACAACGGCGGGGATGCGTTTGCCG
>ENA-OWOZ01003567-OWOZ01003567.1-bioreactor-metagenome-genome-assembly--contig:-NODE-3567-length-10032-cov-2.908589_pt1 | contig 10032 bp, 12 predicted proteins | sample MGYA00238140_ERZ651804 | MGnify/ENA primary metagenome ERZ651804 (study PRJEB26910, sample SAMN07631232) | bioreactor metagenome | isolation source: Switchgrass digestor | place: USA: Dartmouth... | reverse complement strand
CCAAAGTTGTTATAAGAATATTGTTTCCAAGAAACGAAATAATAGTCGCAATACAAAAAGCAAGGGCTGAATGCCCGCTGACTCTTCCTCCCTGAAAGGGAGTACCTCTGCCTTTATAAAACTTTGCCTTTAAAATTACAGTAAGTATTATTACTAATACCATGGCTATAAAAGTCCTATGTATGGGAGAGCTCCTGATTTTAAATAATACCAGGTTATTAATAGGTTCAAGCCTATTGAAAAATAATAAATAACCTACTATTAAAGAATTGATGGCAGATATTAATACTCCACCAGCAGAAATATCCTTAGCTAACCTAGCTAAAGGATGATAGTCCTCCGTTATCAAATCCACAACCCTTTCAACTGCTGTATTAAACATTTCTGCCATCAATACAAAAGCTATAGTTAAACATAGTATTAAAAACTCTGTCCGTGAAAAATCAAAGAATAAGCTTATTATTATCACTAAAATAGCTATAGTAAAATGAACTTTCAGATTTCTTTCCGTTTTCAAAGTATAAATAATGCCATTTACAGCATTATTAAAGCTTTCAATCAAACTTCTCTTCTTCCTCATTACTTAGGAATCGTTCCTTTCATTTTTAAATATCTGTAAACTTCTCATTACTTCTTTTTCTTTGCTTCTCATTAACTTCTCTTCATCTTCATTCATATGGTCATATCCCAATAGGTGAAACATGCTATGGACCGTCAAATAGACTATCTCCCTTAATAGGGAATGGCCATATTCAACAGATTGCTCTAATGCCTTTTTTGCTGATATGACTATATCTCCCAACATATTCCCATAAAATACTACTTCCCCTTCTTCCATTGGAAAAGATAAAACGTCCGTTTCTCTATCTACACCTCTATACAATCTATTTAAATCCTTTATTTCATCGTTGTCAACAAAAGATATGCTAACTTCATAGTCCAAAGATTTTCTTTCTATTAATAATACCTCTTTAATAGCCCTTTCTATGGCTTGATATATTTCTTCGTTGATTTCAATTTCATCCTGTCTGTTGTCGAATAATATCTTCATATGAGCACTCCTTTTGTTACTTACTTTCAAATTTATCATATGCTTCAATTATTTTCTGTACTAGTGGATGCCTTACTATATCCTCCTTTGTCAAATAAACAAAATCAATTCCTGGGATATTCTTGAGTATTTTAGATACAGTAATTAAACCGGAAGATTTTCCTTTAGCTAAGTCTATTTGAGTTATATCCCCAGTTATTATTGCTTTTGAACCAAACCCTAATCTAGTTAAGAACATCTTCATCTGTTCATTTGTAGTATTCTGAGCTTCATCTAATATAACATAGGAAGAATCAAGAGTTCTACCCCTCATATATGCCAAAGGAGCCACCTCAATTAATCCTTTTTCTACAAGTTTCAAATAAGTTTCTGCTCCTAATATATCAAATAGTGCATCATAAACTGGTCTTAGATAAGGATCAACCTTCTCCTTTAAATCACCAGGTAAAAATCCTAAACTTTCTCCTGCCTCAACTGCAGGTCTAGTTAGAATAATCCTATTGACTTCTTTGTTTTTAAAAGCATTAACTGCCATAGCCATTGCCAAGTATGTTTTTCCTGTTCCGGCTGGCCCTATCCCAAATACAATATCATTATTTCTTATACTATCAATATACAATTTTTGTCCTACTGTTTTAGGTTTAATGCTTTTACCAGATGCAGTAATACATATTATTTCATTTAAAATATCACCCAACATTTCTTCTTGGCCTTTTAATATTAGCTGAATTGTATATCTAAGAGCTTGTTTAGTCAATCGATTCTGAGTATTTATTATCTCTATCAATTTGTATATTAACTTTTCAACTAACTGGATTGTATGTTCATCTCCAATTATTGCTAGCTTCCCATCTCGCAAAACGATTTCAACAGGGAACTCTTCTTCTATTATCTTTATGTTCTCATCAAATCTACCAAATAGTTCAGTTATAACAAAATCATCTTCAATGTATATTTCTTTTTCCTTTTTGTCTGCTGGCAAGTTTTGTCCTCCTTTATATTTTTAATTAAGAAGTTGTTTTTCTCCTATATCTTCAATAACCTCTATTACAACATAAGTAACGACCATATTATCTTTGATATAGTGGTTTACATCCTTCGATTCTATTTTAGCACTAGGTGGTAGTTGTTTGTTTAATTCTTCAACTGCTTTAATATGGTTTGATTTCTTTATAAATTCCACATCCTGTTCAATCTTTTTTGACTGAACTTCCTTATATTCATGAACCAATATTTTTATCGGTAATTTCAAATCCAAGTTGAATATCTTTATTTCTCTCACGTTTTCAACATAATCTTTGAAGGGGATATCCCCTTGTATAAATTGGATTCCTTTTTCTCCAATCTGTAGTTGATATCTTTTATATACCTCTCCAGTCTCCACTTTTACTGTTTTCACAATTGGTTCCTCTACTTTATAGGAGTATGATGTTCTAGCCAAAACTTCTCCTTCTGCATGAACATACATCTGGATATCAGAATACTCATCAGATATTATTCCAGTGATTAAAACCTGCCCTTTTTGGACTACATCACCTTTTTTTACTGCTACTCTTCCATTTCTGGCAATAACCTTCTCTATTACGCCTTTTTTATTAGCCACAATATTGCATGGTGTGTCCTTATCAATCAATTCCGGGGGTATATCTCTTTCTTTTACCTCAATAGTCAATTTTGTTCCTTCTATATTAACAGATAAATAAGAAAAAATATCGTATTTTTTTAGTAAAAGATTTTCCAAATAGTCTTTATCAACTCTATATTTTATTATACCCTTCTTTATATTTTCTTTTTCTAAGGTTTCCAAAATTTCATCTGTTGCTACTGTTTCATTACCTATGACCTCTATATGCCATATTAAAGAGGATAAATAGAATATTAGAGCAAAAAAAACAATAAACCCAAGCCCTAACATCTTTCTCTGTTTTAGTTCATATATGAAAAATGGGAATCCTTTTTTCTCTATTAGTTCAACTCTACAGCCTACCTTTTTTACTACCTCCTTCAATTGTCTAAATCCTTTTATAGAAACTTTCATCTCTAACGTTGTATAGTCCACTCTGTTTATATCCCAAAGGTATATATCATTGGAAGCGGCTAAATTTAAAAACCTTTCTAAAGTTAAGCCTTCAATTCTTATAATAACATATCCTCTCAAAAAATTCCACGCTTTTATAGTCCCCATGCCACCACCCCTTAACTGATTATTTCAACTTTTTCAATATTTCCTTTTACAATAATCTCTTCTGACAAAATTGTTTTTAATTCCATATTGGTACCGCTAATCTTAATTATCCCTATGGTTGAATTTACTCTTAATACCTCCTTAGTGTATTCTATAATACCTTTATGATTTGAAATATTTATTTGGATATTCCCTATCATTACTATTTTTGGCAAATCAAGTACTAGATCCTTAGGAAGCTCTAATGCTTCAGATATGTTATATTTTAAATTAGATACTTTATTATCCATATTTGTAAACCTCCCTTGTAATAAATTTATGCTTATAGGAAAATCAGTATTACAAGGGAAAAAGAAAAAGCATATAGAAACCTATATGCTTTTTCTCATATTTTGAACAGCCTTTGGCTCAGATAATATCTCTGAAAAAATTACACCTCTTAAGAAGTCATTATTTATCCTCTTCTTTTGTTTAGTAATTTTAATATCATTAGATTTATCCAATTCAGATGTATTATCAACTGTCTTTGAATCTGAAACATAATCTTCATTACGCGATTTGGTAACATTTATACTTTCATATTCTACTTTTTGGACTTTTTCTTCTACTTTTTCATTATTATATGCTTTATCAAACTCATAGTCTATAACAGGTTCTATTTTCTCTATTTTAGTAATTGATCTCCTTCTATCCATTCTATTTTTTTGGATCTTTCTTTTATCACCAATACTTTTTAAAATTGTTTCTATAAGCATTAAAATCACGAATATAAATATTATATTCATAAAAATCCCCTACTCTTTATCACTGTTGTTTTTTTCATCTTCTGCCATCTTAGATATGGAATCTCTCATGTTTGTATCAGCTAAAATGTTTTTCATATTGTAATAATCCATTACTCCAATTTTTCCTTCTCTTAAAGCTTTTGCTAAAGCTAAAGGAACTTCCGCTTCTGCTTCTACAACCTTTGCTTTCATTGCCTGTACCTCTGCAGCCATTTCCTGTTCTCTTGCTACTGCCATAGCTCTTCTTTCTTCCGCTTTAGCTTGTGCTATTCGTTTATCAGCTTCTGCTTGATCAGTTTGAAGTTTAGCACCAATATTTCTTCCAACATCCACATCTGCAATATCTATTGAAAGTATCTCAAAAGCTGTTCCTGAGTCCAATCCCTTATCCAAAACAGTTTGTGAGATTAAGTCAGGATTTTCTAAAACATCTGTATGGGATTTAGAACTTCCTACAGTGGTTACTATACCTTCGCCTACTCTAGCAATGATGGTCTCCTCTCCAGCTCCTCCTACTAGTCTCTCAATATTTGCCCTTACAGTTACTCTTGCTTTAACGATAACTTCAATACCATCCTTGGCAACAGCTGATATATTAGGTGTTTCTATAACTTTTGGATTTACGCTAACCTGAACAGCTTCTAGTACATTTCTGCCTGCTAAATCTATTGCTGCAGCTCTTTCAAAGGGTAAATCTATATTAGCTCTTTGAGCAGCTATTAAAGCATCTACTAAAGTATTAACATTTCCCCCTGCTAAATAATGAGCTTCCAACTTATCAATTTCAATTGTTAATCCAGCTTTAGTTGCTTTTATCATGGGAACTACAATCCTTGAAGGTACAACTCTTCTTAACCTCATACCTATTAATGTGATAATCTTAATCTTTACACCTGAAAAGTAAGCTGTAATCCATAATCCTACTGGAATGAAAGTAAAAAACAACATTAAAAAAACAATTATCAATATGGCAGTTCCAACAAATAATAAAAATGGTCCTCCTAGCATACTACAACCTCCTTACAATTATTTTTGAACCTTCTACCTTTACAACTTTAATATTTGCATTTTTTGGTATAAAAACACCTTCTGATATTGCATCTAATCTTTCACCGTTTATTTCTACGATTCCTGAAGGACGAAGCTCTGATATAGCAATGCCTTCTTTCCCTAAATACTCTTTTTTGTCCCCAGAGCTTATATATCCCCCTTCTTTATTTAAATTTGTATTTAGGACTATTTTATCAAATGATTTAAAGCTATATCCACGTCGTATAAGTAATATTGTTATTATGGTTGTCAGTATTATGGATATACTTAAGGATTCCAAAGCTTGTTTGACTGATCCTATTGCAAGTATTATCCCCGCAATAATTAGTATAATACCAGAGATACCTGGCAGACCAAAACCAGGAGATATGGCTTCGATTACAAGCAGTATTAGACCTATAATAAACACTATCAATGAGGTCCATTGAGAATTGCCAGCCATAATATTTCCAGCGAAAAATAATCCAAAGGAAATTATGCTTATAATACCGCCAATACCAAATCCTGGTATAAATATTTCCAATATCATTCCAATAAATCCAAATGTCAACAGTAAGATGCTAATTTGATAGCTAGAAATGAATTTAGAAAATTTTACCTGTAAGTTTTCCTCCACTTGAACTATACTATCATAGGCAATATTAAAATGAGATAAAATATCTTCGTAATTGTTAGATATATAATCTGCAACTTTAAGCTCTAGAGCTTCTTTACTTGTCAAATTCAATAATTTTCCTTCCTCCGAAATACCCTCAATTGCTATATCTTTATCAGCCATGGCTTCGATTACTTTAACATTTCTACCTCTTTGCTGTGCTACATCCCTTAAAAAGCTTCTCCACATGGAAAGTACTTTTTCATCTTCAGGAATTGTTGATGCTGAACCTATAGTAGAACTTTCTGCCATAACAACTTTTTCTGCTGAAATTGTGATTAAAACTCCAGCTGATTCGGCTTTATTGTTTACAAAGGCTATAGTAGGAACTTTTAAATCCAATATAAGGTTTTTAATCTTTTCAGCTTCGCTAATAATTCCGCCATAAGTATCTATTTCAAATATTATTGCTTCTGGAGATTTTGTAACAATATTGTTTACTGTTGTATTTAAAAAGTCATAAGTTCCTCTGTTAATTTCCCCTTTTATAGGAATTACGTATACATCTTTTTTCCCTTGCTCTCCATAGGAGATACCGCTTAATAGAGTAATAGATAATAAAAAAAATGCTAATATCCTTTTCATTATATACCTCCTTAACTTGTGATAGAGGTTTTAATCTACTTGACTATATCCTTAATATGCCATTTATAATATTATATTATTATATTATTATTATATCATATATGCAAATAAACCTGGGTAAATCCCAGGTTTATTTCAATAACTGTCTTACTATTTTATTTACTCTTTCTCCATCAGCTCTACCTTTAACTTTAGGCATTACTGATTTCATCACTAACCCGATATCCTTTGCAGATGTAGCATTGGTATCATTTATAGTTTGCTTTACAATTTCTTCTAACTCTTCATCTGTTAATTGAGCTGGCATATACTCAAGCAATATTTCAATTTCTTTTTCAGTCAATTCAACTAAGTCCTGCCTATCAGCTTTTTTAAAATCACCTATTACATTTCTCTTCTCCTTCAACTGCTTTGAAATTATATCCAATATATCTTCATCCTTCAGTTCTTTCCGTTCATCTACTTCCTTTTGTTTAATAGCAGCTCTAATCATGGTTATAGTGTTTTTTCTTACAGTATCTTTATTCTTCATAGATGACTTTAAATCTTCTAAAAGCTTTTCTTTTAAGGACATAAATACACCTTCTTAGTTAAATTTTGATTTTTTCCTCCTAGCTGCTTCTGACTTCTTTTTACGTCTTACGCTTGGCTTTTCATAGTGTTCTCTTTTCCTATATTCAGCAAGAACTCCTGATCTAGCACATTGTCTTTTAAATCTCTTAAGTGCATTATCAAGAGATTCATTTTCTCCCACTCTAACTTCTGTCATAACTTCTCCCTCCCCTCTACAACCGCATAGAGTGCTCTCCACCTACAAACTAGAATGTGACACGAAATAATTATACATTATGAAAAAAATTTATGCAACTAAATTTTAACCTGGTGGCCATGAAAACTTGCGTGCACCGAGTAAGTGGAAATGAATGTGAGGTACTGTTTGACCGCCAAACTCACCACAATTGTTTACAACTCTATAGCCATCCTCTTTAACTCCCAAATCCTCAGCTATAGTTTTTATTATTTTAAATATATGACCAATTAAATCGAAATCTTCTCCATCTAAATGATTTAAAGACTCTATATGTTTTTTAGGCACTACTAATATGTGAACAGGAGCTTGAGGGCTAACATCTTTAAATGCAATAACTTTATTATCTTCATATATAATTTCTGATGGTATTTCCTTATTAATTATCTTACAGAATATACAATCTGTCACTTTCTCACCTCCCTACAGCTTAATAATAATATATTCTACATAAATCTTATAATTCCTCTATTTCTCCTATTAAAATATCATTCTCTCTTACTTTTATTTTTACAGGCAATATTTCCCCTTGAATATCCTTGCTGCTTTTAGCTTTTACTCGTATATAGTTTGTAGTATATCCTTCACAATATCCATCTTTATTTTCTTCAAAGAGGACTTCCATTCTATTACCAACGAATTGATCCATAAATCTATTAGCCAATTGGTTTCCTAATTCAATTAACTTTTCACTTCTATAGTGTTTAACGCTGCCATGGACTTGACTGTCAAACTTGCTTGCTGGAGTTCCCTTTCGAGGAGAATATTTAAAGACATGAATTCTAGAAAATCCAATATTCTTTACAAAATCATAGGTCTCTTGAAATTCTTCCTCAGTTTCCCCTGGAAATCCAACAATAATATCCGTTGTTATACCTGCATTAGGCATATATCTTCTTATCAAATTAACAATGTTCTTGTATTCTTCAGTAGTATACTTGCGGTTCATTCTCTTCAATACACTATTGCTTCCGCTTTGCAATGATAGATGGAAATGATCGCAGAATTTCTTATTGTCTACGACATTAGTCATAAACTCCTCATCTATAAAGGTAGGTTCAATAGAGCTCAACCTTATCCTTTCAATTCCCTCTATCTTGCTTACCTCGTTTATAACATCCAATAAGCTTAAATTTTTTAAATCCTTACCATAAGAAGCTACGTGAATTCCTGTAAGTATTATCTCCTTGAAGTTAGCTTTTGCAAGCTTCTCAGCTTCATCTAATATATCTTCTAGCTTTCTGCTTCTTATTGGTCCTCTGGCATAAGGAATTATACAATAGCTGCAGTATTGATTACAGCCATCCTGTATTTTCATATACGCTCTTGTTCTTGATTCTAAGTTATCAATGCTAAGATTATCGAACTGTTTATGGTATTTTATATTTCTAACCACATTGATCTTTCTTCTCTTTTGCTTAACTTCTTCACATAGGTCCACAATCTTCTCCTTATCAGTAGTACCAATCACAATATCTACGCCCTCTATGTTCTCTACCTCATCCGGAGCTATCTGGGAATAACAACCTACTGCTGCTACAATGGAATTTTTATTTAATTTTTTAGCTCTTCTTATAAACTGTCTGGATTTTCTATCCCCTAAATTGGTTACAGTACATGTATTTATAATGTAAATATCTGCTTTTTCTTCAAAACTAACAACTTCATATCCTCTTTTTCTGAACATCTCTTCCATAGCTTCAGTTTCATATTGATTTACTTTACATCCTAGGGTATAAAATGCAACTTTCATCATAATACCACTCCTAAATCTCCAAGCTCATATAATACCATAGCAACAGTAATAATACCTGCTGTTTCTGTTCTCAAAATCCTAGGTCCTAAAGTTACTATATGGGCACCAATATTCTTGAGCATTTCTATTTCATACTCTTCAAATCCGCCTTCCGGACCAATAACTATATTAATCTTTTCGCCATAAAAGCCTTGTAAAACTTGTCTTAATCCAAGGGACTTCTCCATCTCATATGGAACTATTATATTCTCTTCATTTTTTAAATAGTTAACCATATCCTCAAATCCAACAATATCTCTAACTATAGGTATAAAGTCTCTCTTGCTCTGTTTAGCCGCCTCCTCAGCAATAGCATTCCATCTCTCAACTTTATTCTTTTCCTTTTTACTATCTTTAATCTTTACAACAGTTCTATTGGTTATTACAGGAATTATTTCTTTTACACCTATTTCTGTGCTTTTCTGGACTATAAGGTCCATCTTATCTCCCTTAGCAATACCCTGGAAAAGATTGATATGAATTGGAGGTTCATTTTTCCCTTCATATATATTTAATATACTAACTAATACCACATTGGACTTAATCTCAATTATTTCACATATGTGGCATTTGCCTTCAGATACTACTTCTATACTTTCATTTTGTTTTAATCTCAGAACATCCTTTATATGTTTTACATCTTTACCTGTAATTTCAATTATCCCATTATTTATCTGATCTTTATTAACAAAGAATCTATTCATATATCCACCCTATTTCATCTTAGCAACAAGAACTGCCCAATCATTCATAGTCTTTTCTTCTAATATATTAAAACCGTTATCTATCAGAGCATCTTTTACATTGTTTAACTTTTCAACAATTATACCAGAAGCAATAAAGATTCCATTATGTGTAAGATAATCTTTCAAATCTGGTATCATGTGTACAATGGTCTCAGCAATTATATTAGACACGATGATATCAGCTTTATCACTGACATTATCCAATAAGTTTCCTTTTCTTATTTCTACTTTTTCTTGAACGTTATTCAATTCTACATTTTCCTTGGAAACCTTAACGCTTAATTCATCCAAATCAATTCCTATAACTTTTTTTGCCCCCAATTTAGCTGATACAATGCTTAATATACCACTTCCGCATCCTATATCATAAAC
>ENA-OWOZ01003566-OWOZ01003566.1-bioreactor-metagenome-genome-assembly--contig:-NODE-3566-length-10033-cov-3.111591_pt1 | contig 10033 bp, 13 predicted proteins | sample MGYA00238140_ERZ651804 | MGnify/ENA primary metagenome ERZ651804 (study PRJEB26910, sample SAMN07631232) | bioreactor metagenome | isolation source: Switchgrass digestor | place: USA: Dartmouth... | reverse complement strand
ACAGTATGGATGTCCAACACAAAAAGAAGCCGCCCACGACGGAGCGGCATAAAAAAAAGAGGCCTTTTAAAGGCCACCAAACATACCATCTCCAGTATAACACAGCTATGCTGGAGAATGCAAGGAGGATACTTAAAAATGACAAAATGTTCAATTTGCCACAGACCACTCAAAGATCCAGAGAGTGTTAAAAGAGGAATAGGGCCTATTTGTTATGGCAAGATGAAATCGGAAGAAGAGCAAAAAAAGGAAGAGCAACAGGAATTTATTCCTTTTGAAGGCGACATTATATGCAAAAGGACCGAATATGGCCCAATAACCAATGTTACGCATATGATAGTGCGCCATAGCCCCACTGGGTTTGAATGGGGCTATGGAGGTAGTGGCCCCGCAGATCTGGCTTTAAACGCCTTGACAATGTATATTGGCCGTGAAAAGGCAGAAAAGGATGGACTCTACCAAGAATTCAAGTGGAAGTTTATTGCAACCATGCCTATTGAGGGAGGCATAATCAGGCGTGAAGATGTAATGAAATGGCTGAAAGAAAGAGGTGTTGCCTGATATGGACGTGAAGGATATTCTGGGGAAAATCCATATTGATATACAAAACCAGCGGAAAAAGCTTCTATACATGAAGCAAAAGATCGAGGAACAACAAGAGATACTAAAAATATGGGAGCTGGAACAAATCACGGATATTGCAGGTTTAAATACCACGTATATAGGATTAAAAGGTTTCTGGAGTTGATATTTGTTTCCTTCCGCAAACTGAACAAATTGCTTCTTTGCTTTCCTCAAATATTTCACCTACTTTGTCCTGATAAATAAGATCTTTGTAATCATCATCATCGCATATGAAATTCTCATCTATTTTGATCGTATATAGAACTATTTCATCATTTTTATCTAGAAATAGTTGTTTTCGAATATATTCATCTACTATCTTCGAAACCTCAGCAACCAGTTTTTGTTCTTTCAGCTTTGCATTTCGTTTTTCGCTTTCTGCTTTTAGAGCTTCTTCAAGTTCTAGCGGATTAAAACCCTCTTTAATTCCAAGTTTATCAAGATCCCATATGAATCTATATCTTTTGCTAATATCTTCACTAAAACTCGTGTAGCATTTTTCAATGATATTTCTAATTTTTTGTTTTAAAGGGCTTTTTTCATCAAGCCTGTCATAGAGACTCGGGATTGTTTGGGAGCACAAAAACCCGAGATTGTTAGTTGTGGCAAGCCACTGGAAACTGCTTGGCCCTGACGCATTGCCGACCCATAAGAACCTTTTTGGTGAGTTTTCATTTAATTTCTGCGGCTTAAAAGAAACTGTGCAGTTTGTCGTGTCAAACTTTACAATAACAACAAGCTGCTCGTGACCGGTTTTTTCTTTGTCCTTCACCTCAATATCGATTGTCAATGAATTTAGTAGCTGATCATCAGACCCTCCTAATACCCTAGTACCATATCTCTTATTGCAGTGAGCAAACGACTAGCCTCCTTTCCTTCAAATTTTTAGAATTGCACACTCTTCAAAATACATTTTCTTAGTTCTTGTAAGAAACACCTCCTTCACTTTTGTATAAAAAAATTTTTTTGCTTTCTTAAAGTAAGGGAGAAAGATTATAAAAGAACCACTGAAAATACAAATAGGTCATAGGGGTGTTTTTTATACTTTTTTGGAAAATATATTCCAAAAGTTAAGCCTTTTTCTTCATTTTGAAAAGCCTAATACAACCAAATCCCTGGCTGTTTTTACTTCCGAGCCCACTTTCAACTGCTATTTGCAGTAGTGATAACGGACCTGACAGAATAAATATTCCTGAATACCCCTTTATAACAGTTTTTTTATAATTTATTACAGAAAGTTTAGGTTGTTTAAGCGGCATAATAGATACATTCCCAAGCGGCGGATCTATCTTATAAAAAGCTTTATATTTATTTCTAAGATTGTTTTCTATTAATTCATCGAAGTCTTTCTCCCCCGGTTGAAAATAACAGGTATATTTTCTGCCATCAGGCCTAAGCAATGTGCTGTAAACAACTATTGGCGACAAGGTGCTAACCTTTATTTTTTCATCGCAAATAAGGTCTTTTTCTAGTGAGATATCGGTCACTTTTACCTTTGATGATCCCAAGGTGATATTTGACTTAAACAGCAGACCGTTTGCAAGAGAGTTACAAAAATCACTATAAGGCGATGTTACAACTAAGGATATGGGGCCAACAAAGGTAATTTTCCCTTTGTTTTTATCTATGAAATACTCACCCATGAGCCTTGAAAAGGCAAACATTTTAAATGCCCTTTTCCCGTGTATAAAACCATTATCATGTAGAAAGTTGCCTATGTCATCATCTAATGAATTATAAATCATAGCTTGAACCATATGGTTATAATGAATAGGTAGCGATAAGGTTTGGCCATCTTCGGGTAAAAAACAAATCTTTTGTCTCAATCATTAAGCCTCCACGTGAGATATTTATTAACAATACACTATGATGCCAACTATTATTATCACATTGTAATATACCCACCATAACTTTGGACATTTTTCTTTAAGGACATATTCAACATTTTTTGTGAAAATTCCTTCTTTACAGAGTACGGTTTATCGGTCTTTGGTGGCATTTTTCGGATTTTTGGTTAAAAATTGTGTTTAAATTTGTAGGATAAAAGCTAGACTTACCGGCAAAGATTTGAATGTTGGGCATGAAAAAACCACCAGTGTAGCGGTGGTTTTAATCTAAAAATGTGAAACTCTCAATTATCTCATCAAATTGTTTTTGTTTTTCTGCGTCAAGCTCCAAGGTATAAAAGTTCATGGCAAATACCTGCTTGCCATCGGTTAGATAGTATGTATGGGGGTACCAGTATTCTATATCTCCGCTGTGCGGAAAAGCCTTGGATATTATCCTCACGCCGGTGTAGTCTTTTACTTTTATGTCTTCTTTCGAAATCAATTCACATTCGCTGCTTACCTGCCAGTTGTCAAGCAAGCTCTGGCCTTCTTTCATTATAATTGGCGGGAAAAGTTCTGCAACCTTTTGGCCGTTTTCGTCGGTAAATACGCTGTATTCAATATCCCAATTCCCCGGAAAATGCAACTCATATGCTATAAGAGGACTTGCTTCCTGAAAAGAAAACGAGTCCCAGTCTTCAGTGGTATATGCATAATCTCTTAGTCTCAGCATTTTCCAACCATTAATAAACGGGGAATTCTTAACTTCAAATAGCAGCTCATCTTCACCGTTTTCCGCATCGGTTTCATCACTGTTTTCACTTTCATTATTTTGACTAGACTCCGATGGCTCCTCTTGATTTTCCGATTCTTTTTCGGATATTTCCTCCGGAGTATTGGTATTTGGGTCTGGGGAAATATTAGCATTTTCCTTGGTTTTTGTACAGCCAACAAGTATAATAAGGACAATCACAACTAGGGCAATGAGTTTCCTAGAAGGGTTCATTTAACTCTCCTCCCTTATTGCATTTTTCACAATAACCGTAAATCTCAAACCTGTGTTCCGTAGGGGTAAACCCTTTTTCCATAAGCTTTGCCTGTATATCTTCCATGGGACAATATTCCAAAGGAATAGAAGCCCCACAATTTTTGCAGATTACGTGATGGTGATGACCGTCCTCTCTGCGCAGTTCATATAGAACTCCGCCGCTTTCAGGAGTAATTCGGCAAACAATGCCTTTACTTAGCAGCACGTCAAGATTTCGATAAACAGTAGAAAAGTTTATGCCGGGCAATGTCTTAATAACTTCTGAAAAAATATCATGAGCGCTTAAAACCGTATCCGTATTTTGCAGCACGCGGATTATGGCCTTGCGCTGAGAAGTTACCTTAAGCTGCTGCTTTTTTAAAAGTTTTTCTGCATCCATCGGCTTAAAACCCCCTTTAGGCAAATAGCAATCATTAAGATTGATGAAGCGATTAAAACTATAGTCCCCCCGGGGGCCAAATCAAATATGAAAGATGTATAAATACCCGTAATGACAGAAAAAAGTGCAACTGCAATTGCTATTACAAACGTTGACTTGAAACTGGTCGCCAGCTGAAGTCCCACAGCTGCTGGTATTACCATTAAAGCCGATATTAGAAGAGCTCCTACCACCCTAACCGAAAGGGCAATCACCAACGCAGTCAATAGTGTAAAATAAAAATTAATCCACTTTACAGGTATACCCAAAACCGCAGCTGCTTCATCGTCAAATGTTATTGAGAAAAGCTCTCTATACAATAATATCACAGAACCTATTATGAAAAAACCCAATATTGAAATTATAATGATATCCTCGCGGGATACAGCAACTAAGCTGCCAAACAGGTAAGACATAAGATCAGCATTAAAAGATTTTCCAAGGCTTATCAGCACAACTGCAAGGCCCATTCCGCCGGACATGACGACAGCCAAAGCCACTTCTGAATATTTTTTAAAAGCCGACCTTATTATTTCAATGAGGACTGCCGCTGCCCCTGAAAATATCAAAGCTCCATAAAAGGGATATATGCCAAAGAGCATACCGCCGGCCACACCGGCTAGTGCTGCATGAGACAGGCTGTCACCTACCAAAGACATGCGCCGAAGTACAATGAAAACGCCCATAACTGAAGCCAGCAGGGCGGTAATGATGCCAGCAGCAAAAGCCCTTTGCATGAAATCAAAACTAATTATATACACCAGCCTTGCCTCCTTGCTCTAATATTTTTGACGTGAAACTATTCAAAAGGTTCCCCATATTTTTATACAAGGTCATTTTACCGTCCAGCATGTATACCGCCTTTGTAGCCATTTTAAGAGCACTTGTCACATCATGGGTTACCATTACCACTGTCATGCGTTCTTTATGAAAGTTTGAAATCAGATGGTAAAATTCCTGCTGAGAAGCTGTATCGATGCCAGTTGTAGGCTCATCTAAAAAAAGCACCTCGGGGTTCCTCACTAATGCCCTTGCCAGAAACACCTTTTGCCTTTGACCACCGGAAAGCTGGCCGATAAGCCTGTTTGAAAGATCTGAGATTTTAACTGCTTCAAGGGCCTCTTTTACAGCCGCCTTTTTCCTGCCTCCGCCAAATAATCTCCCAAAACCTGTGTAATATCCCGAAGCTACAACTTCCTGTACTGTTGCTGGAAAAGAAGTGTTTATATTTGCCGCCTGTTGGGATACATAGCCGATCCTGTGCCATGCAGTGAATTTACGGGGTTTTTGGCCAAAAATCCTCACTTCTCCGGCCTGTGGCACTAGGAGCCCCAGCATGACTTTGAGCAGCGTTGACTTAGCCGAACCATTGGGGCCTAAAATGACTACAAAGTCCCCCTTTTCTACCGAAAGGCTTACATCTTCCAAAACCTGATTGCCGCCGTAGGCAAAGGAAACATTAGTAAGGGTTACGACATCATCGCATTTGTCATTTGACAATCTAAGAGTGTCTTTAACTTTACTTGGCATTATCTCACCAGCTTTTACTTTTAATTTAACAAAACTATACTATGCCATTTATTCTTGAACCAGGGCAATATTTAGAAGTTCCAGATTTTCTTTCATGACCGAAAAATAGTCTTTCCCCGCCTGTATATCCTCCGGCCGCAAGGTTCCTAAAGGATTTAATGCTAAGATTTGTGCACCAATTTCATTGGCTAATATGGTTGAAAACTCTAAAGTTTCTCCTTGTTCGTCAAATATATATTTAACGCCATTTGCTTTGCAGAACGCTTTAAGTTCTTCCATTTTCTTAAGTGAAGGCTCATCATGGGTCGAAAGGCCCCTTATGGCAACCTGATTAAACCCATAGCGGTCAGCCACATATCCTAAGAAGGCATGAGAAACTACTATATCTTTACGAGCGGCTTTTTCAGCAAGGACCTTAAATGCATTGTCAAGTTCATCAAATTTATTGCTAAGGTTTACAAGATTTTCTTTATAAGTCTTCTCGTGTTCTCTATCTATTGAAACAATCCCTTCGCATATCCTTTCAGATATTGTTTTAGCAAGCACTGGGTCAAGCCAAACATGAGGGTCATTATTTTTTATAAGGCCTTTTCCGACTTCAATTACCTTTATGCCCTGTTTGTCTAAGTTTTGGGCGATTTTAGCCGCCCAAGGTTCCATGCTTTCACCTAAATAAATAAAAATGTCTGCACCGTAAATATCCGCAACCTGTTTTAGGGAGGGTTCAAAATCGTGGGGATCAACTCCTGCAGGGATCAGGCTTTCAACTTCGGCAAAATCTCCTGCGATTTTTTTGGTAAAATCGTAAAGGGGATAAAAGGTGGTATAAATCTTTAAGCTGCTATTGTCATCTTCAACAGGAGCAGTTTGGCGGTTCTTTGCACAGGCAGTAAGCGAAAATACAAGGCTTAAAAATACAAGTAACATCAAGAATAATTTGGCTTTCTTCATTTTTTCCTCCAATTGCAAAAGGTTTGCATTTGCATTTCCTATTATATATTCTACCACTAAATGGTGTCAATTATTTCTTAATTTAACGGTATTTATCAGTTTTTTTGTGCAAAATTTTAAACCCTCGCTTTTTTTGCGAGGGTTTAAACTCTTTACAGCCCTATTTCTGCCAATAAGTCACTTTTCTGCCTGAATCCAACCATTTTGTTGACAACTTTGCCATTTTCAAATACTAGCAGCGTGGGAATGCTCATAATCTGATATTTTTCTGCAGTATCAGGGTTTTCGTCTACGTTAAGTTTTCCTACTTTAATAGTTTCACCATATTCTTCTGCAATTTCATCAATAACGGGGCCCATCATGCGGCAAGGTCCGCACCAGGGTGCCCAGAAGTCTACAAGCACTTTACCTTCAGCTTCAAGTACTTCTTTCTGGAAGTTGTCATCGGTAATTGTCAATGGTTTCATTTTAAGTCCTCCTCTTTATTTTTTTAAATTATTGACCTGGTTTTTTGGTTATACTATACTGATAATATAGTATAACTATATTTTGCGTAAATTGTATTAGTTATATTTAAATGAAAGGAAGTTTCTTTATGATAGATCATAAAGTCATTCGCAGCTTTCGGCAAAAGCGAAATATGACCTTACAGGAGCTTGCACAGAAGGCAAATCTTTCAGTATCTTATCTCAGTGAAATTGAACTGGGGAAAAAGCAGCCTTCGCTTGAAACTCTTGACAAACTTTCTAAAGCCCTGAACATATCACTGGAAGGCCTTATTCCCACAGGCAGCACTCAAGCAAGCCTGGGCGCCAAGATTTCATTCTTAAGGCAGGAGAAAAAGATGTCCCTTTCAGAACTTGCCGAAAAAGCAGGTATTTCATCAAGCTATCTTTGCCAAATCGAAAACGGCAAGGTAATGCCTGCCCTATCTACACTAAAAAGCATTGCCAAAGCCTTAGATGTGCAGCCTGAATGCTTAATGGCAGTCACCAGCTTTGTAGGTTATAAGCTGAAAAAGATCCGCTCTGAGCGAAACATTACCCAGGCACAGCTTGCGGAAAAAGCTGGGGTTTCCGCAGGCCTCATTGGCCAGATAGAAAGCGGAAAAGTAGAGCCTTCCATAAAAACATTGGAAAAAATCGCTGCAGCCCTGTCTATTTCGCCATGCATTTTTGTATCAGAAGAAGATGAAGTTTCGTCACTTATCAAAACTATGAACCCAAGCGTTCGAGAACTGTTAAAGGACGCTAAAGTTCGCTCAGTTTTAGAACTTTTGGCCGACTGCAGTGCTGAAGAGTTCAGCTTCATATTAAAATTTATTCAATTATATAAGGAACATAGAAGGTTTTAAATTCTATATTTTGTTTTATTATACTATTGTTTATTTACGCCGTCAATTAGTATTTGAAAATATTTTACTCCATTTATTTTAACTATTTATTATTATTTGCTTAAGTGAAGTCAAATAGTAGATTATACTATAAAAAAATATGCCCCTTATAGTAAACAGTTTGTTTTTTACCGTTTACTAAGGGGATTTTTTTATCTCTTTATTTACATTACAGCACTAAAATCCCAAGTACCTGGGGCCAACAGCCACCATAGGGACCCGGGTATTCAATAAAAATTCGCGTAAGGCCAATTACAAAGTAACTTTCTCTGGTGTTGAGTATTTGCCGCATTTCCTTCAGGCGCTCTGACAGTTTGCCGGGGTTTTGACGGATAAATTCTTGGAAGGTCTTATGCCACATAAGATCCGTTACCATCCAGTTGTAGCTCATGTTGCCCACTTTATCTTCAAACACCAGGCGCGCTTCATACTCCAGCGGGTTATAAGGATTTCGTCTAAAGTTTACGTCTTTTACAACTGCTTTTATAAGACCTAAAGTACGACCGCGGCTGAAAATAGCATCTACCGAATCGTCCACCAAAGATCTTAAAAGTTTGGCCTTTTCGGCTTGGTCTAGCACTTTTACCAGCTGCGGCAAAACCTGGGGGTTTCTTACAAAAAATCGGTCTTCTGCTCGAGGCACAGGACCCAGCCAATCATTTAATACCAGCTCGGTAACCCCAAATATTTCAAAAGCTTTTTTCTCCTGTGCAAAAATATCCGATTGATACACAGGCATGGGCCTTATCCAGCGATGGTTTTCATCAACGCCTACCAGATTCACTCGCGTGTTGTACAGTTTGGAGATAGCAAGCAGTGTAAACCTGGTCCTGCCATTATTTTGCATAAGCACCCCTCCAGTCAAAAGTAATCTCAAGTACCTTTTAGCAAAAACCGCTGCAGCTTATTTGATGCATTGCATTAATTTTATTAAAAAGCTTGACAAGGCTTTAAATCATTAGTTGCTTTAAATATATTACTGGAGGGCATTAAATATTATAGTTTTTTGTGGGGTTTGCTTTAAGTTTCCAAAATAAGAACCCATCTGACAACGCAGTAGGAGATTCTCTAGGGTCTCGAAAGCTTTTTTCACAATAAATAAAAGCTGCCCAAAAAATTCTGGGCAGCCAATATTATTTTAAGTCTTTAAGCTCCATAATCTCCTTTTTCAATCTATCTATAGTCTCTTGAAGTGCATTTATTCTGTCCGACAGCATATCTGACAACGTTTCTCCCTGAGCTTCTGTATGTTTTGCGACAGCATCTTTTATCATATCAATACTTTCCTGTTTTGACGCTTTATATTCTTCAATGGTTTGTTTCCCGCGCTCTGCCAGTTCTTTAACATTGCTCACACCTTTTTCAACAACCGGCCTTGCCATGCGCCGCATTTTAGGCACCACTACATAAGTGAGAATTGCAGCGCCCAATCCCCAAAATAAGCGCTTTACAGCGGAATTTGTCATGTTTCCCATGTATTGCTTGCTCCCTTTAATTTTAAATCCCTTCATCTCTCATCGCTCCTGATAAGTTTTATTGCAAATTTGAGTATGGCAAGTTAACAAATTGTACAATGAGGAATTTACTATTTATATTTTCCTCTGTTTTTGATGCTATTATGTATTTAGCATCTAACGAAAAAATAAAAAAATATAGGACAACACTTGAACAAGCCAAGATTATAAAGTCATATCTACAAAAAAAGATATATCAAAAGTTTAAAGATATATAAAAAAAAAGAGAGAACATATCATACATATAGTTTGTTCTCTCTTTTTGCTTTTCAATGTTTACTTTTTATGCTTCAAAGCCGTTGAACTTATTCATAGCCTGACTTACGTCTTCAGCTACTATTAAGAGAGCTGCCTTTGCCGAAGCCTCCAAGGTTGCTTTTATTTTTTCCAATTCTTCCCCGTAGAATCTGCCCAGAACGTGATGGGCTGCATCTTTTTCGCCTTCAGGTCTGCCTATGCCTATCCGAATCCTAGGAAATTTGTCTGAAGACAGCTGATATATTATCGAATCCATGCCGTGATGACCTCCGCTGCTTCCTTCTGCACGGATTCTAAGGCGTCCTAAGGGAAGATCCATGTCATCGTATATTACTATAAGGTTTTCTAGCGGAATTTTATAATAATTTACAGCATCTTTTACACTTTCACCAGACAAGTTCATATACGTATGAGGTTTTAAAAGCAACAGCTTGTTGCCTTCATATTCAGCTTCGCCCAATAGGCCCT
>ENA-OWOZ01003561-OWOZ01003561.1-bioreactor-metagenome-genome-assembly--contig:-NODE-3561-length-10048-cov-2.956474_pt1 | contig 10048 bp, 9 predicted proteins | sample MGYA00238140_ERZ651804 | MGnify/ENA primary metagenome ERZ651804 (study PRJEB26910, sample SAMN07631232) | bioreactor metagenome | isolation source: Switchgrass digestor | place: USA: Dartmouth... | reverse complement strand
TAGCTTTTGCCTGAGCTCCGATAGATCGAATAAATCCACAACTTTTGCCTTCTTACAGTACTCCAGCAATCGCACGTAGCATGCTACGGTATGCATATCCTCCAAAAAGCCTTCCCTTCGATATGCATCCACCGCTTCCGCTGCAATTTTCTCACATTTCTTATATAGAGATGAACCCTTATCAGCATAGCACAGCCCAAAACCAGCCAGGCAGGCCGTGGGATTATATTTGTTGTGACAGGTGCTTTCACTGTCTGTGTGCCACCAGGGAGCATGGGGATAATCATTATTCGTTACCACTGTGTTATACCAAACGTGCCCATCAAAGTCAGCGCCGCTATCCAGGTATTTTAAGATTCCTACTATTATTGGGTGATCCCTGTCTTCAAATTCTATTTCGCGCAGAATCTCAGTAGCCGCCCATGTTTGTATGGGTGAGGAATTGGGATTCCAGCAGTCTGCTTCCAAAGCATGTCCAAACCCGCCATCTTCATTTTGATAACTCGATAATGCAGTGAGTACATGAACCTTGCTGCCGTTTTCAAAATGGAACTGCCATCTGGCAAGGTCAAGGGGACGAGCATTTCGATACATCCATCTTCTTGCTTTCTGATATATCCCATTTGTGAACATGGCAAACTCCCTCCTTCTTTACTTTGCTTCCGCCACAAAAACAATTGCAAATTCCGTCTCAAACTGTTTCACCGGCTCCAGTCCTGAGGCCTCTTCGAATATCGTCCGGCACATCAGGATAGACCTTTATCTTCCGGCTCCCGTAATCCAATACACTGCTTTGATTTTTATCTATGGACAGGACAAATCTGCCGCCTTTTTTAAGAAGAGCCGCAGCCTTTTTCACAGCTGCCAATTTTTCCTTGATATGCATAAATGTCAGGGAAGAATAGATAACATCCATCCTCTCTGCCGGATAGCCTCAATTCATCAATAAAGGCTGGTCCATCCCATTTGTCCATATATTCCCGGAGCGGAGCAGGATCATGAACGGGATCATGACCCTCGTCAATGAGAATGATCATAGAACATCCCTTCCCTCTTCGCTCAAGAACCCGTGGATTTGTAATGCCGGACCCCAATGCGCCAAAAGGCATAGCACGGGATCAAAAACAACATTCCAAGGAGCGGAAACAGCATATACCCGGGATTGTCCACCCTTCCTATTAAATGTAGGAAGGGATAGTATTGAAATAGGGCAAGGGGGATCACATAGGTGACGAACCGTAAAACTTCCTTCCCATAGATCGAAAAAGGGTAGCTTCCAAACTCCCTGCCCCCGTCGGTGAAGATATTCATAAACTCCAGCCCTTCTAAGGTGAAGAAGCAAAAGGAAGCATAGACCAGAAACAAGCCTGAAAAGATCACAACTCCTGAGAGGATCATAAGAATCATGGTCAGGATCTTATCCGCCGTCCAAACAACTCCGCTTTTCGGGATTGCATAGGTAAAAATGATGACCGCTTGGGCAAACCTTCCCAGCCTCGAGAATTCAATCCTGGAGGCCAGAACCTGAAAGATCTCATTGCACGGCCTTACCATGATCCGATCAAATTCTCCGTTGCCGATCATAGCCGGAAAGGTATCAAAACCCCTTGCGAAGGTCTCTGCAATGGAAAAGGCCATTAAGACGACGGCAAAGCAAAGCAACGTCTCACTATAGGTAAATCCCTCTACCTCATGGAAGCGCAAGAACATAAAGTAAATGCTTAAGAAGGCGGAAAAGGAGACCAGGAACTGACCCAATATGGTCAGAAAAAAGGACACCTTGTACTGCATCAGACTCCGCACATGGATCGAGAAATACTTTAAGTAAAGCCTCATCTCATCCCCCCTGTACCACAACTTTTTTCAGGGCTTTTCGCATCAGGAGCTTGCCCGTGAAAATGAGGACCGCAAGCCAAAACAACTGCAGTCCTATTCTCAGAACCATCTCATCTCCGGAAATGTTTCCGCTGTATATTCGTAGGGGCAAATTCTGCATGGAAGCAAAGGGCAAAACTTCCAGTACCGAGCGGACCGGCTCCGGCAGGAAAGGCAAGGGCACCAGGGCTCCCGACAAAAAATCGACCAGGGAAATGGCAAGGATTCGCATTCCTAACGGTGAAAGGGTGTAAAAGGTCGTGATGTAGATCAGCATGGCAAAGGCCACCACAATAAAAAGGCCAATCGCCATGGAGAGGAGAAAAAAGAAAAACTGAAGCGTGCTTGGTGGCAGATCCATTTTAAAGGGATTTGGCAGGAAAAAGGCTACGGCTAGGATTGGCATGCACCGCAGCACAGCCCGGGATAATCGCATGGCTAAGTTTTTTGTAAACCACATGTTGTACAGATCCATCGGCCGGATCAGCTCATAGGCTACATTGCCTCCTGTGATGGAATGCATGATATCCATATCCAAAGTCCAGGAAGCGAACAAGGCCAAAAAAGCCTGCTGCAGCCAAATATAGGAGGCAAGCTGTGGAAATTCCATGGGAAAGGCGGCGGCATTGGCCCTGTAAAAGGCACGAAACAGCAAAATCTCCATAAAGCCCCAGGCAAACTGGGTGGAGATCCCGGCATAGGCTGCAACCCGGTATTGAAGGCCATTGGAAAAGCGTATCCGAAAAAAGCTCCAGTATTTTTTCATATGGCAAACTCCTTATAGAGGGATACAACCAGCTCCTCCGCAGAGGACCCCGAAACGGAAATGTCAAGGATGTCCACCTGGGCGGAGATATGGGCGATCACATCCGAAACGGATACAAGCTTGGTATCAACCAGAACAACCGCATGCCCATTCATTCGCTGGGAGAAACTGGCTCCCGGGCACAGGGAAAACTCCTCCCCGCTATATTCCACCGTGATCGTCTTGATGGTGGAATTTCTCTTTTTCAATTCGCTGAGTGTCCCGTCCAGGAGGATTTGCCCCTTGCCGATCAAAATGATGCGCTCCGTCAGAGCCTCAATATCCTGCATGTCATGGGTTGTCAGGATAACGGTGGTTTTGCGCTCCCGGTTGAGGGTTTTTATAAAATTGCGCACGGCGATCTTTGAAACAGCATCCAGGCCAATGGTAGGCTCGTCCAGGAATAGGATCTTCGGATTGTGCAGAAGGGACGCGGCAATCTCACATCGCATTCGCTGGCCCAGGCTTAACTGCCTGGCAGGCGTCCTGACAATGGTCTCAATATCCAGCATGGTAACAAGCTCATCCAAAGCGGACTTGTACTGTTTATCCGGCACCTTGTAAATATCCTTAATGAGTTCAAAGGAATCGATCACCGGCACATCCCACCAGAGCTGGGACCGCTGGCCGAAGACAACCCCGATCTCCCTCACGTGGCCAATCCTGTCCTTCCAGGGGGTCCTTCCGTTGATGATGCACTCTCCGCTGTCGGGGGTCAAAATACCGCTCATGATTTTGATGGTGCTGCTCTTTCCCGCTCCGTTGGGCCCTATATAGCCCACCATTTCACCGTCTTTGATCGTGAAGGATACATCCTTTAGCGCCTGTATCCTCTCATACTCCCTTTTAAACAAGGCTTTCACGGCTTCGCCAAAGCCGGCATTTCGCCTCGCCACTTTAAAGCATTTGTTGATATTCCTCAGCTCAATCATCCAAACTTCTCCCTGTATTCTTCACACTTAAAATTCCTGCACTGTTTCATTATAGTATAAATTTACAGGAAGCGCAACAACATCATCCTAAAAATGAGAAGGGAGTATCACAAAACTACTTTATACAGGGAGCTCACTCCCCTTTTATCCAAAATAAAAAAACAGCGAAGGTTTCTTAATGCATCTCTCGCCGGTTCCTTGCTTAAAATACCTAGGCTGCCGCACAAGAAATTGCCGTCTCAGTGCGACAGCCCCAATAAATGCTTTGGCAGCTTGACAAAGCTTTTCCTGTTTTTTTGTTCTTGTATGTTTATGTCATTCTTATGCAAATCAAACTCATGACTGCTGGTCCATTCCGAACAAAAGCTTCCCAAAAAAGCGATGCACTGGTCCTTCCTTTTGTTTCGGAAGCGAAAAAAGAAACCATTCCGGGCAAGCAATTCTAAGCAGAAGCTTTTAAAAAAGAGAAGACAAACAGTTCCGCCCTCCGGGCAAAAATCGGAAAATCCCCATGGATTTCAATTACTCAATCACAATGACTGCTCCCACTTTTGGATCCATCCAGTCATAGAGGAATTGGGCATGACTGGTATAGTTCCTGACACACATATGGGATCGGGGAAAAGTCCCAATGGTATGCAGATATTCAATGGGCCCCGGGTCTACTTGCTTTCCGTCCTCTTCCTCGTATGCTACCGGAACTCCATGGACATAGGCCCCACCTGTGAAACGAATTGCCCACGGGGCATAGCCGGCAATTTCGGAAGAACCGTCCTTCAGATACTGAAAGCGCTCCTTTTTTTCGATTGCCTTGTAGTATCCCAGAGGCGTGGCAAAGGACAGGTCCCCCTGCAGCCCGGTCGTTGCGAGGGTATAGGAGATCATCCTCACATCTCCCTGTGGACTTAGCTCAAAGGTAGCCTGGTTCTGCTGGCTGCGATCCACCACAATAACATGGGAGAGGGTATCCAGGGTGTCTTCAGGATCGATGTATTTTTTGGGCACATAATACTCGCCCTCAAAGCTTGGAACCTTTACCCTGTAAAAATCGCCGCTTTCATCCAATATCCGGAGCAAAATGCCGTCGGGCAGATATCGAAAATCGGACCCCGTATCCGCCTTTTCATATCCCGGGGCGCTCTGATATATTCGATAGCCGTATTCATCGGTGGCCCTGTCACCCTTTGAAGGCGGAGCTCCGTTTGCATTTTTGTAGTTGCTGATGAAATTCAAGTCTCCGGCCTTTACTTCCCGCTCCAGCTTTCGGACAGCTTCAAGCATTTTGTCAAATTGGAATTTCCGCGGAACTCCGTTGGATGAATGGATATAGCCTGTCTTCACTTCCCCGTTATCCTTGCAGGAAACCTTGTACCAAATATTCGAATCCCCGATTGCTTCCCCGGAAACCTTTTGATGCAGGGTCAGCTTCTCACCGTTCATGCCCTGGCAGACAGCGCTGGCACTCTTTAGGGGTTTATCCAAAATATCCACCTTCCCTTCAGCGGTGACCAACAGGTAGTCATAGGAAAGGGGATATTTGTCATATTGTAGGTCCACTTGAATCTCATCCGGCACCTTTGTGCGAAATTCCTGCAAAACGGTAACGCTGCCGGTAACTGCCTCCTGCCGGCTCATTTTCTCCACTTCGATCGGGGTGAGCCCCACCCTGCTCTGGATCATCTGTCCTGCCTCGGCCTCATTTGTAATCTCCAGATCCTCCTCCAAATCAAGACCGTTGATATTCTCCTCAACAGCCTCCTGATCGGACTTGGACAGCTTGTCCTCCCGCTTGGGCTGCTCCTTTGGCTGCTCTCGCCCCTCTTTTCTCTCCGGCTTTTCCAATTCGTTTTGCACTTTGCTTGGCTGCTCCTTAGGCTCGCTTCGGCGAACGGCGCAGGCAGCCGTAAAAGCAATCAAAATCGATAAAAACAGCGCAATGGTCTTTTTCAGCATATAAAAAACTCCTTTTCCGCATAAGATCATCCTATTCATAATCATTTTCCTCCTGCAGACTTTTTATTCGCCGCAGTATTCTATAAATGCGGCATAGCAGGTATAATAACACTTAGGATGAAATGAGGATGGGGAGGTGAAACCCTTGACTGCCGGCAAAACAGTTGTAATTCATTATCTGTATCACAGCGCCTTCACAGTTCAGCTGGAGGATTATTTTCTGGTATTTGATTATTTCCCATATCCTTCGGGCAAGGGATCAAAGGGACTTTCAGAAGGAGTCCTGTCTTCGGACGTTTTTTTGGGAAAAAGCCGTCCCTACGTATTCGCCAGCCACGGCCACGGCGATCACTTCCATCCCGGTATCTTTGACTGGCATAAAAAGAATCCCCGTATCAGATATGTGCTGAGCAGCGACATTCCTGTAAAAGGTGTCCTGGCCGCAGATTTCCTGGAAAAGGCTTGCATTATCATGGATCCTTATGAGACAATAAAGACAGAGGATCTGGAAATCAAAAGCTTTGGTTCCACAGACATTGGCGTATCCTTTTTGGTAAAGGTTTGCGGCATGAGCATATTCCACGCCGGGGATTTGAACTGGTGGCATTGGGCTGAAGAATCGACCGAAGAAGAGCTAATGGAAGAAGAAGCCAAATTCAAGACTGAGCTTAAGCGGCTCCACGGGGAAAAGATCGATATTGCCTTCTTCCCTGTAGATCCGAGGCTGGGTCAGCATTATTACCTGGGCGGAGAATATTTTGTCAAAACCTTTCGCCCAAAGCTCTTTATTCCCATGCATTTTGCCGATAAGCCCGAAATAACAAGGGATTTTGCAAGGTACGCCCATGCAAAAGGCGTGGAAATTGCCGTAATCTCAAAGAGGGGGCAAGAAATAATCTATCATCATACATAAGGAGGCGTTTTTTATGAAGTTTACATTTGCCCATAATAATCTGAATGTGTTCGATCTGGAAAAAAGCTTGGCTTTCTACAAGGAGGCTCTGGGCCTTGTGGAGGTCAGGCGAACGGAAGCTCCGGACGGCAGCTTCATCCTTGTTTTCCTGGGAGACGGGGTGACAAGCCATCAGCTGGAGCTGACCTGGCTCCGGGACCGGGAGACTCCCTATGACCTGGGCGACAATGAAATCCACCTGGCCTTTGTGGTGGATGACCTTGAAGCGGCCCACAAGCACCACAGCGAGATGGGATGCATCTGTTACGAGAATGAAAAAATGGGGATCTATTTCATCGAGGACCCCGATGGATACTGGCTGGAGATCATTCCAAGCAAGCGATAAAAATAGCCGGTATGGCAAAGAGTACTCTTTGCCATACCGGCCTTTCTTTATCGAGGGGAATTCCCGTGCCGTCGAATAATTGAGGACTGTCCCCTCATCACAAGCTAATCTCAAAGTTAGGCTCCGGTATCAAAAAACATAGGGAACATCATTCACCGTTTTGTTCATTTGTTGAGGACTGTCCCCCCACTCCTGCTCCCAATCGCATATTAGTTGAGGGCTGTCCCTCTCTTTGTTCTCATTTGTGTAATTGTCGAGGACTGTTCCCCGTTGAACGTCCCTCTTGCATTCGTGGAGGCCTGCTCCTTCATTGGAAAGCAGGGTACCCCAGCACTACTAAATGTTCATTTGTTAAGGACTGTCCCCTTTGAAAATTAAGCGCTCATTTGTTGAGGACTGTCCCCACTGTCCCCCATCATAGCTTTTCGATCTCCTTTAGGAGCTCCTCCACCAAATCCTCTTCCTTTACCTTTCGGATAATTTCGCCCTTTTTGAATATCAAGCCTACCCCATTGCCTCCTGCAATGCCGATATCAGCCCTTCTGGCTTCTCCGGGGCCGTTCACCACGCATCCCATGACTGCCACCTTGATGTGTTTTTTCACATTGGCCAGCCTTTCTTCCACTTCCCTGGCAATTTTAATCAAGTCCAGTTGGGTCCTCCCGCAGGTAGGACAGGATATGAATTCGATTCCCTCCTGGATATATCCCAGGGATTTTAGGATCTCCCTGCCGACCTTTACTTCTTCAACCGGGTCCCCTGTCAGGGATACCCGGATCGTATCGCCGATGCCCTCCGCCAAAAGGGCCCCGATGCCGACACTGGATTTGATGGTTCCCCTTTGAACCGTTCCTGACTCCGTCACTCCGATGTGCAGGGGGTAGTCTACCTTTTGGGATATCAACCGGTAGCACTCGATCATTTCCCGCACGTCCGAGGATTTAACGGAGATGACGATATCATGAAAGTTTAGCTCCTCCAGGATCTCCACATGCCTCAGTGCGCTCTCCACCAGGGCCTCCGGGCAAACTCCTCCGTATTTTTGTAAAAGATCCCGCTGAAGGGAGCCGGAATTCACCCCTATCCGAATGGGCACTCCTCTGTCCTTTGCGGCCTCTACAACGGCTTTGACCTTATCCCTGCTCCCGATATTTCCCGGATTGATCCGGAGCTTGGCCACGCCGTTCTTGATGGAATTGAGGGCCAGCTTGTAATCAAAATGGATGTCTGCAACAAGGGGGATATGGATTTGCTTGACGATTTTCCCCAGAGCTTCACTGGCCTCTTCATCAGGCACGGCACAGCGGATGATATCGCAGCCCGCTTCCTCCAGCTTTAGGATTTGGGCCACCGTAGCAGACACATCCCTGGTATCGGTATTGGTCATGGACTGGACTGTCACCGGAGCGTCGCCGCCTATATAAATGCTGCCTACCTGAACTTTTCGCGTCTTTCTCCTATACATCCGCTTTATCGCCCCCTTCGGCACCGCTGTTCCTCAGTTTGTCAATCACGTCTTTGATGATCCAGTCGGGAGTAGAGGCTCCTGCCGTGATCCCGATCTTTCCTATGCCCTGATCCTTCAAGGCCCAATCCGGGAGCTCGCTGCTGTTTTCGATAAAGAGGGTATTTTCACAGTTCCGCTTGCATATTTCATACAGCTTCTTCGTATTGGAGCTGTGCTTGCCTCCGATCACGATCATCAGATCCACAATCTTTGAAAGCTCATCTGCGCTTTCCTGCCGCTCCTTTGTTGCGCTGCAGATTGTATTAAAGGTCAGTACTTCGCTGCACTTCTTTGAGACAATCTCCACTACTTTCCCATAATTATCTAACTTTTCTGTCGTCTGGGAAACGATGCAAACCTTCGGCGGCAGCTCCGGCAAATCGCTTCCGTTCTTGGTTATAATGGCCGTATTGCCGCACCAGCCATTGATGCCAATGACTTCAGGATGATCCTTGTCCCCAACGATGATGATCTGATATCCCTTTGCATGGTATTTTTGGACCTTCTTTTGAATGCTGGCGACATAGGGGCAGGTAGCATCGATCATGGTCGCTCCGGTCTTCTCGATTTCCCGGATCAGCTCCGGCCCAACCCCGTGGGACCGAATCACCACGGCATCCCCCGGGCCAAGCTTATCCAAATCCCTTCGGTTGATCTCCTGGATGTTTTGGCTCCTCAAACGCTTGACCACGTCTTCATTGTGAATCAGGGGTCCTAATGTATAGGTGTTCTTCCCCTCTTTCTTTTTGTAATCCAGTGTAATATCGACTGCCCTTTTTACCCCAAAACAAAAGCCGGCATTTTTTGCTACGATGATTTCTCTGGCCATTTGTTCCTCCTAAAGGATATTTTAAAATTACAAATTCCCCTTCAAACCGATCTCTTCAGCCACATTCTGCATTCCCTTTATGGTTTCTTCAATAATTTTATCCAAATCCATCCCCAGCATCGAAGCGCCCTTTTCAATCACTTCTCGATTGACTCCTGCAGCAAAGCCCTTTTGTTTCCACTTTTTCTTTACGGATTTGACCTCCAGGTCCAGAATGCTTCTGCTGGGACGCATGAGAGCCGTTGCCGTAATAAGGCCTGTGAGTTCATCGATGGTGTAGAGGACCTTTTCCATCACTTCCACAGGTTCCACGTCTGAGCAAAGGCCCCAGCCGTGGCTCACAATGGCGTGAATATAATCCTCGGGCCAATTGCGTTCCTCCAGGATCTCCCTTACCTTGATGCAGTGCTGGTCAGGGTATTTCTCATAATCCAGATCATGGACCAAGCCTATGATGCCCCATTTTTCCCGATCCTTTTGATTTAAAACATCCGCAAAATGGAGCATGACCGCCTCAACTGCCAGGGCGTGCTTGATCAGGCTTTCGCTCTGATTATATTCCTTTAAAAGTGCAAAGGCTTGTTCTCTGGTAGGTACTGCTCTCTCCATACTATCCTTCCTTCTTTTGTTTTTTATATTACCACTTATATTACCACCGGGAACCAGCGAAGTAAAGAGGGGGCCCTCATCCCTCCACTGAATAAAATGGCTCCGTTATCAAAGATAAATGTGGGGACACTCCTTTAAAAATGAGCATCCATTTCAAGTTTTGCGTTATAGTCTCAAGTAGTGGTGTAAATTTCGTGGAGGCTAATTGACAAAAGTAACCACGATATGATTTCTACTTTA
>ENA-OWOZ01003559-OWOZ01003559.1-bioreactor-metagenome-genome-assembly--contig:-NODE-3559-length-10057-cov-2.994389_pt1 | contig 10057 bp, 6 predicted proteins | sample MGYA00238140_ERZ651804 | MGnify/ENA primary metagenome ERZ651804 (study PRJEB26910, sample SAMN07631232) | bioreactor metagenome | isolation source: Switchgrass digestor | place: USA: Dartmouth... | reverse complement strand
TGTCTGCCCGGACGGAACAGGTCTATTACATGACTTATGACACCCTGCTGTATGAAATCAGGGGCGCTGACAGATGAGCCGTCAGTCAGGCTTATAGCACCATTGTATGTAATGGTGTATTTGACATCCAGCGCATAGCCTCCGGATTCGGCAGCACCGCCGTCAGGGTTTTCACCGCCCTCGCCCCATCTGAGGAATTCTACGATGATGTATCTGCCTGTATCGGATGGCGTTCCGTACTCATTCACTTCACTTGTATAAACCTTTGTGATGGTTCTCGGACCCTCATATGCGACAAAGCTGGGGTCCACTCTTCTTGTATTCCTTGCCTGGACACTGAACAAGGATGCATCCAGTGAAGACCCGTCCACTTCTTTGCCGGCATCGATGATTGCCGCCACAGTACGTTCATCGTATCCATAGTTCTCATTTCTGAGAATGAATGACATAGCTTTGGGATTCACCGAGTCGACATCTTCCTGTGAAAAGCTAAGATTGATGAGCAGGTCTCCACTGTATATTACACTGTAGCCGTTTGAAGGATCGAATGGTTTCACAGTCAGCCTGAGGGTGTTGCCGACTATTTCAACACCGGTAATACTGCTGTCAGCGCCGGTGATGCTGAAATCCCGTACAGAAACAGATGATATGGTGCTCATCATCGCGTCAGTGAAGCCTGAGTAAACAAAGCCTGTAATGTAGCCACTGGAGATTATGGTTTCTGCTTCGACATAAATCTCCGGCTGCGGGATAGCCATCAATGAAATTCCAGGCTTGTCACCGGTATCTTCTGTTTCAGGCTCAGCTGCCGGCTCCTCCTCTGCCGGTTCCTCTGCCGCCGGTTCTTCCGGTAAAGGTATGTCTTCTGCCGGCTCTTCTGCCGCCGGTGCTGATGCAGGCTCGCTTATCTCCAGTGCATCCTGCGGAGAAGTCTCTGCTGTCTGTCCTGATGCCGAGACAAAAGGTATGTTGAGTACCATGAAGCAAACCATAAGAACAGCAATGAATAACCTCTTTTTGTACATCCTGGCAAATCTCCTTTCACATCGTTTTACTTTTTTGATTTTTTAGGGCTGCCTTCGCTAAACCATTACTCCCACCCCCTTAAACCACTATTTTATAAATATGTTATATATTTACATCGATAGAACGCACATAAGCTTCCCTGTATCATAAAACCTCATTGCCAGTTAACATAATCAGAAGGCTGTCAGGCCGGAAAAAGAAATGGCATATAAATGGTAAGACTCCCATTTTAAGGTTATTTTACCATTTATATGCCGTTGGTGATAATAAATAATATACTGTTTACTTAAATAATTATACTTTTATCCGGCGGGTAAATCGTTTTATAACTCCTGAATCTCATGGAATATTTAAATATTCTTTGCCATTTCCTCCAGTACCTTTGACGATTCGGTCAGCTCATCCACGGAAACAGCGATTTCCTTGATTGCCGCCGCCTGAGTCTGATAGACCTGTGCCGCTGTTGTGATTTTTTCAGCGACATCCTTGACGGACTTGTTGATTTGCTGTAAAACTATATCGATTTTCTTTAAAAACTCATTTGTCGTATCCGACAGCTTCCCTATCTCCTGAGCGACTACCAGGAAGCCCTTGCCGGACTCACCGGCGCGTGAAGCCTCGATCGACGCATTTAGTCCAAGCAGCTTTGTCTGCGCCGAAATGCGCTTGATCAGGGCCATGATTTCATCAGTGACCTGCGTATTTTTATCAGCTTCATTAAGATTTTCAAGGATATCATCATTCATTTCCGCCACATTCTGCAGCTTATCGGACAAAACGCTGATCGCATGTGATATTTGCTGCTGGGCAGTATGCTGGTTCTTATATGCATTTTGCAGGTCATGTCTTTTCTGAAGGCTCTTTGCCAGCAGCATGCAGCCTACCACCTGACCATTCTCCTTTATAGGGATTGCATATGATCTGAACGGTGTACCATATATCTCTCCCGGTACATTTGTTATCACAACATTGCCGGTACGGATTGCTTCATAAGCAGCTCCGCCCTTGGGAATAGGGTCTCCCGGGTTTGCCTTGAGCTGAATTGACGGACAGCACTCGTTTATTATGTACTTTTCGGTGTCAGTTAAACCAAAGGAAGCTTCATTGTCAAACATAACAGAAAGGTAAGGAACCAGCTTCATATAAGAGTTCATGATCTCATTTCGGACTTCGGACGGATCCGGCATATGCACTCCCCCTAATATCCAGGCTAGCACTTCAATTTAATTATATTACCTGGAATAAATAAAAACAAGCCTTCTGACAGCCATTAGGACATTCGCCTAATTTTTTTGCATTTTTCGACATTTACAATTTATAAAGCAGTCCCGGCTGATATACATCCAAAGTGATCCGGTGACTAAACTCAATATGGATACACCCATCCGGCCTGACACAAACTGTTTGCCGGATGGGTGTATTTATTGGAACAATGTTTTTCTTAGTCACATTCCGGAGTAATGATTACGGAATATCTGCTCAGTTTCACTCCAGAGTAAATGACCCAAGGTGTGCGCTTCCGCTGCCTGTATATGTGAAATACAGGGCATGCACACCGTCAGGGATGGCTATATCAGCGGAATACTCCGTCCATATATTGGAGAACTCTACCGGTATCCTGCCAAGGGCCGGCCCGTCCCATGATGTTTTTACCTCAAACTCGCCCTTGCAGTATCCTCTCACTTTGATTTTGACTTTTTTGATGCCTTTGCAGTCGAAATATTTGAATCCTGCTGTTGCCGAATCTTTCATATTGGCTATATAACCGATCTCTTCATCCCCGTCCCTGCCGTCCTGGGTTATTTTCGGGAACTGGTTGTTCATCCACGACGCAGTCCAGTCTGTATAGATGGATTCCTCCCTGCAGAAAAGGTTGCAGGCCAGATAAGCAGGATATTCACCATTTCCTCTGAGAGGTCCTCCGTTGGGGCCGCAGGATGTCATTTCGACCTGGGGTATCGATCCGTCCTCAAGGAATGTTATAGGCTCCATGCATGCCTGACGGCTGAAGTTGGTGCCGTTGGTATGCCTGTGATAGAAAATATACCATTTTCCGTTTATTTCAACGATGCTGCCATGATTATTGCCACCATAAAACATGGGCTTCTGAGCCGGTTTATACGTGTCTATGTGCAGATCGCTGTTGCTCACGATCACTCCGCGGTACACAAAGTCTCTGGTCGGGTGTTTGCTGGTGGCATAGCATAACTCGTGAAAAACGACGGAAGAGTAAATGAAATAGTATGTGTCTCCCCTCTTCCTTATTGACGGGGCTTCGAAGAACTCGTGTCCTTCATAGCCGCTTCCTTTGCTGTATGGCTCGCTTGGAGCGATGAATACAGGTTCCTCCACGATTGTGAGCATATCCGGCCCCAGTACCGTTACCATGGGACCCTTTCTCGATTTATCGCCCTTCGGGCAGAATCCCGTATACAGATATGTTCTGTCTCCTTCTGTCAGCACTCCGGGATCGAACTGAGGCTGATCTCCCTCCCTTTCTCCCAGCCGCGTTCCGTCCGGATAATGCACATAGCCGTAAAATTCGTACTTGCCGGCAGGTGTGTCGCAGACAGCAACAGATACCACAGAAACTTTATCAAGCACATAATACAGATAATACCGCCCGTCAGGACCTACAGTGACGTCTGGGGCATAGAGGCACATCCTTCCGTCAGGATTCAGCGGATCATCAGTTTTCTTGTAGATCACGCCTTCATAGCGCCAGTCGGAAAGGTCGTCGACAGGCGCCGACCAGCATACATAATCGTTCAGGCAGTAGACATACCCGTTGAACCGGTCGTGTGATCCGTATATGTACACCCTGCCGTCAAAAACATACGGTTCTGCATCGGGGATATACTCCCATGAAGGCAGATACGGGTTGAGCCCTTGCTTTTTCATCGCCATTGCTTACACTCCTTTGAATATAGTAATATGACCGTTCAGGCCGTTATCGTTTATATTCCGGTCAGCTGCCGTTGATGATTACATTATAGCAGAGATCAGGTACAAAGTATTAAAAATATTGCATAAAATTATGTATTTTCTCTGCATGTTCGTATACCCCGGCATGATAACGCTCCAATACCTCCGGCTGTTGTACTGCAACACTGTTCCCCATTATGCCGTGATTCTTCTAAATGGCAAAAATGCAAGAATGTTGTCTTGAAGTTGCATTTTGCTGTCAATTAAAACGGCCTGTGCCAGACAGCCACAACCATCGTATCACATGCGGCTGTAACGGCATGCATGTGTCTGATGGGCACACTGTCCATAATTCTGTTTTGACCGGCAATTTTGAATAATCTTGTGTTGAATATTTCATTACTATATGATAATATGGTTAGTGAAAAAATTAACCAAGTAGTGCAGACGAATATATACATAATAAGTCAGTAACTGTGAAATGCACGGGAAATAATAATATCATGCGCGACTGAAAGGAGAGAGTTTGAAATTGACAAAGAACAAGAAATTGCTGGATTGGGTACAGGAAATGGCTGATATGTGTCAGCCGGACAAAATCTACTGGTGTGATGGTTCTGAGGAAGAAAACAACCGCCTGCTGCAGGAGATGGTAGACAGCGGAATGGCAACCCCTCTGAACCCTGAAAAGAGGCCTGGATGCTATTTGTTCCGCAGCGACCCGTCAGACGTGGCACGTGTTGAGGATAGGACATTCATTGCATCCAAAACGAAGGAAGATGCAGGTCCGACAAACAACTGGATCGACCCGACAGAACTGAAGGCTACGATGAAGGAGCTTTACACAGGCTGCATGAAGGGCAGGACCATGTATGTAATTCCGTTCTCAATGGGTCCCATCGGTTCACCGATCTCAAAGATAGGCGTCGAACTGACAGACAGCCCTTACGTTGTTGTAAACATGCGCATCATGACCCGCATGGGCAAGGCAGTTCTGGATGCTCTTGGTGACGACGGCGAATTCGTACCGTGCCTGCATTCAGTCGGTGCACCTCTGGAAAAGGGTCAGAAGGATTCTTCATGGCCGTGCGCTCCCATGGAGAAAAAATACATCAGCCACTTCCCCGAAGAGAGAACAATCTGGTCCTATGGCTCAGGTTACGGCGGAAACGCTCTGCTTGGAAAGAAATGCTTTGCTCTTCGTATAGCTTCCGTATTGGCGCGTGACGAAGGCTGGATGGCCGAGCATATGCTCATCCTGCGCATCACTGACCCCAACGGCAAGCAGTATTACATCACCGGTGCCTTCCCGAGTGCGTGCGGCAAGACTAATCTTGCAATGCTGATTCCGACTATACCGGGCTGGAAGGTTGAAACCATAGGCGACGATATCGCATGGATGAAGTTCGGTGAAGATGGCCGTCTCTATGCTATAAATCCTGAGGCCGGTTTCTTCGGCGTAGCTCCGGGTACATCGATGGAATCCAACCCCAACGCTATGCACAGCATTGAAAAGAATACTATCTTTACAAACGTTGCCCTGACCGACGACGGCGATGTCTGGTGGGAAGGCATAGGCACAGAACCGCCGGCACATTTGATAGACTGGAGAGGCAAAGACTGGACTCCTGATTCGAACGAAAAGGCAGCTCATCCTAATGCAAGATTTACTGCACCTGCAAAACAGTGCCCTGTTATCGCACCTGAATGGGAGGATCCGAAGGGTGTGCCGATCTCAGCTATCCTGGTAGGCGGCCGCCGTCCGACGACAGTACCCCTGGTACATGAAAGCTATGACTGGAACCACGGTGTGTTCATGGGATCTATCATGGGATCTGAAATAACCGCAGCTGCTATTTCCGCCAATATCGGTCAGGTACGCCGCGACCCGTTTGCAATGCTTCCGTTCATGGGCTACCATGTGGGAGATTATCTGCAGCACTGGCTTGATATCGGCACAAAGACAACACCCGACAAGCTGCCGAAGATCTTCTATGTCAACTGGTTCCGCAAGGATGCCAACGGCAAGTTCCTGTGGCCCGGCTTCGGTGAAAACAGCCGCGTGCTGAAATGGATCGTGGAGAGGATCTCCGGCGAAGGTAAGGCAGTCGAGACTCCTATCGGTTACATGCCGACACCTGATGCAATCGATACCAACGGTCTTGATGTCTCCGAAGAGGACATGAAGGAATTGCTGAAGGTCAACAGGGACGAATGGCTCAGAGAAGTTGAGTCCATAAGAGAGCATTATGCAAAATACGGTGAAAAGATGCCGAAGGAATTGTACGCTCAGCTCGATGCTCTTGAAAAGAGACTCAAAGGCTGAAACATGCCGGACGTTTCACAGCAGCCCGATATCGTTATGTTGCTGTGAACGGCTGAGATTACCAAGTGCAAATATTAATCAAGCCCGGTTATATATAACCGGGCTTTGCTTTTGCTGCTGTATAGTTGTCAGCTGCTCATTTGCTTCTGTTATTTGCTGTTTATGTCCTGTTATCTGCTTCTGTCCATTACCAATTAAATTCTGTTATCTCCTGCCCTCTGTACAGCCTGTTATCCCCTGCTGTTCCTGATGTCATACACCATATTAGCGAGCTGCGCAAACTGCTGTATCGTCAGGGTTTCTCCCCTCCGGTTCTCCTCCACGCCGATTTTATCCAGCATCGTGCGTATCTGCTCCTTATTCAGACCAAGGTATCCCGCATTATTAAGGGCGTTCACGATGGTCTTTCTTCTCTGTCCGAATGAAGCCTTGACTATTTTGAAAAAGAGATCCCTGTCCCTGAGTTCAACAGGCGGTGTCTTATACAGATCCAGCTTGACAACAGCCGAGTCCACCTCCGGCTGAGGAACGAAGCTGTGGGGATGGACATCCATCACTACGGATGGCCTGGAGTAGTACTGAACAGCAACAGACAAGGCACCGTAATCCTTTCCGCCCGGTCCGGCCGCCATCCGCTCCGCCACCTCCTTCTGGACCATAAAGACCATACACTCAGCCTTCAGCCCGCTTTCCAGAAGCTTCATTATGACAGGCGTCGTGATATAGTACGGGAGGTTGGCAACGACCTTGAGATTCCTTCTCGTGCCGTCAGCGGCATTTAAATACGGCTCCAGCTCCTTCTGAACTTCCATCTTCAGTATATCCTGATTGATGATATGTACATTGGAGTAACCTATAAAAATGTCATGCAGCACAGGAACAAGGCGTTTGTCGATCTCAACAGCCACAACGCAGCCTGCGCTTTCAGCAAGTACCGATGTAAGGCTTCCAAGACCGGGTCCTATTTCCAGTACTGTGTCATTCTCTGAAAGCTCCGCTGTTTCCGCGATTTCCTCCAGTATCTGTCTGTCTGTCAGAAAATTCTGTCCCAGTGATTTTACAGGCTGAATATTCAGCTTTTTAAGCAGGCTTCTGGCGTCTATATCCATTTATCCGTTCCCTTTCATAAATAAGTTGTTGTTTTATCTGATCAAAACTGTGTTACAACAAGGCGCGGGATATTCCCTCTGCAGAAAGACAATTAAATGCCTGCCGCTGCAAAGAGGGAAATATCCCCGCCCCGCTTTAAAGTCCCCTATTTTACATGTTATGTCCTCTGCCGGCTGCTCGTCAGCCGGCACAAGGCTGTTTCCGGCTTTTGCCTTTCATCTGCCGGATCATTTCCTACTGATCGTTCAGTATGTATACTCTGACTTTTTTAACACCGAATCTGTCCACATATTCCTGGGAATCATAGTAGAGGTCTATTTTATTTCCTTTTATAGCACTCCCGACATCGCCGGCTATGCAAAAACCGTAGTCAGGCGTGTCTCCCAGGATCTCCACGTACAGCTTGGTATACAGCGGAATTACTTTTGGGTCTACAGCAACGACACCCTTTCTTGCCTTCATTCCCGTTGCGGTAATTCCGAACAACGGATGGTCCGGTGATTTTCCGGTATCCTTCAGTGATGCCGTATAGGCCGTAGCTTTCATATCAATGACCTTGCTGTACCTTACTACTTCTCCTCTGGAAGTTATATGGCTCATAACGGTACCGATTTCGATGATCTTGTTTACCGGATTCTGAATGATTTTCTCGCTTAACAGCTCCTTCGATACTTCGACTCCGTCTTCCATGACCACCCTGTACAGCTTCTGAAGTATGCCGTCTTTGCCCTCCTGTGTGACTTTCTCGGTTCCTTCATCCATTCGCCTGTTTATCTTTTTGTGTACTGTGTAAGGCAAAGCTTCCGTTTCACTTACTATATTTTCAGTGACCCTAACAATCTTCAGTTCCATTCCGCTGGTGATCCTGTCCTTCAGGCCCGCTCCCACGATTTTATCCTGGCTTCTGGGGCTTAACGGACTGTCTTCAAACATTTCCTCTACCGTGTCCTTGTATGTCATGACTGTGACCCTTTGGTTATCAGCCGTGATATAGACCGGTACAGCTCTCTTGATGTATATTTCATTGCTCTTTGTCGTTTGCAGTCTGGAGTCCAGCGGTACATTGGTGTAGTCATATTCGCTTACCTTGATGCCGTTCTCCTCCAGTACTTCTTTAAAGGTGCTTTTCATTGTCCTGCAGGTAATCATATATCCGTTGTCATTTATTACAACATCCTTCTCCAGCCAGGCATAGACCCCGATGCCTGCGCCTATTGACACTGCCGCAGCGGCCAGCATTATAAGCAGCCGCCTGTTGAATGAAAACGACCTTTTAATATTTTTTACAAGTGGCAGCAATAACAAAACCTCCTGTTAAAATATTAATAAGGGACTGCTAGCTATTTTATTGCAATGCGAAAATTTTGTCAAATGCGTTGCCATAATGTCCCTAGAAGGGATTATATACATTTATTGGTTAATTTATACTTATTCTTGCCAGGTATACCGTAAGACAACAACAGAAGGAGCTGCTTTATGCAGCTCCCAGAAGATGAGATCCGGCAGAAAATAAACGGGCGGGCTGTCAGTAATTCATGCCCCCCTGAGGGAAGTACTGGTTGTTCATGGACGGCATGACTCCCATGACCGGCAGCTGATATGCATTATTGCCTGCTGTACCCATCATCGGTGCTGTGTTGCCGGCATAGGGCATCAAATTGTCTGAAACCGGGCTTACACCCGGAAACATAGCATTGTTCATCATGTTCATCCCCATGACATTAGTCCCGTAAGTCAGGGGACACTGCATATTCATCAGATACGGGCAGCACATTATCGGTATCTGGTTCATCATGGACGGCATGACCCCTGCATGCCCGGTCTGGGCAGTCATGTCGCCTGACATGTTCTGCATCGGTGACACATTTTGCATTGTCTGCATCGGTGATACATTCTGTGATGTCTGCATAGGCGACACATTGGGCACAGTCTGCGCAGGCGACACATTGGAAGGCGCCTGCACCGGCGATACATCAGCTGGTTTTTTCACAGGCGATACGCCGGCAGAGGTCTGGGTATCCGCTGCTTTTTCCTCCGTTTTCGCAGGCGCCGTTTTCGGCACAGCCTGCATATGCTGCATTGCTCCGACCTGCGGCATAGTGCCTCCAGGTACACCTCTCCTGATATCCTTCATTTTGAAATCTTCCTTCATATAATGATTCCTCCGGCTTCTGCTACACTTCAGTATCATTATATGAGTCCCATAATTTTTGGTGAGATTTTTTTATGTAACTCCGGAAAGACAAACGGCATGCCGTACCTCGTACAGCATGCCGTGATTTTCCATGATGACCTGTGATTGTAATCAGCAGAGTATCTATATCAGAATATATTCATCGAAGATATTATGAATGCTTTCTTTTCTCTGGAATAATCGACCTTGACATATATCTCATTTTCACCGTCGGCAAAACGGGAACTCAAAGTGTTGGCATTTTCATTCAATTTGACATTGCATTTTACATCAAGGTATATGTCTCCGTTACCGGAGCCCCTCAGCTTGTCGACTTTAACATCAGTTATCTCGATCCTTGATATGGAAGCCTTCATCTCATCGACATATGTACTCAGGCTGACTGTTCTGTCCTTTACAGGCAGCCCTTCATATTCGATGGAATACGCCTGCTCAAAATCACCCTTGTTTACGGCTTCCGCCCACAACATGACCGG
>ENA-OWOZ01003558-OWOZ01003558.1-bioreactor-metagenome-genome-assembly--contig:-NODE-3558-length-10058-cov-6.334836_pt1 | contig 10058 bp, 15 predicted proteins | sample MGYA00238140_ERZ651804 | MGnify/ENA primary metagenome ERZ651804 (study PRJEB26910, sample SAMN07631232) | bioreactor metagenome | isolation source: Switchgrass digestor | place: USA: Dartmouth... | reverse complement strand
TACACCATCATAAAACTCATCCATTGTAAATTGATTCCCATAGACTTCTACAATATATTGAACTATCTCGTCTAAATCAATATCTTCTTTATTCATAGCTCTTCTTTGAAGTTCTTCTGTCTTCTTAAACATTCTGGCTGATATAAAATCTGTAGTAAATGTTTTATCTTTCCCATTTATCTTTATTGTAACTTTCATTTGTCATACCTCCTTAATATAAAAACAAGGGTAGATTAAATCTACCCCTCTTTATGCACCCGTATCTTTTGGTTCTTCATGAACAGCATTAAACCAATTTTGTGCTAATGATTGATCAAAATTTGCTCCTTCTTCATCTGCTTTAGCTCTCCATTTGCCATCATATTCTCTTTTTACAAACACACCTACTAATTTTTCTGGTTGATACTCTGGAGTGCCTTGTAAGGTTTGTAAATCTTCTTGTGGTACTGAGAATCTACCTTTATATAGCCAGTAGAATATCCTTTTCCCATTTGATTTTAGCCCTTCAAATCCTATTGCTACATAAGGTGGTTGGTCCTCTGCACTGTTATATATAACTCCATTCTTTATAGTAGCCCCCAAAAGTTCAGCTTGAACTTCTATTGGAATATCTCCAACTTCAAGTTCTACTTGTATTTCCCCTAATGCACTATAGTTTTCTACTGGACCATTATCTGCATAATAAGTTGCACTATTGGTTTGTGGATTTATAGTAGCTTTTGCTAGTTTTGTTATCTTTTTAGGAGTGTCATATTCTACTCCATCAGGACCATCTTTGATTAATTTAGCATAATGCAAATTACTCAAACCTACTCTAGGCATTGTCATTCCTCCTTAATAATTTTATTTGTTCTATACCTCATGTTCTTCTGAAAAATCTCAGTCTCTTTATGATATAAGTCAACTGCTGAAAGTCGTTTAAAACCAAGACTTTTCATAGTCTTATCTACTTCTTGGGCAATTTTAGTTGTACTCTCGTCACCTGGAACCCAAATATTTATTACAAATTGAATTTCACTTGAATAAGCTTCATTGTCATAGTAAGTATCATCAACATTAACTATTTCCTGATAAGTAATGTAAGGTAGCTTTGTATCTTCACTTGTAGTCATAAAAAATACCTTCTTCCCACCAAGAAGGTTTACTAATGTTTCATTATTCTCTAATGCTTCTACTACCAGAGGCTTAACGTTTAGCATTGTCTATAGCCTCCTTAATAACAGATTTCATTGCATTTAAGATTTTGTCTTTATTTTCTTCCTTACTGCGTTCCATGAAATGAATTCCACTATAGACTTTTGTTCCTTTTTTGGTTTTTCTGGTCCAACCCCAGTTAATAAACTTTCCATAGAAGATTGATGAATTATCGCTTTTCTGAATACCAATAGAAATGCTTTTTACACCATTTTTAGTAGTAATTCTTCCCTTCTTTAATCCATCATGCAACTGTCCTGTATCATATGCTTCACGTCTAACTATGTCCTTTTGTGCTTTTTCAACGATGTCTGCTCCTGCATGAAGAGCTTGGTTTTGAGCTTTGTTTACATTCCCATTCATCTTTTCTAATTTAGAAAGTAAAGTATCAAATCCTTCTAGTTTAATTTCAACACTCATTGATCCACCAACTCACACAGGATTTCCATTTCTCTATTGAAACCTTTAACGTTATCAATATAAATAATGTTGAACGCTTCTTCTCCATGTTTTATTCTCATATCTGTCCTTATTCCAGGAATGTATCTTGTTCTAAATTTTACTGTAGCTTTAGACTGGGCTTGTTGAGCTGCAAAAAATTCGGAACCATGTAAGTTTTGCCTAGCTGCCCATACTGTTTTAAATGGTCCCCATTGCTTAGTGACAATTCCTTCTTCATCTTTTACGGTTTTATACTCTAGAATTGTTATTCTATGTCTTAATTCACCTGGATTAACCATCGTTAGTCACCTCTGTTATAGCTTTTGCATGGAGCTGGCTAACAAGGCTTATTATCCCTTTATCTTCTACTTTTCCAATCATTCCTGGATCATCAAACCATCTAACAAGTAGTACACTTGCTACCATCTTTGCCAAAGGATCTTTTGTATCATCTTTAGCCCAATCTTTCCCCGTTGCTGTTTCCAAATACTCATCTATAGCTGGCAATATAATATCAAGTTGAGGATATAAAGAGGCATCCCCATCTAATCTTAAGATGTCGAATGCCTCTTTTTGAGTAAGAATATTACTCATTTATATCACCTCATTACTCAGCTGCCTTTCTTAATAATACTACTCCATTTCTGTCTGCAAGTTTACCATCACAAATCATAGTTGCTTTACTAATCCATTCATCAGTATCTTCATTGAAGTATCTCTTGAAAGTCATTTGCATGTTGCTGTTTACCATGTAATCGGATAGATTGCAGATTATTGCAAACACATCTCCAGGAGCTGCATCGTCTATTGAAGGTAGATAATCTTCTACAGGAATTACTTCTTTTCCAAGAAGTCTCTCTTGCTGTGTTCCATCTATACCATAGTTTACTCTTGCTATAGGTTGCCCATTATTATCAGTCATACCTAGAATGTATTTGTTCCAGTCTGCATCTGCCATAATGATAGTGGCCCTATTTCTGTATTTTCTTGGTACCTTTGCAATTAACTCTGTCCAGGTATCATATTTTGCTATATCTTCAACAGAAACATCTATTATTTGATTTGCTGGAATTGCTGAATCGTTAATTATTCCTAAAGGTTGTCCTACTCCACTACCTGATATAATAGCTTGTTCTAATGCAACAATCATTGCTTCATAGATATTGTCTGAAATAGTTTGTTCGAATACAGGCATTGCTACAGTACCAGCTACTAATTCAACAGCAACTCTGCATTGTAGTTTGTGATATGAGAAAGATATGGTTCCGTTAACAACTTTCTTTTGCTTATCTGACATAGTTCCTGCGTTAACCCAAGTTGCAACTGGTTTTGCATTTGCTACTGGAATTTCTACTCCACCTTGCATGGATGTTTTAGTTACTCTGGACCATATCATTCCATAATCTTTTAATTTTTCTACGATTCTGTTTAATATCGTAGTAGGAATAACAGCTCCTATATCGCCTACACCAGTAGTTGCATCAGCCCTAAATTCTAATATGTCAGATCTTTCTCCTCTGGTTACATAGTTCATGAATGCAGTTCTATATTCTACAGTATCAAATCTGTCTACTGCTCTTTGTGTTTGTTGTTGAGATTGTCCTATTCCATAAGTTCCTAGAATCTGTGTTCCACCTATAGGTTGATTCCTTGATTCTCCGTCTTCTGGATTATTGTCTCTACCTTCACTTGGTTCATTTACTGGTTCTTCATCATCTAATGCGTCTATAATGTTTCTTAGTTCCTCTATTTCTCCATTTAGAGTCTCTAACTCAGTATTAATACTTCTCAATTCTTCAATATTGTCAGTCTCTTGTGCTCTTTTAACTAAAGCTGCTTTTCTCTCTTGTTTTTGTTTTAATAGATTTAATAATTTTTTCTTCATATTCATTATTTATCACCTTACCCTTTCATTAAAATTTGTGCTCTTAGTCTTAATATTTCTATCTGCTCTTTAGAGTTATCCAACTCCTTGGACCTAGCATTCTCCAATGCCTTTGCTGCATTATCCAATACAGCCTGGTCCCGAGCATTTATATCAGTCCCGCTATAAGCAGGAAAGTTTACTGCACTTACTTCTCTTACTTTTTTAATTTTTAAAATATGCCTAGTTGGCATGTCTTTGTCTAAATCTTCCCATCTATCTTCTTGCACATAAAAAATAAAAGACATTCCATCAATGTCTCTTCTTTTTACTGCACTATATAGATTTTTAGCTTCTGTGTTGTTTTCTACATCAAGATTGGCTCTTATATATAAACCTTTATCATCTACTTTCAATTGCATTGTTGAATTTTCATTGTTTCTCCTACTTCTTGCTAATGGTATCTTTGTCAAATCGTGATTTACACTGAATAATACATCATCAAAGTCGCATTCATCAAAAGCTCCTCTTTCAATTACTTCATAGAAAAGGCCCCCTATATTAGTTTTCTCATCATAAACTGCTGCATGACCTTCTATGTAATAACCATCATCTACAGCTCTTAAGTCTTGCATATTAAAACTTCGAATTGCCATTTCATCTTTAGAGGGTAGCTTTTTTTTAGTCATCATCCATCACCTCCGTTTTCCTTTTCATTCCTGCCCTCTTCATCTGATACTCATTTGCTAGCGTTACATCAATATAATTCAAACTCATATATCTTTCATCTCCGCCTTCATATGGAGGATATCCAAATAGCTCTAACAACTGATTATTCGTCAAAGCTCCACGATTGCCTAATATGTCTGCAACTGCTATTTTGTTTTTAGTGTTAGTAAATAGTAATTTTTGAGGATAAAATACTATTTCATTCCCCACTTCAAGCTCTCTTTGAGTAAATATACATTTAGAAAATGCCTGACCTAAACTTATAATTAATGGTTCCAATGTCTTTTCATAGAATGCTTGATATTGCTCATCAGTAAAATCCCCAGATAGAATTGGCATAGATACGCCATAGTAGTAAAGTATCTTTTTCTCTAAGAATTCTAATGTATCTTTATCTATAATTTTAGGATCTGGCTTTAAATCAATATAATCGCCTTTCAAATCTAAAGGAAGTATTCCTGACTTGCTGCTATTTATTGCTTCTTCAAATCTTCTTCTTTCTGCTTGTTGTTTTTCATCATCCATGAGTGTATTGATTTTGATTATTCCTCTTATAGTTAAGCTAGTTTTAATAGCCTTCTCTAATCCTTGTAATACTGTATCGTTTATTTGAAGAACCTTGAGTAAAGCTTTATTATCTGGCTGACCATCCATTCCTCCACCCATTACGTCATTTACAGAAAACTTCTTTCTAAGATGGATGATATTTGAATAAGCTAGTGTAAATTTATCTCCATTTGCAAATCCTAATTCTACAAATAGCTTTCCTGTTGTATCTTGCAAGAAAGTCACTTGCGTTGGATTTAGTGGATAAAAACCTGTATAATTCCTATAGGTGTTACCTCTATCATTTGTTTTCACTTCATACGTTGGATATATAAAGGCATTGTAGTTCATATATAAAAGCCAGATAATTTTTTCTATAAAATCTCTAGTTGTCATCAATTCATTAGGTGCAAATTTAAAAAGTCTATTTATACTACTATTTACAGTAACCTGCATTCCATTTTTATCTGTTCTTATGTGCTGTGGCCTGAGTTTACTACATTCTGTTGCTATAATATCTATACACATCTGGACCACATCAGAGGCGTATACATTTTGTCCAAACTGGCTAAAGATTGGACTATATCCATCTAACATTCTTACTTGCTGCATTTGCTTATTAGTTTCACTACCCTTAAATATGTTTTTTACAAAATCTTTAAATGCCAAATACTATCACCTCCTTATTAAATCTAAAAATTCAGTTCTGTGGTCCAAATAGATCTTGTAGCATATTCCCATTGTAACAGCACCATCAATCTTCTTATCATCTTGGCCTTGAGGTTTTACAACCAAAATTTCTTCCTTTGAGTTTATATTCAATGATGCATTTTCAAGGCACCATTTATCTATTGGATTATTGTTGTATACTATTAGCTTACTTTTTAAGTCAGCTTCAATTTGTTTATATGCATTAGATAATGATCCATGATCTTGATTTACTCTTGTGCAGTCAAACCCATAGCTTTCCATCTCTTTTACCCAATAAGCAGCACTCCACTTGTCGTATCCAGTATTAAATACTCTTATGCCATAATCCTTATATAACTTTACAAACCATTGAGTTACTAGGCTAAAGTCATTTTCATTTCCTGGAGATACTGTTATTAGGTCTTGTCTTATCCATTCTTTAAATCTTTCTAAATCATTTTTAGATAATCTTTCAAGTTTAGATTCAGGAATAAAGTATCGTTGATAGAAGTATTTTTTTGGATCATTTGGTTTCATTAATAAAATTCTTGCACTTGCCAAGTCTCCTGTTCGTGCTAAGTCTACACCACCTATTGCAAATGAATTTCTAAATTCCTCAATATCAAAAGTTTCTTCATTTTCTATTTCTTCAGGAGTTAACCATGCTTCAGCATTATTTTGCTTAATATTAAAGTCCTTAGATAAAACAAATACTCTCTTTGATTTACTTGTTTTAGCTTCTTCTACCATCTGCCTTAAAAAAGACCACTTCTTTATTACTCCAAGTCCAGGATTACTCTTTACCCATGTTTTTTCATCCTGCCATATCTCCTGTTCACTATCCTGAGTATATAACCATATCAACCATCTAGGTCTCTCCAAGTCTCCATCTAATACTTTTCTTGCTTCTTTCAACCTTTCATCTAAATAACCATCATTTACTACTCCTTCTGTAGTCAATTCAAAATACAGAGGTTCATCTTGTGTAGATAAGGCTTGCCTAATAGGCATTATTAAAGTATTATCTTTCATCTCATGTATTTCATCTACAGCTCCAACTGCTATATTCCTACCTTCCTTTGCCCCTGTTCTTGCAGATATTTTCCTAATATTGCCTTTATTTTTATATGAAAACTTACCCTTCTTATTTTTCTTTCTAGGATTGCCAAAGAATATTCCCTTTTGATTTTTCCTGGTTACTTTTTCTAATGAAGGGCTCTCCTCTCTCATAGCATTAATAGCTTGAAACATTATATCAGCTTGGTCATAATCATTGCTTGAACATAATATCTTAATCCCTTGAGGACCACAAAAAAATTCAGATAAACATATAGCTGCTATCAAAGGAGTTTTTCCATTTTTCCTGGCAACAAGATATAAAACTTCTTGATAAAGTCTAACCAGTCTGCCTATCTCTTCATCATATATTTTGAAACTATATATAGCTTCTATAAATGCCTTCTGAAATAGTTCCAAAATAAAAGGCTTCCCTGCAAAGGGAGCCTCAAAGTGCTTACATTTAGTTTCTATGAATTTTATTCTCTTATGAGCATCAGCAAAATCTACTTTTATCGCTGGATTATCAAAATGACTTAGTAATATATCCAACATAGCCATTAATTCATGGCCAATTAATATTTCGCCCGATTTGCATTTCTCAATATATTCCAATAAAAAAGAACTAGGGTACTTTTCCCGCAGCTCTCTAACCTTATCAACGTTCATCTAATCACCTACTCAAATTCTGCTAAATCTTCATCCTCCTCAATTAAGTTTTTACTTAATACACTATTTAAAGTTTTTATAACTACAGAATAACTATTCACATTCTTTAAATACTGTCTAGCAGCTTCTGTAGTCTTTTGCAGATCTGTATATTCAGGATGGACCTTCACCATCCCAGTTTCTTTTAGTATTTGCTTTAACTCATAATTTTCTGCTTTCAGGAATGCTGCATCTTCAATTAAACCCTCTACTAATTTTCTTTTAGGTTCCTCAACTTCTTGAAATATCTCTTTCAATTTCTTTAATTCTTGTTCATATACCTTTTGTTTGTCCATTTTAAAAAACTCCTCACTGGATTTCAAATTTTTTGGTGTGAATCAAAACTGCCTGCCCCTCGCGCGGTCTCCCCATGGCCTTATTTTTTCAAACTACGGGGGGAGATTAAGGAATGTATTGCTCAAACCATTTATTAATGTACTCTACCCACTCATCCTTCCTGAGCCTTCTATCCTCATCTAACTCTAATCTTCTTATACATTCCTCTTTGCTTACATCACAAAATATTAATTCAGCTCCTAAATCATTAGCCAACCTTTCTCTTTTGTATTTGTCAGCAAACCCACCAATAACCCAAGCATTATTCCATCTGCCATAACGTGTCTTGATATTATCCAAAAGCAAATTATAAATTCCTCTTATATTCTGAAATAAATTCTCTGGTTTATCGTAAGTTGGTAGCATAGATACTGCCTCATAAAGTCTATCCATATCTACTACTAAATCTCCTCTTTGCATGTTCTTTTTAACATATGTTGTTTTTCCACTCATTGGTGGGCCATAGACAATATATACTGCTTTCTCTGGTTTATGGCCAAATCTATTATGCCTTTTATTATGGCAATCATGACATCTTATTTTCACATTATCTGGGTTAAGTGATATGTTAACATCATTAACATTTTCAGGAGTAAGTTCTATTGGATAGTGGTCCAACTCTATATCCTTTGGATCTGCTATTACTTTTCCGCATGTTTCACATATTGGTCCTCTTTCAGATATAATAGCCATTCTGAATTTCTGCCACTTCTCACTATTATAAAAACTTTTAAGTACTGCATATTTAGCCATTACCACATCTTCCTCTCATCCATCTTCTTTTGATGTTCAAGTCTTTCTCTTTCAAGCTGCAACTTCTTCTCATTAAACTCTTTTTTTAATTTGTGTTCAGGATTTATTTCAAAGTATCTAGTTAGCCACTCTAAAGCTTTCAGTCTATCCTCTAGCTTTATACTTACCCCTTGCCTACTCTGTTTTACTTCGGTAATAATAGTCCCATCTACTTCATCACTATTCTTTAAATCTATAAAATTCATTTTCATTGTTATTGGATTGCCTTCATTATCTTTACCTACTGTAACCTCTTTCGTTCCAAACTCTACATAATCAGTAATGTCGCTAAATGCTATATCAATATATTTCTGCACTATATCATCTTCATCTAGCATAGCTTTATTTAGCTTATTTTGTTTTAGTTTGCTTATTTCATCTTTAATACTAGGTTTTACAAGGAGTTTATATCCTTCAGCATTAGCAACATTATAACTGCATCCATATGCCTTTTGATAAGCTTTGGTTGCATTAAAATACTTAACATAATAAATACAAAACAACTTTTGTTTATCCGTTAAGTTATCATTTTCAATCAGTTGTTTTGCACCCTCATTTTGTATGCATGATTTTGTATGCATACCATCCCTATTCCAGTTATATCTTTTCTTCCAGGACTTAACTGTATTGATACTTACACCGTACTTCTCTGCTATATCTTTATATTTCATGCCCAACAAATAATCTGCTTCTGCTAACTCATGTTTCTTTGCCACATCACCACCTCATTTATGCCATGAAAAAAGAGCCTTATTAGGGCTCTTATATTAATCGCAATGTATATAAATCTTATTCTTTAAATTTAGGAATTAATTTTTCGTGTATTCTTGGTATTTCTTCTTCAAATACATCTTTTACTAATATAGCTTGATAAATACTATATTCATCATAAGATCCTACTTCTCTTCCACCAATATGAGTTGACTTCACTTTATACCCTTTTGCTAACAAATCATTAACTTCTTTTTCAAAAGACTCAGCTTTTGAGCTTTCTACAGTTACTAAATGTTGTTTCATTTGATATACCCCCTTTCCATTGTCTACTTCTCCAAGAAAGGAGGAAAATCCTACCTCAATCGTTCGACTTATTTCGACTTCGATTTTGTATGAAAAAAGAGCCTCTATTTAGGCTCCCTCTAACGCTTTGATTTTTCCAGATATTTATTTGCAAGAATATATAATAGTTCATAAATACCATTCAAAGTTCTAGATATTTCTTCGAGTACATCAGCTATTCTTTCAACATCATCTTTATTCATAAATCTCCCTCTTTTTATTAACTATATTCACAAACATAAGGGATAATTCTGATTTATTTATTATTTTATACATTTAGGGAATAAACAAAAATACTTTATGCCTGTAAATGTACCCCATTCACATCTTTCACAAATACAAATCCTTTCCCATATTACTCTATTACCTCTTATTTTTTTAACTTTGTATATATAATTCCAATATACTACCTCTGTATCTATTTCAATTTCATCTCTTTCCTCTATGAGGTTTATTAACTCTTTATCTCTTATTAATACTTTCCCTATGTAATGTCTCATCTCTTCATCACCCTAATAAAAAATCTCACTCCAAAGGGGGTAAGAGTGAGATTAATAAATCCTTGTTCTATTTTTACTTACTACCATAATAACATGGATAAATTTGCCTGTCAGTGGGTTAATAGTGGGTTTTTTTATTTCTTGCA
>ENA-OWOZ01003557-OWOZ01003557.1-bioreactor-metagenome-genome-assembly--contig:-NODE-3557-length-10061-cov-3.124299_pt1 | contig 10061 bp, 5 predicted proteins | sample MGYA00238140_ERZ651804 | MGnify/ENA primary metagenome ERZ651804 (study PRJEB26910, sample SAMN07631232) | bioreactor metagenome | isolation source: Switchgrass digestor | place: USA: Dartmouth... | reverse complement strand
TCCCGTATCCGTCTTTTTCAAAAACAAACGTGATGCCACGGTTTAAATTTTCATCGTCTTCTATTATCAGAATCGTCCTTTTCATTATGTACCTCCGCTTTTAATGTTATCCCGTATCATCCTCCGCTGTCTTGATTGGCTTGATTTTTTTATGTCCGCATATGTTGCTCTTTACGGTTTTTGCATATTAATTATACCGCTATTTTATAACTTCTGCCGTTGTTTTTTGTATGTTATGCTATACCGATCATTTATCCGCAGGAAAATAAATACCCGCCTCAAGCCGTGCTTTCGTCATAACCCGGCTTACCGCAAGACTTTCATCCAGCATACGGTAACAAAAATCGTAATCTTTCTCATGAATTGCCCGAATAAAAGCGTTAAACTCGGGTATAAGGCGTGTCTTTGCCATGCCGTCGTCGTATTCTTCCACGGTTCCGTCATTGAGTTTCAAAGTCACCGAACCGATCATGCTGGGAGAGCATGCTGTTTTTATTATGCCTTCAGTACCCTGAATAACACTGCAGGACAAACCGTTACTGTCCTTAGCGGCCATACATGTGGCAACGAATGAAGGATATTCCATAATCAAAACCCCGCTGGTATCAATACCTTTTTCAATATTGGCATAATACTTTGCTGAATCCGGATTCCCGAAAAGACCCATAACAAAGTGCAGATTGTAACAATTTAAATCCATAAGGGCCCCGCCTGATTTTTCCGGATCAAATACCGGCATGATTTTTCCCGAACGGAACGCGTCGTAACGTCTGGAGTACTGGCTGAAATTACTCTGGATCATTTTAATAGTTCCAATTTTCGCAAGCCATTCTTTAATCTTATAATAACTTCCCATATATAAAGTAGTAACGGCTTCAAAAATAAAAAGTCTCCTGCTTTTTGCAAGGTTTACAAGATATTCCACTTCCGTATAGTTGCTTGCAAACGGCTTTTCCACTATAACGTTCAGGCCCCTTTGCAGCGCTTTCCTGCAATATTCAAAATGCAGGTGGTTGGGAACCGCAACATATACAGTATCTATTCCGCATGCGCATAATTCGTTAAAATCGGTTGTGGCACAATAAATGCCGTAATCCTCACAAAATTTTATAACCGCATCCGGCCTTGTACCCAATATTCCTGAAACCTCCAGATTTTCTATTCTTTTCATATAAGGCAAATACTCTTTAACTATGGTTCCCGCACCGACTATTCCTAATTTCATCTTACAGCCTCCCAAAAAATTCTTATGCTAAGTTACAATGTCTATTTGATTATTTTTAATCTATATTTTACCCGAACATGCAATTTGCAGGCAAGTACACTTACTTGTAAAGAATTTCAGTCTTGAAGCAACATCCTGTTGTAAAAAAGAGCACCGGCATCACCTTGGGGTGTTTACCGGCACTCTTATTAATTTTAATGTTTTACAACTGCTTTTACCCTCAGTTACTTCTGGCTGTTTACTGTAACAGGCCCGAAATAGGTTAAATAATAGTCGTCAAGGTCTTGTACATAAATATACTTGCCATTCATATCTTCTGTCAGGACCGATGTTGTGATATCAACCTTATTGTACTGATTATCTTCAATATAAAATAATAAATTGTAATCAGACAAATTATCCGATGAAATATATTTGAAGGTATAATCCTCAATCGATGAATAATCCTGCAACATTATAATAATTCCGGTAAAATCAAACTTCTCGCCTGCTGTATATGTCATCTTATCCGGATATTGTGAAACCCATATATTATCATATCTGGGGGTTTGATCTACCGTAATTTTAAGCGGTATATTTATTCTTACTATATTGGAATCCAAATATTTATATCCGTCAGGCAAAGTGAGCGTCAAAGTCAATACATAATCGCCCTTTTCACCACGGTACAGCAAATTCGGATCGGAACATTGCACATTATAACTGGAAAGCGCACATTTAATCGTTATGGTTTCTCCGTTTTGCAGCCTTGCCTGCACAGGTACCAGACTGCTTCCGGAATCATGATATAAAGCATATGTCAAATAGCCTTCTTTTGTTGCATTTTGATCCGTATCGATTGTTATGGGCTGCTGCAGCGGCTGTATTTCCGTCAATACGATCCGATTATCGGACTGAGGTGCAGCCAGAATCACTTTCAGCAACGGTACATCAAAATAATTATAATCAAATGATGTCACAAAATACGGTCTTAACACATAACAGTCTGTATCAGACGATTCCACAAACCAGCCGTTAATAGCCATATTAATGCTGCTTCCGGTGGCTATATTGGCGGTAACCGTAGTGGGAAGTTCCACCTTCAGAGCGTTGTATAATGAAACAAAGCTGATAATTCCCCTATCTTCCGTTACATTGATTGTATTAAAAGGTACAAAACCTGTAATGGCTGCTCCTGACACGGTTACAGTCACTTCATCATATTTTGAGGAATCTATGGCCGAAATCGCCCTTATTTTATGGGTTCCGCTTTTGTTAACAACCCATCTGCCGCCGACGGTTGATATTCCGTTCCAGTCGGAATATCCGTCAATGGTCCATGTAACCCTCCTGTCCGACTCCAGGGTTGAGGATGTATTTATCACGACATACTGGTTCAAATCCAAAATGTCTCCGTAATTTACCGCAGAAGGCATGTTTAACACGACGGATTCGATTGCGGCTGCCGCTTTAGAAGGAGTAAATTTAGGCTGAGTGGTTGCGGGAATGCCGTTTTCTCCGCCGATGTCACTTAACGGAGTCTGTGCTGCAACAACATTTACAGGAACGGTAAATTCAACAGTATATTGGTCGTTCCAGTAAATCTCTGCTTCAGATAAATGTCCAATTTCCCTGTAAACAATTCCGGCCGGCAATTGTACAATCAGACCAAGCTTGTATTCACCGGGTACAGCACCGTTAAACCGGTTAGCGCTGTCTACAAAATAACCGTCAATTTTCTCGGTTATGGTCTGACCATTGGAAAGCTTTAATGTTACGGGCTTGTCATAAAAATATTCCGAAATCAGACTGCTGACATTAACTATATGTTCATCAGTGGTTAACGTAACCGGTGATAATTCCTCTATACCAACTACATGCAGCCTGTTATCCGTTTGAGGCTCCATAACATGAACTACCACATCGGCATATAAATTCTTCGGACGTTCATAGCCTTCCGGGACGGAAACATAATTTTGAATCAGATAATTTCCCTGCTGATTACCGTAATAATCTCCGAACCAGCCTTCCTGATAGAGCGATACTGTAACTTCCTCAGTCTTGTTGCCTTCACCGGTTTCATAAATCAATGTTACCTTTTCGGGCAGTCTTCCTGATGCCGCCAATTCAGGAATTCCTATCAATCCATCATCACTGTCCAGGTAAACGTCGTTGAGAGGTAACATCCTTACAAATTTCTTGCCCTGTATAACAAGATCCACAGCACCGTATACGCTGCTGTCAGCTTTGGATACCGCAACAACTCTTACAGTTCCCGCCTGTACTGCGGTCAACTCACCGGTGTTACTATTAATTGTCGCATATCCATTACTGTCATCAATATAATCATAAACGGACCATACCACATCATCAACATCGGCATTCATGATTACAGATGTTCCGCAATATACATCTCCCGGATTACTTATTGTAATCTTCTTGACATCCGGTGATGTCGGTGTTGTTCCGCCTGTACCGCCTCCGGTATTTCCGCCGGCGTTTCCGCCTGTACTGCCTCCGGTATTTCCACCGGTGTTTCCTCCTGTACTGCCTCCGGTATTTCCGCCGGTGCTTCCTCCTGTACCACCTCCGGTATTTCCGCCGGAACTTCCGCCTGTGGTTCCTCCTGTTGACGGCGTCGGAGCAATTGTTGAGCCGGAAGGTATCTGACTTCCGTTGACTTTCGTTCCTGTAGCATTCTCACCCACAGTAACCTTTGTATTGGCAGTCGCAATATTTGCATTATTTCCTTCTACGGTAGCGGAAACGACTTCTCCGCTGCCGCTGACAGTATGACTTTCACCCTTTAATACGACCGTTTCAATTTTGGATCCCAATGCCACCTCAACAGATGAGGATTTACCGCTCAGTTCCACATCTCTGACTGTAGAACCGGCAGCAACTTTCATGGTCAATTTATCTCCTGCGGACTTTACGCTGCCGATATTGTTATTGATATTCAGCGTTGTTGAAGTTCCTTCATTGACTACATTTTCAACAGGTTTTTCCAATGTAACAAGAGCATTGGTTGCCCGATTTGTGATAACAACTTCTTTGGCCGGAACATCAATGCTAAGCTTGGCGCTTGTCTCCACATTGATTTTGCCTATATTGGATTTTGCTCCGCCGGTCGTATCATACGTCAGGATTATCTTCTGTCCTGAATTGGTACCACCGATGGTTGTCGTTTCAATGGCACAATTTCTGGTTGATATATTTATACTGGCGTTGGATAATGTATTGACAATCAGATTGCCTTCGAATCCCTCAAGATTCAAAGACATGTTACCGTCAATCGAACGGCTGACTGTAACGGTTCCGATCTTCGATTTTCCTTCCTGTTTTACCGATACATTTCCTCTTGCATCGATATTGACCACAAGAGTTCCTTTTCCCGCCACAAATGTCGGGCCATATGTATTTTGATTTTCCGTTGACATTGATACGATTTTCGATTCGGATTCCAGAACCACAACATTATTAATCTCGGAATCATTAGCCATTACAGAATATGCGGCATCATCCGTCATGTAAAGAGTATCTTTTACCTTAACATGTTCAAGAATAATTGCTGCATTTCCCACGCTCTTGTCAACTGTAAGATTATCATAGGTTGCGTCGGACAGCTTAACAACGCCGTTCTCAATATCCTTTGACGTAATTGTCTTATCCACCGTAGCCGGTACAACCTTTATCTTAACGGTATCCTTCTTACCGCTTAATGTTTTAGCTGTAATCGTTACGGTACCTTTTTTCAGTGCCGTGACCATACCGTTGGAAGCCACCGTTGCTATATCGGTATTGCTTGATTTCCAGGTTGTCTTATCGTTGGATGATTTAGGGGTAAGTTTTATGTTCAGATTATAAGTCTCCCCCACCTTAAGTTCCGTAATCTTATTGGAAATGGTTATTGATTTAGCCGGTATCCGGACGGTTACTTTACATGTTAACTTATATGTCCTTGTAGCTGTTTTCACTGTACAGGTAATGGTGGCTTTACCTTTTGCCATACCTTTAACCAATCCGTTCTGATTTACCGTTGCAACTTTTTTGTCACTGGATTTCCACTTACAGGTCGCATTTTTGTTCTTGTTCTTTACTGTAAGCTGTAACTCCTCTCCTACAAGCAAATCCTTTGAAGTACTGGACAGCTTTGGTTTTTTCGTTTCTGCCATAGCACCGGTGGCCGGCGCCAGAGCGATGTTACTTACCACTAGTACGCATACAAGCAGTTTAGCCAAAAATCTTTTGAGCTTACTTCGATGTTCATAGCCGGTCATAACAATCTCTCCTTTGTCAGTTTTAGTAGTTTTTTAGCATGACTTTTCTATTATACATTATTTTAGTATAATTTACATAATTTATTATGTAAAATTTTTAATATAATTCTGCATAAAAATATAAACAGCTGGAAATTTGGCATATATTTTTGTTGATATTTTCTAATTTATTTGGTTTTGGCCATAAAAATAAAAAAACTGCGCCTCAAAATGTCGTTCTGCCTGACATTTTGGGGGCAGTTCATACCCGGCTTGGTTCCAAATCATTTTCATATATTTCTGGTAGATTTCCCGACTACAAGCTCTGCGGGGAACAGCTTGCTTTCCGTGTCAATCCTTCCTTCAATCATATCAAACAAAATCCGTATTGTTTCTTCGGCCATTTCCTCGACCGGCTGTCTTATGGTTGTTATGGAAGGTTCATAGTAAAAAGATATGTCAAGACCGTCGAAACCGCATACGGAATAATCATCCGGCACTTTTTTCCCCGCTTCAAATATGGCCTTGCAGGCGCCCACCGCCATACTGTCGGATATGGCAAAGACAGCGGTAAAATCCGCCCCGGTCTTAATCAGATCCTTCATTACTTCATAGCCGTACTTCATCGAGAAAGTGTCTATGCCGTCATCAATCTTATATCGGACCAGATTCGGATCAAAATCAATTCCGTTGTCCTTAAGGGCTTCTTTGTAACCTTCAAGCCTCGACTTGCCTATACTGATATCATCGGGGGGAGCGGATATTATGGCAATCTTCCTGTGTCCAAGTTGGCAAAGATAATCCACCATCTTGTAACTTTCCCTGACATCATCCACCATTACAAAGGAGCAGCTCTTTTTATCTACAGTATCGGCTATACCGCCGGTACTTAAGATAAACGGCACTTTTATCTGCTTCAGCTTCTCTCCGGAGGGATAAAAATAACCTCCCAAAAAGACAATCCCTTTCAGTTTTTTCTCCTTTTCCAATTCAAGAGCCACATCCAGTTCATTCTGGTGTTCTTCCACCCTGTGTAAAAAGAAGGAATACTTCTTTTTCTGGATTTCATTTTCAAAAACCTTGAGCATATTTGTATAAAAGGTATTTGTAATACCCTTTATCAATACCGCTATGGTGTTGGATTCCGATCGTTTCAGGTTTCTGGCACTGTTATTTGGTATATAATTATATTTTTTAATGGCATCCATAATTAGGGCCTTGGTTTCCATATTAATATCCGGATGATTATTTATCGCCCTTGATACCGTACTGACACTGACACCACATATTCTGGCTATGTCCTTTATAGTAGTTTCCATTTTTATCTTCCTTTATAAACCGTATAATTATACCGAATTAATTAAATTATATCAGCATAAATGCATAATTGCAATGTTTCTAACATCTTCCATAAAGCGACGTTATTTCTCTGATTTTCATCAGCAAATCTTCCGTCAGCTCCCCGTCAAGAAGCCTCCATCTCCAGTTACCTCCGACGGTGGAAGGAATATTAATACGCGCCTCACTGCCCAATCCCAGATAATCCTGAACCGGTATTATGCAAATATCGGCCACGCTTTGCATTGCAAGACGTACTAAAATCCAATGAATATTATCCGTGTCCCTTTCGTCAATGTTCAGGTATCTAAGCGCATAATTCCTGTCTTCCCTGGAAATGCTTTCAAACCAACCTTTTATGGTGTCATTATCATGGGTTCCCGTATATACCACACAGTTTTTATTATAATTATGTGGCAGATAATCGCTTTCTTCCCTTGAATCAAAGGCAAATTCAAGAACTTTCATACCGGGATACCCGGTCATTTCAAGAAGCTTTCGGGTACTTTCCGTAATATAGCCCAGGTCCTCGGCTATTATATTTAATCTGCCCAGGCGTTCGTTAAGGGTTCTGAAAAAGTCATAGCCCGGCCCTTTTTCCCAGTGACCGTTCACGGCCGTTTTCTCTCCGTAAGGTATGGAATAGTATTCGTCAAAACCTTTAAAATGATCTATTCTGACTACATCATACAGCTTAAAACTGTAAGATATCCTGCTTATCCACCATTCATATCCGGTCTTTTTGTGATACTCCCAATCATATAAAGGGTTACCCCACAACTGGCCGGTAGCCGTAAATGCATCCGGCGGACAGCCTGCCACGGCAATCGGATTATAATTTTCATCAAGCTGAAACAACTCGGGATGCGACCAGGTATCCGCGCTGTCATAAGCCACATAAATCGGAATATCGCCTATGATTTGTATTCCGTTATCGTTGGCGTAGGTTTTCAGTTTGTACCATTGTGTGCTGAATAAGAACTGGATGAACTTATGATATTCGATGTCGTCTTTCAGCATCTTTCTGTATTTCTTTAAAGCTTCCGGTTTTCTTAATTTGATATCCTCATCCCATTCCGCAAAACTTCTTCCGCCATAATAGTTCTTTACAGCCATATATAAGGCATAATCGTCCAGCCAGTATGCATTTTCTTCAGCAAATTCATGAAACTTTTCGTTTTTCTCTATATTGCTTCTTTCATATGCTTTTCTCAAGAGAGTAAATCTGTAATCATACAATTTACCGTAATCTATATATCTCGGGTTATCCCCGAAATCACAGGCTTCACATTCTTCCGTTGTCAATAATCCTTCTTCCGTCAACGTTTCCAGATCAATAAAATACGGATTTCCGGCAAAGGTGGAAAACAACTGGTAAGGAGAATCCCCGAAACCGGTAGGACCTATGGGCAATATCTGCCAATATTTCTGACCGGCCGCCTTTAATTGATCGATAAACTTATATGCACTTTTTGAAAATGCACCTATTCCGTATTTTGACGGCAAACTGGCAACAGGCAAAAGAATGCCACTTGCACGCATTTTCGTCACTTCCTTCATGTCTTTTTTATCAGCCTTTAACTGCTCCAGCAATTACACCTTCGATAATGTATTTTTGACAGGTTATATAGAAAATAACTATCGGAATGATAGCCAGTACAAGCATGGCCATCATGGCCCCCATATCAATGGAACCGTATCCGCCTTTCAGATACTGGATTGCTATAGGTATTGTCCTGTAATCCATTCCTATAACAAGATAAGGAAGCAGATAGTCATTCCATATCCACATCGTATTTAATATGGCAACCGTAACAATAATCGGTTTTAAGACAGGCATGACAACCAGGAAAAAAGTTTTTATAAAACTGCACCCGTCAATCATCGCCGCTTCTTCCAGTTCCAGAGGAATGGATTTTACAAAACCGCTGAACATAAATACCGACAGCCCCGTACCGAACCCCAGATAAATAACTATAATACCTGCGGGATTATCGAGATGCAACATATTTGCCATCTTTGACATCGTATACATTACCATCTGAAACGGTACTATCATGGATAAGGTAAACAGATAATATAGCGCCGACGAAATCTTGTTCTTGATTCTGGTAATGTACCAGGCGGTCATCGAAGTAAAAATTATGATACATGCCACGGAACCGATTGTAATAAACAACGACCACCCTGCAGCATTGAGAAAATTGGTTTTCTGTAATCCGCTTACATAATTCTCAAGGCCTATGAATGTTTCTTTTGTAGGGAGCCTGAATGGTGCTTCACTTATGAAAAATTTACCTTTAAAGGAGTTCATAAGAACTATAAATATGGGAGCCATATAAATAACAGACAAAAACACCAGTATTACGGAAAACAAAGCATTAACCAATTTCACCTTTGTCTTGTAACCCATCAGTTCTCGACCTCTCTTTTCCTAGTGAGTTTAAGCTGTATAATTGCCACCAGCCCCACTATCAGGAAAAAGACCACGGCTTTTGCCTGACCTATTCCTTCACTGCCTACCGATCCGTAGAATGTATTGTAAATATCCAATGCCAGCATGGCGGTTTTCTTTGAAGGTGCTCCCGCCGTCAGGGCCAGGTTCTGATCGAACAATTTGAACGAATTGGACATGGTTAAAAACAAACATATGGTTATAGCCGGCATAACCAAAGGAATTATTATTTTTGTCAAAATCTTAAATGAACCGGCTCCGTCAATTCTGGCCGCCTCAATCAGGTCTCTTGGTACATTTTGAATACCGGCTATGTAAATAACCATCATGTAACCGATCATCTGCCAGTTCATCAGTATGGTCAGACCCCAAAACCCATATTCCGGCTTAAACGTCAACGATACCCCATATTTATATAAAACACCGTTTATAATAACCTGCCATATGTAACCCAATACGATGCCTCCGATTAAATTCGGCATAAAAAAGACGGTTCTGAAAAGATTTGTCCCTTTTATATTTCTTGTCAATATCAGCGCCAGAATAAAGGACAATACATTAATTGTTATGACGGATACGATGGCAAATTTAACTGTAAACCACAGAGCGTTCAGAAATTCCTTATTTGAAAATGCATCAATATAATTTTGAAAACCTACCCATTTGGCATCGAGTACGGTCGTAAATTTGGTAAATGAAAGGAAAATTCCCTTAATAAAAGGTATCAAAAACGCAATCATAAAAGACGTAAGGGTAGGCAATACAAATACAGGGAAATATATTGCATTACGCTTCACCATAAACA
>ENA-OWOZ01003554-OWOZ01003554.1-bioreactor-metagenome-genome-assembly--contig:-NODE-3554-length-10074-cov-2.995899_pt1 | contig 10074 bp, 8 predicted proteins | sample MGYA00238140_ERZ651804 | MGnify/ENA primary metagenome ERZ651804 (study PRJEB26910, sample SAMN07631232) | bioreactor metagenome | isolation source: Switchgrass digestor | place: USA: Dartmouth... | reverse complement strand
CAATATAATATTAGTACTGTCGTTTATTGTCAATATATAATACATAAACACCAAGACTTTTGTAGTATTTTTGTTCAGTGAAATGATTCCTAAGAGCTATGGAAAAGCAAACAGCACAAAAATTGCCCTTGCTGTTTCAGGTTCATTGCGGGCATTGATGAAAATACTTGCGCCTGTAGCTTATTTCTTCACATTGATAAGCAATGGTGTGTCTAAATTATTTCCCGTGAAGGATGATGAACCTGCCATAACTGAGGAGGAACTGTATGATATCATTGAAACAGCCAATGAAGAAGGCGTCTTGGATGAAGATCAACAAGTGCTTGTTAGTTCTGCATTGGATTTTGATGATATAACGGTCGGTGATATATTTATTGCTAAGAAAAATATTGTGGCATTGGATATAGATTCCCAACAAGAAGAAATCCTGCAGAATATAAAGAATTACAAATATTCTCGCATACCAGTATATAGAGATAATATAGATAATATCATCGGTATCCTTCCAGTCAGAAAGTTCTTAAAAGCATATATAAAGGGTGAAGTAACTGATATTGAGGATATGCTTATACAACCACATTATACAAAGAGCAATATGCCTATCGATGATTTGCTCAAAGAAATGAGCAGTAAAAAACTTCACATGTCTATAGTCGTCGATGACCAGGGCAAAACTCTTGGTATTGTTACAGTAGAAGATATTTTAGAGGAACTTGTAGGTGAGATATGGGATGAGGATGATGTAGTCAGCCTATAAAATCCCAATCAGTGCAAGGACAATTGTGTGGATTAGGAAACATTTATTGAAAAACTACAAAAAAGAACGGGAGTTGGTTTATTTATATGGACATTTGGCCTTATATAGGCATTGTTATATGCTTAGCATTTTCTGCATTTTTCTCCGGGTCGGAAATAGCTTATGCTTCTGCTAACAAAGGCAGGCTCAAGAAAGCGGCGGAGACAGATAATAAGAGAGCAAAGATAGCTTATTATATTTCTGAACATTTTGATGATGCATTAACTACCATACTGATTGGAAACAATCTTGTAAATATTGCTGCATCCTCTATTACTACAGTAATAGCCATTAGTCTTATGGGAGAGTCAGGAACTATAGTTGCTACTATAGTTATGACAATAATTATTCTTACCTTCGGTGAGATAACACCAAAGGTAATAGCAAAACAGCAATGCGATAAATTTGTTTTGTTGGTATCTTATCCACTGAGATTATTAATGTATGTATTGAAGCCTGCTATAGTTGTTGTTGTAGGCTTAGTCAATTTAGTTTCAAAACTATGGAAAAAGGATAGTATCAATGAGCCTTCAGTTACAGAAGAAGAGTTGGTTTCAATAATTGAAAGTGTTGAAGATGAAGGCGTTATAGATAAAGAAAGAAGTGACTTGTTGCAGTCAGCCTTGGAATTCTCTGATATATCAGTAGAAGAAATCCTTACCCCTCGTACGGATATGATTGCTATTGATATAAATGATGATATGGATTCCATTATAGAAACAGCTTTAGAGTCACCCTATTCAAGAATACCTGTCTATGAAGATAGTATTGACAATATAATAGGTGTGCTTCATATTGGAAGATTTCTAAGAAAGCTTGCTGATAATAAAGAAATAGATATACGCTCTATATTAATAGATGCTTGCTTTGTTCACAAGACGATGAAGCTTCCGGATATTTTTGATGAGCTGAAAAATCGTCGTCTTCAGATGGCCATTGTTACCGATGAATATGGAGGAACCATGGGCTGCATAACCATGGAGGATGTTCTTGAGGAACTGGTAGGAGATATATGGGACGAGACAGATGAGATTATAAATGAGTTTAAAGCTATTGGTGAAAATACCTATGAGGTCAGTGGAGACTTATCTCTCCGTGATTTCTTTGATTATGTAGATGTAGATGACCGTGATTTTGAAAGTGATTATAGTACTGTAGGTGGCTGGGCTATCGAGATGATAGATGACATACCTGGCATAGGTGATACTTTTAAATATAAAAATCTTACCATTAAGGTCATTGAGTTGGATGGTATGCGTGTGACAAAGCTTTCAGTATTTGTTGCACAGGAATAAAAGGTAAACTATGTTGTTTAACAATTTAAATATATATTTTATATAATAGGAGGAATTGTCAATGAAACCTATAGAAAGAATAGAAGCATTATTAGCAGGAAAGAAACTTGATACACCCGCAATGAATTTATGGAAGCATTTTCCGCCTTATGATGAAGATCCAAAGGAACTTGTTAAGAAGACTGTACAATTCCAAGAAAGATTTAATTGGGATTTCGTAAAGGTAACTTATCAAGGATTATATTCAATCCAGGATTGGGGTTCTAAAATTAAATGGCCGGAAAGAGACTGTGAGTGGCCAAATACTTGCTCAGGTGTTGGAGTAGTAACAGATTTCTCAATCAAAAAGCCTGAGGATTGGAAGAACCTTAATGTATTGCCCATGGATCAAGGCTCAATGGCTGATTCTATTTTAGCAGCCAAAGAAATTACCAAGAGATTTAAAGGAGAGGCTCCTGTAGTTGTTACTGTATTTACTCCTTTGACTACTGCAATAAAGATGAGCGGAGACAAAATGTTGGTTCATATGAGACAATACCCTGAATATTTCAAAAAAGGTTTAGAAGTAATAACAGAGACCACAATCAATTTTGTTAAAGAGTTAGTTAAAAATGAAGCTGATGGAATATTCTTTGCCAGCCAGTTGGGAACCTATGACAGAATGAGCGTTGCAGAATATGAAGAGTTTGGTAGACCATATGATCTACAGATACTTGAGGCTGTACAGGGTAAAACTTGGTTCAACATTATGCATATGCATGGTAATGCTCCAATGTTCGACCTCTTGGAAAAATATCCGGTACAAGCTATCAACTGGCATGACAGACTGGTAGATTTGAAATTGAAAGATGGAAGAAGCAAAAGTGATAAGTTAATAATCGGCGGAGTTGACGAGTTCAAGGTATTGCATGAAGCAAGTGATGAGGAACTCTTAGCACATCTTCAGGATGCAATGGATCAAGTTGAAGATAAGAGACTCATATATGGACCAGGATGCTGTGTACCTCTATATGTAAATGAAGATAGATTCGAAGTTGCAAAGGAACTTCTTAAGAAAGTGTCACAATAATATCTAAAGTATCATAATTAGTAATAAGACTTTATAATTTCATATGTAGCAATTAATCTGACTTAGAAATTGTATAGGAGATTTATTCTCCTATACAATTTTGCTATTTATGGGTAAATGATAAATATTCCTATTTAAATGAGAAAGGAGAAAAATAATGATCAATCAAGACGAGAAAAAATCAGAAGAGCTTCTAAACTGTGGATTGCAGGATATAGATAGACATAAGGAAGATTTCAAAACCGCTGAAAGATGGGCTATAATCGGTGTAGTAGGCAACATTATACTTACAGTATTTAAAGCCTTTGCAGGTATTGTGGGAGGAAGCAGCGCCATGGTAGCTGATGCAATGCATTCTGCATCAGATATTGTGGCTTCAGCTGTGGTATATATAAGCCTGAAGATTGCTAAAAAACCTGCAGACGAAGACCATCCCTACGGTCACGGAAAAGCTGAAGCCATTTCCTCTGCAATAGTAGGATTAATGCTGGTGGCAGCAGGATTTGAGATACTAAAAACTGCTTATGAAACCATAAGTGCCGGTTCCATAGAGGCACCTGGAATCATAGCCCTATATGCAGCAATAGTCTCAATCATTACCAAAGAAATGATGTACAGACTCACGTACAAAGTCGGGAAAAGAATAAACAGTCCATCAACTATAGCCAATGCCATGGATCATCGATCCGATGCATTCTCATCCATTGCAACATTTATAGGTATTGGTGGGGCAATTCTTGGATACCCAATAATGGATCCTATTGCCGGTGGATTAGTAGCTTTATTCATATTAAAAATGGGGTATGACATAATCAAGGATGCAGTAAATCAGATTATGGACAAATCTGCTGAAGAAGAAAAATTGGTCAAAATAAAGGAAGTAGTTATGAGCACCCATGGAGTCAGGGATGCCCATGACATTCGTGTAAGGCAGAGTGGCCCGTTTTATCTGGTAGACTTGGATATATGTGTAGATAGTAATGTAAGTATCGCTGAAGCTCATGACATATGCGATATTGTAAGGAATAATGTGCATCAATCTTTAGACAAGATACATGAAGTAAGAGTCCATGTGGATCCTATGGATAAGGAATAAAATAAAAAAGTATTGGAAAATTGGAAGAAAAGGAAAGAAACATAATTCGACAATATCTTCACAATGATTTATACTATATATAGACATTCCAGTATAGGTTCTATATTAAATTGAGGTGTTAGATATGTCATATTTAAAGCTAATTGATGATAAAATACAATCTTTAGCAGAATCCCTTTCATCCATACTTAACATTGAAACTACAGTAGTTGATGAAAACTTGTTAAGGATTGCAGGTACCGGTGATTTCTACTACCGCATTAATGAAACTAGCCCGGAAAACTCTTTATTTGCTAAAGTTTTAAAAAGCGGTAAGCCGGAACTCAATATATATGATAGAAACAGAGCTATTTGTCGCCAATGCAACAATGCACACACATGTAAAGAACGAAAGAGCATGATATACCCCATTAAAGTTGAAGGAGACGTTATTGGGGTGGTATGTTTTGCTTCATTTAACCAGACACAGGATGAGATAATGCTCAGCAAGAAAGAAGAGTACTTAGATATGCTTGAGCATTTTGCTGAAAGTATTGAGAAAGAAATAACCGGTATTATGATGATGAATAAACTCAATATGGGTATTGCCGAAATTAATGGAATTATTAATTCTATTAATAGAGGCATAATTATTGTGGATAAGGATGAAAAAATTATTCACATTAATTCCAAGGCTATTAAGGCATTGGACATAAATTTCTCATCAAGCAAAATCATCAACACAAGGATCAGTGACATAATAAAGAAATTTAAAATCGAAGATACAAATAACAAGGAATTGTTAGGAAATTGGGAAATAGGAGACAAAATTCTTAAGGTTCTATATAAGATTAATTATATAATACTTGATAATAAAAATATTTCTACCCTTATTGATTTTGACACTCTGGACGAAATAGTGAATCGTGCCATGACTTATAATAACGATAATGTAATAACCTTTGAGAATATTGTTGGACGAAGCAAGGTAATGATGGACATTATAGATAAAGCTAAAGTAGCGGCGAAATCAGATTCTACAATATTTCTTTATGGTGCCAGCGGTACCGGTAAAGAACTTTTCGCCAGATCTATCCATAATGCCAGCTTTAGAAAAGATGGACCTTTTGTAGCCATAAATTGTGCTACTTTACCAGAAAATCTCATTGAGTCCGAATTATTTGGCTATGAAAAAGGATCTTTTACGGGAGCAAGCACTAAGGGAAAGATAGGTAAATTTGAGCAGGCCAATAATGGCACATTATTCTTAGATGAGATTGCAGACCTTCCTTTGCATCTACAAGCAAAGCTTTTAAGAGTCCTTCAAGAAAAAAAGATTGATAAAATAGGAAGCTCCACGCCAACAGATATAAATGTGAGAATAATATCTGCAACTCATAAGAATCTGGAAGAGATGGTAAGGAGAAACGAATTCAGGGAAGATCTATATTACAGGTTGAATGTCATTCCCTTATATTTGCCATCATTAAAAGAAAGAGAAGAGGATATATTGTTGCTTTCTCAATATATCATTAAAAAGTTGTGCAATAAAATGAATAAGCCTGAGAAATATATTTCAAAGGAACTAGAAGAAAAATTCATGAGCTATTGCTGGCCGGGCAATGTAAGAGAACTGGAAAATGTACTGGAGTATGCTATCAATTTTTCAGACGATGATGAAATCGGATTAGATGATATGCCTGAGTATTTCCTAAACAAACTGAGCAGGGACAATAAAATTAATTACACTGACGAAGCTTTTGGTTTAGGATCTATAGACATAAACAACCTGACAAGCTTGGATGAGATGACTAGAGAATATGAGAAAAAAATACTGAAGAAGTTTATAGATTTATATGGAGACACTACGGAAGGGAAAAGAAAAGTTGCAAAAAGGCTCAATATGAGTATCACTACTCTATATAGAAAATTAAATGATTATCAATAGAGTATATAGAGTAAGTTCTTGACTTAATTATCCTATAGTTATATAATTAAAATATAGGTAAAACGATATTTACTATTAGTAAAGAGGAGTGTTTTATATGAAAACAAGAAAATTGTTAATGATACCTGGGCCAACACCTGTAGCAAGATCTATTCAAGATCAGATGGGCAGAGAAACAGTGGCCTTTGGTGATCCTGCTTTTGTTAAAGACTTTAAAGAATTGATAGAAGACTTAAAGGTTATGTTTAAGTGCAGTGGTGAGGTATTTGTACTGGCAGGCACTGGAACAATGGGAATGGAAACAGCTATTGCCAATGTGACTAAAAAGGATGACAATGTATTAATCGTATCCAATGGTTTCTTTGGAGACAGATTCGTAGACCTTTGCAGCAGAAAAGGTCTGAATGTTGATGTATTATCTTGCGAATGGGGCGATACAGTTCCTGTTGAGAAAATAAGAGAGAAATTAAAAGAGAAAAATTATGCAGCCATGACAGTAACACATGTGGATACTTCTACAGGAGTATGCGCACCGGTAGCAGAAATAGGCGAAATGATGAAGGAATTCCCTGATACTATCTACATAGTTGACGGTGTCTGTGCAACAGCAGGAGAGCCTGAATATGTTGATGATATGGGTATAGACATACTGTTTACAGGTTCACAGAAGGCTTTTGGTGTTGCACCGGGACTAACAATGCTTTGGGCTAGCAAAAAAGCATTGGATAGAAGAAAGAGCTTAGGAACTATTCCAGAATTCTATATAGATTTTGAGAAGTGGCTTCCTATAATGAATGATCCTTCCAAGTACTTTGGAACACCTGCTGTCAACCTGATATGGGCATTAAAAGAATCAGTAAGACTTATGAAAGAAGAAGGCTTGGAAAATAGATATGCAAGACATAAGAAATATGCAAAAGCAATGCAATCAGCATTGGAAGCATTAGGATTCAAGGTATTGGCAAAGGAAGGCTACAGAGCAGTTACACTATCAAATCTGATTTATCCTGAAGGTACAGACGATGCAAAATTCAGAGGACTATTGGCAGAAGAAGGCATCATGGTGGCAGGAGGCTTAGCGGCCTATGCAGGAAAAATGTTCAGATTAGGCCATATGGGCAACATTGACAAACATGATCTTGTATCAGTAATTGCAACTATTGAGAGAGCAGCATACAGAGCAGGTATGCCTGTAGAGTTAGGCAAAGGTGTAGCTGTAGTTCAGAAGAGCTTGGTAGAATAAGATAAGTAAAAAGCTGTTTGGTTCTATTAGATCCAAACAGCTTTTTTTATACACAATACCTAGACCTTTTCATCCTTAGGCACAGCGAATATCATTATTGCTCCACCGATAACAAAGAGAAGCAATACGCTCAATACCCCGTAACGGGAATGGCCTGTAATCTGGCTAAACATGGCATAAAGAGCAGGACCCATTATGGCAGCAAATTTGCCAAAAATATCATAGAAGCCGAAGAACTCATTGGCTTTTTCCTTGGGTATCATCTTACCAAAATAAGATCGGGACAAGGCCTGTATTCCACCCTGGGATGTAGCCACCAGGAATGCTAAAATCCAAAACTCAACAGCAGTTTTCATATTATAGCCCACAAAGCAAATCACTATGTATATTGCTATGCCTACAAGAAGCATAGTTCTTGTACCTACCTTTTTTGCCAGTTTTCCATATAAAATGGCAAAAGGAAAAGCAACGATCTGAGTCATAAGAAGTGCTAACAATAAAGAATTGCTGCCCACTCCCACTGAATCTCCGTATACTGTTGACATTTTTATTATGGTATTTACTCCGTCTATGTAGAAAAAATATGCTAAAAGAAAAACAAATACCTTTTTATATTGCCTTATATTCATGAAGGTATTATAAAGCCTTAGGAAGCTTTTCTTTATAGTATTTTTTTCTCTCTCAATATAATATATCTGTTTTACATTTTTAAGCATAGGTATGGAAAAGATTATCCACCATATTGCAGTTAACATAAAGGACATTTTAACTGCAAGGCTTGAACTTATTCCTATCTTGCTGCCAAACAATACAAGACCTATGGATATGACAAAGGGGATTGTGCTTCCCCCTATGTAGCCTAAGGCGAAGCCATAGGATGAGACAGTATCCATTTTCTCTTCTGTGGTTACATCGATTAAAAATGCATCATAAAATATATTTGCTGACGAAAAGCCTATGACAGTAACCATATAGATAATAAGGAGTGGCATCCATTGGTTTGTAAAGCTAAGAGCAGCTGTCGACAGGGCTCCAAGGATAAAAAAGAACTTAAAAAACTGCATTTTCTTTCCTTTATAATCCCCTACTGTCCCCAGGATAGGAGCTAAAATGGCTACTATCAAAGTAGCTATGGAATTGGCATATCCCCAATAGGAATCCGCCATATTGGGACTTACACCACCGTTTTTTGCGAGGGTTTTAAAAAAAATAGGTAATATTGCGGCTGATATGACAACTGAATAGGCAGAATTAGCCCAATCATAGAATATCCAACTTTTTTCCGCTTTGGTAAAGTTTTTTAACATAGGATTCCCTCCATAATCTTGATAGTTTAATTTTACTTTAGTTAACTTATAAATGAAAGACAAATATAAAAGATATATACTATAATTATGATATGATAAGTAGAAACATAAAGGTGGTGTTATTATGCCTGCGCTGCTGACCCATTATTTATGTGGAGATAGAATGGTTAAATCAGTAAATACTACAGGAGTAATAAATGTTATAAATTCACATAGAAATCTTTTCAATCTCGGAACTCAGGGACCGGATGTTTTCTTCTATCACAATGCCTGGCCTTGGGCAAAAGGGAAGAGTCTGAGCAAAGTAGGATCAAGGCTGCATCATGAAAAGGTTAAAGCCTTCTTTGATTATGCTTTGGAAGCAATAGAAAAGAAAAAAGGCGATGTAAAAGAAAGATTACAAGCCTATCTATATGGGTATGTGTGTCATTACTCCCTCGATATTCACACCCACCCCTATATATATTACAAAACTGGCTTTGCCATGGATGAAAAAGAGGATAAAAAGAAGTATGATGCATATCACAGAAGATTTGAAGCAGAGATAGATGTAATAATGGCAGAAGAAATACTCAAAAAAAGGACCCGTAGTATATTAAGCTACAAGCTTATAGATATCAATGATGAAGATGCCGCCTTGTTGGCAAGGATGTATAGATACATATTAAAAAATCTATTTGAAATGGATATACCTGAAGATGATATTAAGAGGGCTGCTAAGGATATGGTAAGTGTGACCAAAGCCTTAAGAGATGTTACAGGTATTAAGAAATCTCTAATTGGGTTTGTTGAAAAAAGGGCAAATAAGCATCCCCTTATATCAAATATGATTTATCCTCTTAAAATTGATAAAAAATTGGATACTTTGAATACGGCTTATTCTCCATGGTATCATCCTTGGGACAGTGATTCTGTTCAACATTCCTCTTTTCATGACCTTTTTCATGAAGCCGTGGAGGAAGCTAAAACCATGTGTATCGCAGTAAACCAATATTTTAATGGGAATATAGAAAAAAGCAAGCTGTTGGATATATTAGGCAATAGATCCTTTTCATCAGGGGTGGATTGTGATGAAGAAGAACAGTTTCAATACTATGATCTAATATACAAATAGTTTTTATACATAAATAATCTTATTATGAAGATGATGCCAGCATGACTTTGGTTTCATAATTGTATAAAGTCCTCATTAAGTGAGAATCCTGTTAATACAATACTATTAACAGGATTATTATTTTGGAGGATATTATGGATTATTATATTATAGTAGGCTTGCCTGCATACAACGAAGAAGAAGCCATTCCAAAGGTCTTGGATAAGCTGCTTTTTCTCAAAGATATA
>ENA-OWOZ01003551-OWOZ01003551.1-bioreactor-metagenome-genome-assembly--contig:-NODE-3551-length-10083-cov-3.240556_pt1 | contig 10083 bp, 9 predicted proteins | sample MGYA00238140_ERZ651804 | MGnify/ENA primary metagenome ERZ651804 (study PRJEB26910, sample SAMN07631232) | bioreactor metagenome | isolation source: Switchgrass digestor | place: USA: Dartmouth... | reverse complement strand
TTTTCTTTATCTATATAATATCTATATCCGCTCAATATTTCGACAACCTCATTAAAACTTTTATATTAATAATGCCGTTATCGAAGAATCTCGCGCAATATATCTTTTTTATATAATGATTTTATAGCTTCGCTCATTATAGCACAAAGGTATGTTGGTGAGCAATACCGCAACCACGGATTTCAATTTTGGTCTTATGGCTCTTGCTTATTTCTTGTCGTCGTCATCCACAACTTTATAATCCGCATCATATACATTATCACTTCCGCCGGCTGCCCCTGAATCTGCACCTGCACCTGGGTTAAATCCTGCACCAGGATTAGGTCCTGCTCCCTGGGCACCTGGATTTTGCTGATATATCTTAGCGGAAATATCAAAGAATACCTTTTGAAGTTCTTCTGTCGCACTCTTTATAGCTGCAGTATCGGTTCCTTTAAGAGCATCCTTAACTTTGTTGATTTCAGCCTCTATTCTTGATTTATCATCGGCGCTAAGTTTATCCCCTAAATCTTTCAGAGTCTTTTCTGATTGATAAACCAAAGAGTCGGCATTATTTCTTATTTCTACTGCTTCTTTACGCTTTTTATCTTCTTCAGCAAACTTTTCCGCTTCTTTTATCTTCTGTTGAATTTCTTCCTCTGTCATGTTAGTTGAAGATGTAATTGTAATCTTCTGCTCTCTACCTGTACCTAAATCTTTAGCACTAACATTTACAATACCATTAGCATCTATATCGAAAGTTACCTCAATTTGTGGTACTCCCCTTGGTGCTGGAGGTATTCCATCAAGTATAAATCTTCCTAAAGTAGTATAATCTCTTGCAAACTGTCTTTCCCCTTGTACTACGTGTATTTCTACAGATGTTTGGTTATCTGCTGCTGTTGAGAATATCTGTGATTTCTTTGTTGGAATTGTTGTATTTCTTTCAATTATTCTTGTTGTTACACCACCTAAAGTTTCTATTCCTAAAGACAATGGTGTTACGTCCAAAAGTAATAGGTCCTTAACTTCTCCGCTAAGTACTCCACCTTGTATTGCAGCACCTATTGCAACACATTCATCTGGATTTATATCTTTCTGCGGATTCTTACCAGTTAGCTTTTTAACAGCTTCTTGAACAGCGGGAATCCTAGTTGAACCACCTACAAGTAATACTTTATCTATATCGCTAGCTTTTAATCCTGCATCTTCTAGTGCCAATCTAACTGGTTCCATGGTTTTTTCTACCAAGTGTTCTGTTAATTCATTAAATTTAGCTCTTGTTAAATCTATGTTTAAATGCAATGGACCAGAAGAAGTTGCAGTTATAAAAGGCAAGTTAATATTAGTTGTCATTGTAGTGGATAGTTCCTTCTTAGCTTTTTCTGCAGCTTCCTTTAGTCTTTGTAGAGCCATATTATCTTCTCTTAAATCTATTCCATTTTCTTTTTTGAACTCTTCAGCAACATAGTCTATAATGGCTTGATCGAAATCATCTCCACCTAAATGGTTGTTTCCTCTTGTTGCCAATACTTCAAAAACTCCATCTCCTACATCTAATATTGAAACGTCAAAAGTTCCTCCACCTAAGTCAAAAACCATTATTTTTTGTTGACCTTCAGATTTATCCAATCCATAGGCTAATGCTGCAGCGGTAGGTTCGTTTATTATCCTCTTAACGTTTAATCCTGCAATTCTTCCTGCATCCTTTGTTGCTTGTCTTTGACTATCAGTAAAATATGCAGGCACAGTGATTACAGCATCTGTTACAGTTTCCCCTAAGTAACTTTCAGCATCTGCCTTTATTTTTTGCAATATCATGGCAGAAATTTCTTGAGGAGTATAATCTTTTCCGTCTATATTCTTCCTATAATCTTTCCCCATATGTCTTTTTATGGATAAAATTGTTCTATCGGGATTTGTGACTGCCTGTCTTTTTGCAGCTTCTCCTACTAATCTTTCGCCTTTTTTGGTAAAAGCAACAATAGATGGAGTTGTTCTATTTCCTTCTGCATTAGGTATAACTATAGGTTCTCCACCTTCCATTACAGCTACACAAGAATTAGTTGTACCTAAGTCAATTCCAATTATTTTCCCCATAAAAAATTCCTCCTTAAATAATTTATTTTGCTACTTTAACCATAGTAGGTCTGATAACTTTATCATTTAGCATATATCCTTTTTGTAGTACTTCTAAGATCATTCCTTCATCTTTATCAGATTCCTCTGAAATAACAGCATGGTGGAAATTTGGATCAAAATATTTATCTTCACAATCTATTTCTTTCAAACCATTCTTGTTAAGTACATCTAACATTTGGTTATAAATCATCTTTACACCTTGATAATAGCTGTTATCCTCATCCATATTGCTTAATGCCCTCTCGAAATTATCCAGTACAGGTAGTAATTGAGTTATAATATCTTCTAATGCATAAGAATATATATTCTTTTTATCCTTTTCTACTCTGTTTTTATAATTAATAAAATCTGCTTGCAGTCTCATAAGCTTATTATTTAAATCTGCAATTTCTTGATCTTTTTTTTGAATTATTTCATTTTGTTCATCTTGATTATCTTCTGGATTTCCATCTATATCTTCTTTATTTTCTACTTCAATCTTTTCTTCTTGAATACTTTCATTATTTGCTACATCAGTATCCTTTGCTTCCTTTATTTCTTCATTAGTTTCCTGTATTATATCTTCTTTTTTTTCCAATTTTATCACCCTTTATTATTGTTGTTATATAATTTATACATTAAAAAGCCACTAAATCAATAGTTATCGATTTAATAGCCTTTCTAATATTTCAGATAAGTTTTCGGAAAACAATTTTAATGAGCTAATAGCCATTGAATAATCCATTCTTGTTGGTCCTATGACTCCTATTTTGCCAATGATCTTATTTCCTAATTTATAAGTTGTTGTAACTAAACTACAATCTTTTATTTCATCGTAAACATTTTCACTTCCTATGGTTATTTCTATTTCACTATTTAATGAGCTTTTCAATAATAGATTTATCAACTGTTCTTTGTCCTCTATAAAGGATATAAAGGTCTTTGCCTTATTTGCATCCTTATACTCTGGAAAATCGAATATATTTGTTACGCCATTTGCATAGACTTCCACATCATTATAATCTTCAAAAGAATTAATAATAATTGGAATAACCTTATCTATTAAATTCTTATACTGATACATTTCCTTTAAAATATCATATTTTATTACTCTTTCAACTTCATCTACTGTAAATCCTCTTAACTTATCATTTAAGAAATTGGTTAATCTCTCCAATTGATATTCTGGAACAGCTTCATGAGTTGTAAAAGTGATATTTTTTACTACACCTGAACTGCCAACCAAAATAATCAATATCTCATTATTATCTATGGAAACCAACTGTATATGTTTTAACTTCATGTTCTTTATTTGAGGCGATACTGCGAGGGCTGTATAACTTGTAATAGCTGATAATATCTTTGCTGAGTTCTGCAATAATTCATCTATCTCTTTAGATTCTTGAGTTAATAATCTCTTTATCTCCTCTTTTTTCTTTACATCAATTTTTATCTGATTGTTTTTTATTATATTATTAACATAAAACCTATAGGCTTTATCTGAAGGTACTCTTCCGGACGAAGTATGTGGTTTGCTTAAGTACCCTAATTCTTCTAAATCGGACATTTCATTTCTAATAGTTGCTGAACTTATTCCCAAATCGTATTCTTTAGAAATCGTTCTCGATCCAACAGGTTCTGCTCCTCGTATATAGCTATCGATAACAGCACACAAGACTTTAATTTTTCTTTCATCTAACAAAAATACCACCTCAATCCAAATGCAACATGGAAATTTATTAGCACTCTTAATCTCTGAGTGCTAATTTAAAATTAACACAAATTAAACTATATTGTCAATACCTTTTTCAGTAGTTGGTAATTAAGGTAATAAATCCACATATACAATATTGGATAGGTCTAGCCCTTTTTCTGTAAACTTGATATTTACTCCATTTTCTTGAAGGAGCCCTTCTTTAATATATTTGTCTATAACAGGTCCATATACTTCCTCTATGTCCTTACCAAACCTCTTTTTAAACATATTCTTATTAATTCCATCAACAAGCCTAAGCCCCATGATCATATATTCTGCCATTTCCATGTTGTTGTCAATATATTCTACTTCAGAAATAGGCAGTTTTCTTTCTCTCAAATGTGCAAAATAGTCTTTGAAATTGTTGAAATTGCAAAATCTCTTGTTTTCTATATTTGAATGAGATGAAATACCAAATCCTATATAAGGCATGATTCGCCAATAGAATAAATTATGTTTACACTCAAATCCCTGTTTACAGAAATTTGATATTTCATAATGCTTATATCCTCTACTTTTTAGATAGTCCACACCTTTATGATACATTTTTCTCTCTAAATCATCATCAGGAAGTTTTATTTTGCCCTCTTTATACCACTTGTTCATTAGGGTCCTTTCTTCTAATATTAAGCTATAATAGGAGATATGTTCCACTCCTAAATCTGTAACCATTTCTAATGTGGAAATACAATCTTCTACAGCCTGGTTCGGTAAACCAAACATTAGATCTACGTTTATATTAGAAAATTCCAATTCCCTTAGTAGCTTAATATTTTCAATAATGTCTTTTCCACTATGATTCCTGCCTATAGATTTAAGCAGTTTATCGTTTAAAGTTTGAACTCCTAAACTTATTCTATTTATCCCTGCCTCTTTATATTGAATCAGCTTTTCTCTATTGAGGGTTCCAGGATTAGCTTCTACTGTTATCTCCTCTATATATGATAAGTTATAGTTTTTGCGTATGAATTCAATTATCTTTACCAAGTATCTTCCATCGATATAGGAAGGGGTTCCTCCTCCTATAAATATGGTTTTTACTACATATTCTGTTAGAATCTCTCTATATAGGTTCATTTCCAAAAGAAGAAAATCAATGTATTCATCTATCCTTTTATCCATCCCCGAAAAACTTGTAAAATCACAATAGTAACATTTTTTATGACAAAAGGGTATGTGAATATATAAGGCCAATTCCTTCAATAAACTTCACCTTCTCTTAAAACAATTTATGCACACATAATGTGTGCATTTATTCATCATACTTCAACACTGATAAAAAGGCTTCCTGAGGTATATTAACTGAGCCAATTTGTCTCATTCTTTTCTTTCCTTCTTTTTGTTTTTCAAGCAGTTTCTTCTTTCTTGTAATATCTCCACCATAACATTTAGCCAAAACATCTTTTCTCAATGCCTTTACTGTTTCTCTGGCTATAATCTTAGAACCAATGGCTGCTTGAATAGGTATGGCAAATAGATGGCGTGGGATTTCTTCTTTTAACTTTTCTGCAATCCTTCTTCCCCTTTCATAAGCCTTATCTCTATGGACAATTATTGATAAAGCATCTACTAAATCGCCATTAATCAATATATCTAATTTTACTAAATCCGATTGTTTATATCCTATTAAATCATAATCTAGAGAAGCAAAACCTCTACTCTTTGATTTAAGTGCATCGAAAAAGTCATATATTACCTCATTTAATGGTAATTCGTAATGTAGTACTACCCTAGTTTCTTCTAGATACTCCATATTTTTAAATATTCCTCGCCTGCTTTGACATAATTCCATAATTGGACCTACATATTCAGTTGGAGTCATAATTGAGGCTGACACAATTGGTTCTTCCATGTATTCAATTTCCGTTTCATCAGGTAAATTAGTTGGATTTTGAATAGATAATAGCTCTCCTGATTTTGTCTTTACTCTATATATTACACTAGGAGCAGTTGTAACAATGTTTAAATCGAACTCCCTTTCGAGCCTTTCTTGAATTATTTCCATATGAAGTAACCCTAAGAAACCACATCTAAATCCATATCCTAATGCTGCTGAAGTTTCTGGTTCAAATACTAAACTTGCATCATTTACTTGAAGTTTCTCTAAAGCATCTCTAACAGCATTAAAGTCTTCTCCTTCTGCTGGATATATCCCACAATAAACCATTGGTATAACTTTTTTGTACCCTGGCAAAGGCTTATCCGTTGGATTGTCGTCGCCAGTTATTGTATCTCCTACTCGTGCATCTTTTACGTTTTTGATGCTAGCTACAACATAGCCAACATCCCCGGCCTCCAACTTGTCTACTGGAATATGCTTGTTTGTGGTAATACCCACTTCTGTGACCTCATAACGCTTATTAGTTGACATCATCCTTATAACCATACCTGGCTTTATTGTGCCTTCAAATATTCTAATATAAGCAACTACTCCTTTATAGCTATCATAATAGGAATCGAATATGAGAGCTTTTAATGGAGCATCTTTATCTCCTTTTGGTGCTGGAATCTTGTTAACTATCTCTTTTAAAACAGCGTCAATATTGATGCCTTCCTTAGCAGATATTAATGGAGCATCAGATGCATCTAAACCAATTATATTTTCAATCTCCTGCTTAACTTCTTCTGGTCTTGCACTAGGCAAGTCGATTTTATTTATAATAGGTACTATTTCTAAATCTTGATCAATAGCTAAGTAGACATTAGCAAGAGTTTGTGCTTCAACTCCTTGAGTAGCATCTACTACCAACAATGCTCCTTCACAGGCAGCCAAACTCCTAGACACTTCGTAGTTAAAATCTACGTGACCAGGGGTATCAATTAGATTGAGCACATATTCTTCTCCATTATCATCTTTGTAGTTAAGTCTAACGCTTTTTAACTTAATGGTTATACCTCTTTCCCTTTCCAATTCCATGCTATCAAGAACCTGGTCATACATTTCTCTTGAAGTTAATAGTCCAGTTTTTTCTATCAATCTGTCTGCTAGAGTTGATTTACCATGGTCTATATGTGCAATAATGCAAAAATTCCTTATATTTTTCTGTTTTATATTCTGCATGTCCTTCCCCCTCAAGTAATATAGCTTTAATCATTAATTATAACAAAAAAAAGAAGTAAAATAAAGACCAGATACTCTGGCCTTTTAATCAACCTTTTTTAATATTTTCAAATCGATATAATAGCTCTCTCCAAATAACTCCATGCGCTTTTGTCTAACATTTAAACTAAAAATAGTAGGATTTTCCATATATCCTAGATAAATAATGTATTCGTTAACAAATTTTATTCCAAAATAAAGAATAGAACAAGCCAACAGTATTGCCATAAACTTAATATAATATATTCTCTTTTGTTTCTTTAACTTTTTCTTTCTTTCAATTCTCGATTCCAAAATTACCACCATTAATATTGTTTCAAATTAGTGGCAAAATTATACTACTCTACTTTTCCAAATCTTTCATTAAATGGGAAGTATCTAAAATTTACTATCCCTTTTATTGATTTTAGTGGAACACATCCAAAATATCTGCTATCCTTGCTAGCACCTTCTTGTCTATTATCTCCCAACACGAATACATATCCTTCTGGAACTTCCCAATAATTCTCTCCGTATACATGAGTATAAGAACCTTCTTCTATATAGCCTTCTTTTAGTAATTCACCATTAAGATATACCTTACCATCTACTATTGCAACAGTATCTCCACCAATACCTATTACCCTTTTTATATAATCTTTTTCTGGATCATCAGGCGCTTCAAGTATTACTATATCTCCTCTATCTGGTCCTGAAAAATACAAAGAAATCTTATTAGCAAATAGCCTATCTCTTTCATGCAAAGTTGGATACATGGAATTACCAAGTACATAAGTAGTATTAAATAAAAATGTTTTTATTAAAACAGCTAATACTATTGCAAGCAAAATACTCTTAATCCATTCCATAGCTTCACTCTTATTATTGGTTTTATTTTTATTGTCACTCATGATATCCCTCCTGTGTATTATTATACCACCTTCCTTAAATTTATAAAACAAATTACTTTTGAATATTTTCAATCACCATGCTTAATATTTCTCCAACTAACTTTGCTGTTTCTTTGGCTTCATCAATAGTATTTAAATTGCTTCCTATTTCAATTAAAGCTGAGTAATCTGAAAGAAATTGATTATATTTTCCTACTGGCTTTATAACAATACCTGTACACAAATTTGGATAGAGAACATCCGATACAGCTTTTATATATTTTGCAAAGCTTAAAACAGCTTCCTTATTTGGTGAATCAGGACCAATTACAAAGAAAAAAGTAGCCATCTTTTTCCCATTTATCTCTACTGTTGTTTTCTCCAATAGATTCTTTAAATTCTTCTTTACATTATAATCTTTATGATCAAATCCATCTCTATGTATATCCAGCAATATCTTTAAATTGCTGTTTTCATTTAATTTTTGCTGTATTGTTTTTAACGACTGAGAATAGGATTCATTATAAGAAGGAACATCATGATATGTGGTTACATGTTCTACTTTATGCCCTTTTTTCTCTAAAGTATCTGCTAGTACTTGTCCAACACTGGTAACATTATATTTCATATCAGTAGTATGGTGCATGCCGTTTTCCAAAGACGAATAGGACTCAGTACCATGAGTATGATAAATTAAGATATAAGGCATTTCTCTATTTACTGCTAAAGGCTGAATATTTAATGGGGCAGGTAAATTTTCTAAGGAAACCTTTCCCTCCGAATCACGGATTATTATCAAATCTTCATATTCTTCTAACCTATCAATTATAATTATATCTTCAAGTATTTCTGGACTATTTTCGTATTGTTCTATATTATTTTCATTTAGTTCTTCTGGTTTCTTTGCATTTATTGTTTCATAGTTGTTAAACAAACCCCTTATACTTTTACCTACTAGCTGATTTATATTTGAAATAATAGATTTTCCACTTCCATAATGTTCATTTTTGTATAGATTTATTATTGAGCTAGTCTTTCCTAATAGCTGTAAATAGAATTCATTTTCAATTGATAAACTCGGATTGAAAACCTCCTTAGCTTCCATATCATTTCCCCATTGATTGCCCGCTAAATTTATGATAATGGTTCCAATATTAAATGCAATAAGACAAATTAAAGCAAATATCATATAGTTGTTTGTAAATTCTTTCCCTCTCATAAAAAACACTCCTCAAGTTTTGTATTCAATAAATAATTCTATTCATCATAAACATCTCATATTATTAATGATTTTGAGAGGGAAATGATAAAATATTCTATCTTATATATCTGTTTACATCCTTTAGTTCTATGCCTGGATGTAAAGCTATATTTAATCCATTGGCTATAATTATGGATAAATCATCTATTAATTGGTCTATCTCCTTTGGAGTTACCAATACATTTGGCATATATGGCTCCAATACTTCCTTTATTAGTTGATATTTATCTTCATCTGATATCTTTTCTAAAATAGAATAAAACTCTGTTCATACTTGTGCCTGTTCTCTCATAGAACTGATTATTAAGTCCATAGTATCATTAACCATTGTAGCAGCATCTACCACAGTAGGTACTCCTATAGCAATAACTGGAACTCCTAAATACTCTTCGTTTAAACCTATCCTTTTATTTCCAACACCACTTCCAGGGTTGATACCCGTGTCTGATATTTGAATGGTAGTGCTTACCCTATTCATCTTTCGAGAAGCTAAAGAATCAATAGCTATCACTAAATCTGGATTTATCTTTTCAACTATTCCTTTAACTATTTCTCCTGTTTCTATTCCTGTTAGCCCCATTACTCCTGGAGAAATGGCTGAAACGTTTGCTACCGTTTCATCTCTATCCTTTTTATAAGCAATAAAGAATTGCCTTGTAACTAACACTCTATCTACTACTTTAGGTCCCAATGCATCTGGAGTAACATTCCAATTTCCTAATCCAACTATTAATGTTTTTGTATTATCATGGTTTCTCTTTAGCCCTTTTATTTCTTTAGCTAGCAACTTACTAATTTCATCTTTTAAATCCTGATCTGCATTTTTTAAACCAGGGATTTCTATTGTTATATAAGTTCCTTTAGGTTTATCTAATTGTTTTGATCCAATTTCATCAACTATTTTTATTCTAGTAACCGTATAGTTTTCGCTTTCATCAGTTTCTACCTCTATCCCTGGAGCTTCTTTTTTTTCTGTTTGTTTATATATTTCTGTACT
>ENA-OWOZ01003549-OWOZ01003549.1-bioreactor-metagenome-genome-assembly--contig:-NODE-3549-length-10093-cov-2.879792_pt1 | contig 10093 bp, 7 predicted proteins | sample MGYA00238140_ERZ651804 | MGnify/ENA primary metagenome ERZ651804 (study PRJEB26910, sample SAMN07631232) | bioreactor metagenome | isolation source: Switchgrass digestor | place: USA: Dartmouth... | reverse complement strand
ATTCTTCATTAACTTCAACTATTTTTCCTGAAACAGGCAGATATGAATCGGAAGCTGCCTTTACTGATTCAATGACACTAAAAACATCTCCTGCAGCAAATTCGTCGCCAACCTCTGGCAGTTCCACGTACACTATCTCACCCAAAGAGTGTTGAGCATAATCTGTAATACCTATATAAGCTTTTTCTCCTTCAACTCTTACCCATTCGTGGTCATTTGAATAGAATAAATCATTTTTTACTTCCATTTTTTCTTCCTCCTATTATGATATTTTTATTTTTTTATTTATTTTTAATAATCCATAGAAAAGTATAATTCTACCTTAATGTTTACTTTCCGTAATGGGTTTCAAGAAAGGCTTCCGTGATAGTTATAAATGTTTCCTTTATAAGCCTTTCTTATAGTTTTTTGTATAAAACTTTCTGCTTACTACTTTAGCCTTTGCTGTTCTCTTTCTGATTTGAATTTCGATTGTTGTATCAAGCTCCGAATACTTTATATCAACCATTGCAAAGCCGATATTTTTCTTTAAAGTTGGTGAATTATATCCTGTGGTTACAAATCCTATGACTTTGCCATCGGCTAATACATCATATCCATGTCTCGGGATACCAGGCTCAATCATCTCAAAACCGACAACCTTTCTTTTCAAACCCTCAGCCTTCTGTTTTTCAAGAGCCTCTTTACCTATGAAATTAGGTTTATTCAGCTTTACAAAGAAACCAAGTCCAGCCTCTAAGGGAGTGATTTCGGGCGAAAGCTCGTTTCCATAAAGGGGTAGATTTGCTTCAAATCTTAGAGTATCTCTACAGCCCAAACCTGCAGGTTTGATGCCTTTATCTTTACCTGCCTCTAATATTTTATCCCATAGATATTCTGCATCTTCATGTTCCATATATATTTCGAATCCATCTTCTCCAGTATACCCAGTCCTGGAAACAAGGCACTTTTTACCTGAAATATTAACATCTTCCTTAAAATAGAAAAATGAAATTTCTGATAAATCAGTATCTGTGAGCTGCTGTAATATTTCTTCTGCCTTAGGACCTTGCAAAGCTACTTCTGATACATTAGGTGAGATATTATTGATTTCTACATCATAGCTTCCCACATTGTCCTTCATCCATTGAATGTCCTTATCAGTATTAGCTGCATTTATTACAAGCATGTAATAATCATTTGTATATTTATAGACTAAAAGGTCATCTACTATGCCTCCATTTGGGTAGCACATAAGTGAATAGATTATTTGATGTTCATTCATAGCTGATATGTCGTTTGTAACCAAATTTTGCACATAATCTGTTGCTTGGCTGCCTTTGACTTCAACTTCTCCCATATGAGATACATCAAACAGTCCGGCATTATTTCTCACAGCTTCATGTTCTGTTGTCAAACCTTCATATTGTACTGGTAAAGCCCAACCTGAATAGTCAACGATTTTTCCACCATATCTTACATGGGCATTGTAAAGGGCAGTTTTTTTAGGTTCACTCATAGTAAAAATCCTCCTTTTTATTATTTGTTTTAGTATTAATCACAAAACTTAATATATGTATATTTGTAATCTGTACAAAATATAAAAGGATATAATAGCACACAATTATATATGCCATTATATCCCTCTGTCTTTTTACCTGAGAGCTTCTACACCCACAGTGTATTTCCCCTACGGCGCCGCTTATATACGGACTCTTCAGAGGTCCATCCAATGACGATCCTTTTGCCTGAGAGTGTATATATTAATATGGCTTATTGATATAATTGCTCCTTCGGCTATCAATTATGATATCTCTCGTCATTATCATCTGGGCTGTTATTTACTTATTGCAAAATCGCTTGTTATAATTATACAAGTAAATCTATGGGAATTCAACAATTGATATTTTTATAACTATTTGCTGATTAATGTTGATAAATTAATCAAATTTCTAATAGCCCATAGGAAGTATAAATCTATCTCTTTTTTTCATAGATAAAAGAGATATACAGTATAGATTAGAAATGAGAAAATGATTATAAAGATTTAATTTTTAAATAAGCCAGGGAGTGATAGAAGAATGATAAAATTGATATTAATACAGTTAATTGTCGCTTTTAGCCTTCTCACAGGTTGCAGTATGGTATTGCCTCAGACAGTACCAGCTATAGAAGAAAAGGAGCATTTCAATAATGCATACAATATTTCTGTGGAATATCAAAAAGATTATAATATATTAAAATGCAAAGAGAATATTACTTATGTGAATAATCAAGGTGTTCCCGTTAAGAACATAGTATTATATCTGTATCCCAATCTATATAGAAACCTAAGTACAGTTCCTGCTATAGGCTCACCAGAGAAATGCTATCCCCAAGGCTTTGATCCAGGATTTATTAAGTTAACAAGTGTGAAAATAGAAGATATGGAACTAGGAAAAGAAACTATTGAAGGTTATGATGATTTTTATATAGACATTCCATTGGATAATCCTATCAAAGAAAATCACAGTGTAGAAATTGAAATAGAGTTTTTAGTGAAGGTTCCAGTAAGCACAACCAGATTTGGACAATATAAAGATATAACACAGCTTACTTATTGGTATCCAATACTGGCTGCCCAGGAAGAGGGTAGATGGCAGATAAGGAATTATCATAACATTGGTGAGTCCAATTACAGTGATATTGCCGACTACAAGGTTGTGATAAAGCTTCCTGCTGATGAGACAATTGCTTCTACAGGTAGAATAGTTTCTGAAAGGGAAAGCGATGAGGATGGTTATAAAATAATAGAGATAGAGGCAGAAAAGGTCAGGGAGTTCGTCTGGGTGAGCAGCCCAAGCTTTATCCTTGAGGAGTTTGACGTTGATGGAGTAATAATTAAAAACTATTATACTGAGAAAAACAAAGAGTTGGGGCAAAAAGCCGATGAAATCGGAGCAGATGTTATTGCTTATTTCAATAAAGTATTCGGAGACTATCCTTATAAGGAATTTTCAATAGTAGAAACCTATTTGACAGGAGGAGGAATGGAATATCCCCAACTTATAGCTTTAGGACAAAGTCATTATAAAGATATAGATAAATTAATAAGTGTAATAGCTCATGAGGGGGCCCATCAGTGGTGGTATGTGACGGTAGGAAATGATGAACATAGTTCACCTTGGCTTGATGAAGGATTTGCAAATTACTCTACTCAGCTTTATCTTGCACATAGACTAGGGAATGATTATAGAATAAATTCATTAATGAAGAAATATGAGAGTCTCGAATCTACAGATCATCCTATAGAGGCATCAGTCATGAACTTTACAAGCTGGAAGGAATATAATGATGTCATATATAAAAAAGGTGCTTTAGTCTTGCATAGATTAAGAAATGCTGTAGGCGACGAAAATTTCTTTAGAATAATACGGACCTATTACCAACGATATAAGTTGAAAAATGCCCATATTACAGATTTCTTAGATGTTGTTGAGGAAGTTTCAGGAAGAAATACAGTAGAAAAAATATTTAAATAGTTGTTGACATTGACGTAACGTAAAGGTGTATATTGTTATTGAAAGGAGGCAATGACATGGAATACACTGTGCAAAAGCTGGCTAAATTGGCAGGTGTAAGCACCAGAACTTTAAGATATTATGATGAAATAGGGATTCTCAAGCCGGCAAGAATCAATTCATCAGGATATCGCATATATGGTCAGAAAGAAGTTGACAGACTTCAGCAAATAATGTTCTACAGAGAAATGGATATGAGCTTGGATAATATAAAAAGAATACTCAGTTCGCCTGCTTTTAACGAAGCTGATGCACTTAGAGACCATAGGGAAAAGCTCCTTGAAAAAAGACAACAAATAGACAGGCTGATTGAAAATGTAGAAAAAACCATTGCCTTTATGGAAGGGAGGATTATTATGAGTGATAAAGAGAAATTTGAAGGTTTTAAGAAAAAGATGATAGAAGAAAACGAGAAAAAATATGGTAAAGAAGCTAGGGAAAAGTATGGCAATGAGGCTGTAGATGAGTCAAACAAAAAGCTGCTGATTATGACCCAGGAAGAATATGATAAAGCTGTAAAGCTGGAAAAGGAATTCAGGAATACACTGGCTGAAGCCTTTAAAACCGGTGATCCGGCTGGAGAATTGGCTCAAAAAGCCGCTGATCTTCATAAACAGTGGTTAACTTTTTACTGGAGTCAATACAGCAAGGAAGCCCACGCTGGATTAGCCCAGATGTATGTAGATGATGAAAGATTCAAAGCCTACTATGATGATAAGCAGCCAGGTACAGCAGAGTTTTTAAGAGATGCCATATTGATTTATACTGGCATGAAAAAATAAATATAAATCTACAAAAGCGGTTGGTAAAAAGCCAATCGCTTTTTCTATTAAGCATTATATTAGTAAATGTTGTTATTGATTTTAATTAAAAATTATGGAACCAACAGATATTGACATAACAATTCAAAGAGTATAGAATAAAATTGAAATATTATTTCAATTTTATTGAGGGTTTAAATTATGAGAAAATTATTGGATGATATAATCAATAAAAAATCAAGAATAGCTATTGGATTGATGTCAGGTACATCCCTGGATGGAATTGATTCCTGTATAGTTGAAATTGAGGGAGTTGGCAGGGAAACTAAATTTAAACTTATAGAGTTTATTACAGTAGACTATTCTGTAGTTGAAAGGAAAAAGCTTGAAAAGATATGCAGTAATGAAACTGCCACATTGGAAGATATATGCTTCATGAATACATACTTAGGAAACAAGTTTGCTGATGCAGCCATTAGTGTGTGCAAAAAAGCAGGCATAAGCACAGAAGATATTGATTTCATAAGTTCTCATGGCCAAACAATATACCACATGCCTCACAAAGGGAGTACATTTCAAATAGGTGAACTGGCTAATATTGCTGGAAAGACTGGCTGTATAACAGTAGGTGATTTCAGACCTTCAGATATGGCTTACGGTGGTCAAGGAGCCCCTTTGGTACCCTTCGTAGACTACATTCTATTTTCTAATAATGAAAAAGGAAGAATCATGCTCAATCTAGGAGGCATAGCCAATATTACTGTTCTACCAAAAGGTTGCTCAAGCGAGGATGTTTTTGCATTTGATACTGGTCCTGCAAATTTGCTTATTGATGCAATAACAAAAATTATTACAAATGGTGAGCTAGACTTTGATTTAAACAGTGAGATTGCTATGACAGGTAGCATTGATGAGAAATGGTTAGATGAAATTATTGCTAATGATAGATACTTATATGTCAATCCACCGAAAAGCACTGGAAGAGAGTATTATAATAAAGAATATGCAATGCAGTTATATAATAATGGGTTAAAAAGGAATCTTAGAAATGAAGATATCCTTGCAACTATAACTGCTTATACAGCAAAGACTGTTTGTCATCAGATAGATAGATATGTAAAGCCCGTAACATGGATTAATGAAATTTATATTGGTGGTGGAGGAGCTCATAACAAAATGGTAGTTAATCTGCTGGAAAAGTATTCTGGATTGGATGTCTATAATATGGATGAACTTGGATTGCCAGCTGATGCTAAAGAAGCTGTTGCTTTTGCTGTATTAGGAAACCAGTTTCTATTTGGAAAGACAAATAATATACCAGGTGCAACTGGTGCTAATAGAGAAGTAATCATGGGTAAACTTGTAATTCCAAGCCGATAATTATATAAAGCATTTTGGTATTATTAATGCAATCATGATTTGCTAGGGGTGGTTTTTTGAGTTTAGAAAAGGAAATTGATTCGGTAGTTAAGTACTACTATGAAAAAGATTATTTTCCCTCAGCGGTCATTAAGATATTTGATGAAAAGAATGTATTATATGAGAAATCCATTGGAGATGCCAATATTGATACCATGTTTGATGTAGCATCGCTAACAAAAATTGTAACTTCTACCATTATACTTAATCTGATCAATGAGGAAAAGCTTTACTTGGATAGCACAATAGGGGATATTTTTGAAAGCTTTGCCGCATATGAAAAACTTAAAAAAATAAGAAGCGTCACCATAGAGCAGCTTTTGACACATCGCTCTGGACTAATAGATTGGTACCCATTCTATTCAGAGAAAGGTAGTTTTGTAGAAGTACTTAATATAGTTGTAGGGAAGTATGATAAAGTTGAGGGGACTCTGTACAGCGATATAAATTTTATGATTTTGGGGGAAGTAATCAAAGAAATTACCAAAATGGATTTGGAAGATGCATTAAAAAACTACATAAAAATTCCTTTAAAAATTGAAAACATTTGTTACAAACCCAGACGCAAGACAAATATTGCACCTAGCTCAATGGGAAACATTATAGAAGAGAAGATGTGTCTAGACAGAAACATCAATTTTGATGGTTGGAGAAGTAATAAAAAGGAGTTGATAGGGGAAGTCAATGATGGTAACTCTCATTATTTTTTTGGCGGTGTAGCTGGACATGCAGGTATTTTTGCCGATGTAAATTCTTATTCGGAAATTGGGAAAGCTTATTTGACCACACAGGATGAGTTGTTGATTAAATCTATGGATGATTATGGAGAAGGAAGAGGATTAGGTTGGCAATTAAGCGATGTTTATCCTGAAGGGTGTGGTCATAGCGGATTTACAGGAACTTCAATATGGATAAGCAGAAGAAATCACATAGCTGCAGTTATTTTTACCAACAGACTCATGGGTGACTGGAGAAATACCAATCTCAATCAGTTTAGAAGAGATATGCATAACTGTGTTTTAAGAAATTTGAGGAGGGCAAATCAATGAGAAAGAAATTATTGTTAGTTATATCTACTATTCTAATTCTTAGTTTGATCTTTTCAGCATGTGCTAAGGAGCCTACTGAAAATGCAGATAACTTAGGTGCTGAACAACATGAGGAAAAACCAAAGGTAGAACAAGTCCTTAAATATGGTACAGATGCAGAGCCTTCAGGTCTTGATCCACATACTATTTCGGCAACAGCTGCAATCAGAATTTTCGGTCAGATATATAATGCTTTAATAGATGTCGATGACGATATGAACTTTATTCCGGAGCTGGCTGAGTCTTGGGAGCAGCCTAACGATGTGACTTATATTTTTAAGCTTAGAAAGGGAGTTAAATTCCATAATGGCAGGGAAATGGTGGCAGATGATGTTAAATATTCCTTTGAACGTGTTCTTGATCCTGCAACAGCAGCAATAGGCCAATCCTATTATAATATGATTGAATCTATTGAAGTTTTGGGAGATTATGAGGTCAAGTTTACTCTTAAGGAACCTTTTGCTCCATTTTTAACAAACTTAACAAGCCTTTATGGTGCAATTGTGCCAAAGGAAGTTGTTGAAGAGAATGGGAATCTTATGCAAGTTGCATGTGGAACCGGTCCTTTCAAACTGAAAGAATGGATACCAGATAATAGAATTGTATTAGTAAAAAATGAAGATTATTTTGAAGAAGGCAAACCAACATTGGACGCCATTGAATACTATGTAATGACAGATGAAGCGTCAAGAATAGCAGCTTTAAGAACAGGAAATGTTCATCTTGTAAAACTACCAGCCGCTTCCAAACCATTAGTTGAAGGAAATGAAGATATTGTAATAAAAAGCTATCAATCTAATGATTACACTTACTTAGGTTTTAATCTTACCCTGGACAAATTTAAGGATCCACGCGTAAGACAAGCTATAAGCTATGCTATTAACAGACAAGAAATAATTGATATGACCTATGACGGTGAGGCAGAGGTTTCAGGATTTGTACCTTCAGCTATGGGAAGATGGGCTATTGATTATGCAAGCGAGGATTTATACAAGCAAAATATTGAAAAAGCTAAACAGCTAATGGCTGAAGCAGGCTATCCAAATGGCTTCGAAACAACTATAGCTGTAGGATTATTGGATGATATCAGGTCAACAGGAGAGATTATTCAAAAACAATTAGAAGCAATAGGTATAAAAGCAGAAATACAGAATCTTGAAACTGGTCAATATATTGATGCCTGGAGTAATAAAAAACACGAGATGATGGCAGGAAGAAATGGAGCAGGAAGTGATCCTAACAGGGCTGTCGCATTCTTCTTCTCCACCGAGGGTTCTGCTAATGTATGGGGTTATTCAAATCCTGACGTGGATAAACTTTGTGATTTAGGAAAGAAAACTGTTGACGAAGACGAAAGGGAAAAAATATATAAAGAAGCACAAAAGCTTATTCTTAATGACTGCCCTAATCTTTTCATAGCATCGCCAATGGAGTACTATTTTGTAAGAAAAGAAGTTAAGAACTTCAATCCTTGGACTTTTAATGCAGAAGATTTTAAGGAAATTATAATCGAATAAAAGATAATAAAGGGTTAGTTAAATACTAACCCTTTATTAAAAAGAGGTGGCTATATGAGAGCATACATAATAAGAAGATTGATGTTACTTATACCCATATTACTAGGAATAAGCCTAATGATTTTTTTAATAATGCAATTTATACCAGGTGATGTTATCTCAGGAATGTTGGGAATAGAAGAAACTCCTGAATTAAGGGCTCAACTTGAAAAAAAATTAGGTCTAGATCAACCTTTATATAAACAGTACATAAATTGGATAAGTAAAGCAGTAAGAGGGGATTTTGGCACATCTTTCAGAACTGGAAAAGATATATTTCCTGAGATAATGAGCAGGTTCAAAATAACTTTTCAGCTTACCATTATGGCAGCAATTATCTCATGGATTATCGCAATACCTTTAGGTATTCTCTCTGCAATGAAGAGAAGTTCGATTATTGATGGTTTTGTAAGATTTATATCACTTCTTGGTGTATCTGTGCCTAGCTTTGCCCTTGCTACTTTAGCTATATTGCTTTTATCAAAGGGTTTTAATTATTATCCCTCAGTGGGATATGTAGACATAACTGTTGATCCCATAAGAAACTTAGAAATTATGTTCCTTCCCGCAATAATATTGGGTAGTAGCATGGCAGGATCAGTAATGAGAATGACAAGATCATCTCTTTTAGAAACTCTAAGACAGGATTTTATTAAAACTATTAGGGCAAAAGGAGCTTCCGAGAAAGTAGTATTATTTGTTCATTCCTTAAAAAACGCATTAATACCTATTATCACTCTGATAGGTATGCAGATTGGAAGCTTGCTCGGTGGAGCGGTTGTAATTGAGCAGATTTTTTCCATTCCAGGTTTAGGATTGATGACTTTGACAGGCATTAATCAGAGAGATTTTCCAGTTGTTCAAGGTTGTGTATTATTTATTGCTTTCGTATATGTAATTGTGAATCTGACTGTTGATATTCTATACACATATATTGATCCTCGTATAACATACAAGGCGGGAAGGTGATTATATGGAATCATTGAAGGAAGTGTTTATGGGTTTACTGAAGGATAGGGTAGGAAGGCTTGGAATGATAGGAGTGCTGATTATCATCATAATGGCACTCTTATCACCCTATATAGCAAATCATGATGTTACAGAAATGAATGCAAAAATTAAACTTAGTCCTCCTAATTCAGAATATTTCTTTGGAACCGATGAGTTTGGCCGAGATGTGTTCAGCAGAATAGTTTATGGTGCAAGGGTATCTCTATGGGTAGGGCTAATTTCGGTAGGGATTTCTGCTACTTCAGGTTTAATCCTTGGTCTTGTGGCTGGGTATTATGAGGGTAAGATTGGAACTGTTATTATGAGTATCATGGACATGCTTTTTGCATTTCCTTCGATATTGTTAGCCCTTTTTATAGTGGCTGTCTTAGGGCCAAGTCTTACCAATACAATGATTGCTATTGGTATAGTTAATACTCCTGTATTTACTAGAACTGTAAGAGCATCAGTAATTTCTGTAAAGTCCATGGAGTACATCACCAGTGCAAGGAGTATAGGATTGAGAGATATTCAAATCATACTGAAACATATTTTACCTAATATTTTGGCTCCCTTTACTGTTCAGGCTACACTTGCTTTATCAGGAGCCATACTTACAGAAGCCTCTATGAGTTTTTTGGGTTTAGGTATACAACCACCAGATCCATCCTGGGGATCAATGCTAAGTGAAAGTAGGAAGTATATGGAATTGGCACCATGGTTGGCAATTGCACCATCAG
>ENA-OWOZ01003548-OWOZ01003548.1-bioreactor-metagenome-genome-assembly--contig:-NODE-3548-length-10095-cov-3.337493_pt1 | contig 10095 bp, 7 predicted proteins | sample MGYA00238140_ERZ651804 | MGnify/ENA primary metagenome ERZ651804 (study PRJEB26910, sample SAMN07631232) | bioreactor metagenome | isolation source: Switchgrass digestor | place: USA: Dartmouth... | reverse complement strand
GGAATAATCAATAACATGATCACATTGCTCGGCGTGAATGTATACCTGATAAACGCATTCAAGGGCGTGATCATCATCGCTGCCGTGCTCCTTCAGAGGAAAGACAGGGAACTCTGATCATAAAGAAACGACAGATATCCTCCGCTTATACGGGCGGCGGATATCTGTTTGCGTTTCATTCGTAAACCAGTTCGCATCTCATACGCAAGCCAAAGAGTTAATCCTGACTGTAGCCAAATTATCGTCGGGCTGTATGCCGGATGATAATTTGGAAAATATAAAAAATAAAACAACAGGAGGGTTAAAAATGAAGGTAGGAATCGACAGTTATTGTTTCCACAGGCTTTTTGGCGAAGTGTACGATTTCCAGGAAAAGCCGGAAAGGTTCTGGACCGTTGATGATTTCCTTGAATTCGCAAAGACGCTCGATGTAGACGGCGTATCGCTTGAGACCTGCTTCCTCCCGAGCCTTGATGACGGCTATCTGAAGGAGCTTGGGGCAAAGCTGAAGGAATATGGTTTTGATACGGTATTTGCATGGGGCCATCCGAACGGCCTTGAACGCGGACTGAATCCGGATGCTTTCGAGGAAATGAAATCGCTGATACCCAAGACACGCCTGCTTGGCACTGATGTTATGCGTATAACAGGTTCAGCATTCGACTGGCGTCATGAAAATCACCGCGATCATATAGCAAGACTTGTACCGTGGTATAAAGAAGCAGTAAAGATTGCAGAAGACAACGGAGTAAAACTTGCAGCAGAGAACCATATCGACTTTACAGCAGATGAAATGCTTGAAATGATTGAGGCAGTTGGTTCTCCGAATTTCGGAATCAACTTCGATACAGGAAACTTCCTCCGCTTGCTGGATGATCCGGTAGCAGGCATGGAGAAACTTGCTCCTTATGTATTCTCAACTCATATTAAAGACCTTAAGATGCACCCGACAGCTAAACCCACCGACTGGTACTTCTTCTGCGGCGTACCTGTAGGATTCGGTATGGTCGATAACTACAAGCTGGCTGAACTGCTCAGCAAAGCTGGTTACAAAGGATTCCTGGCAGTTGAGATCGACGCTCCCGCTCCGGAATGGCTCGGAATGGAAAAAGAAGCTGTTGCAATAAGCGTCAAGAACCTGAAGAAAATCGGTGCACAGTTCGCTTAATTCTGATATTAGAGCGAAAGGGAGGTTAATATGGGAAAGAAAAAGATTAATATAGCCATGATCGGCGGCGGCTTCATGGGAAAAGCCCACAGCAACGCATGGCGCAGGGTAAGTGAATTCTTCGATACAGAATACGAACCCGTTCTTAAAGTAATAGCAGGCAACAAAACCCGTCTGGAAGACTTCGCTGAGAGATGGGGCTATGAGGAAGTTACCTATGACTGGCGTACTATAATGGAACGCAGCGACATTGATGTTGTCGACATAGGAACACCGACATATGAGCATAAGGAAATGGCAATTGCAGCTGCAAAGGCAGGCAAGCATATAGTTTGCGAGAAACCCTTCACGCTCACATATGCAGAGGCCAAAGAAGTAGTCGATGCAGTTGAAAAAGCCGGTGTTGTACATTATCTGAACCACAACTACCGCAGAGCTCCTGCTGTAGCATATGCCAAACAGCTTATTGAAGAAGGAAAACTTGGAACGATCTATCACTGGAGAGGCGCTTATCTGCAGGATTGGATAACAGATCCCAACTTCCCGCTGTCATGGCAGCTGCAGAAGGATAAGGCAGGCGGACGACCGCTCTTTGACCTGTCATCACATGCAGTGGATCTTGCAAGATATCTGATAGGCGAACCCGAAGCAGTTACTGCAGTAAATAAAACATTCATCAAAAAACGTCCGCTGCCCGGTGTTGGTGCAACAGCGTTTAATGCCGGAACAGGTGCAAGCGCCACTGAAATGGGCGATGTAGAAGTAGACGACGCATCATTCGCTATCGCCGAATTCAGCAACGGCGCTCTTGGCAGCATTGAATCCTCACGCTTTGCAGTAGGAAGAAAGAACTACAACTACTTTGAAGTCTACGGCAGCAAGGGCGCACTGGTATTCAACCTTGAGCGCATGAATGAACTGCAGTACCTTGACTTTACGCAGAGCGGCAAAGAACAGGGCTACCGCACAATTATAGTGACAGAAGGCGATCATCCTTATGTATCTGCATGGTGGCCGTCCGGACATATCATTGGCTATGAACATACCTTTGTAAATGCATTCTATGACTTCCTGAATGCAGTAGCAGGCAAGGGTACGATCAAACCTGATTTCCATGACGGAGCACAGATCATACGCATACTTGAAGCGATCCGCAAGTCCAGTGACGAAGGACGCAGAGTAACAGTAGATGAAATAAAGTAAATATAGCAGATTGAGCAATATGGCAGAAAAACAACGACATAAAATAACTGAAGGTGCATGATGAATGCACCTTCAGTTATTTTCCTACCAATGGGACATTTTAAATAAAATAGAAAACGATTACTGATAAAGTAAACCAACAGTATCTATTTTTGAATTCTTTGATGCAAAAAATAACTACGTATCAAGAGAGGAAACTGACATGAGAAAAAAAATAAAGCAAATATCGGGCTTAAGCCTTAGGACTAAGCTGACAGCAGGATTCGTAGTAATTTCTGTCATAATGGCAGTAATAGGGGTAGTAGGTCAGACATTTCTAAGCGAACTGATTGGTCAGTTGGACTCCATGGTGGAAACTACAATAATCGGCAACACTATAACCGCAGATCTGAAAACTGTGGTAAATACAACAGACAAATTTCTGACGGATAGGAAAGATGAACAGAGAAATGAGATAAGCAGTGCAATTGAACGTATAAAATTGAATTTGGAAGAGCTTTCGCGATGGACTACTGATCCTGAATCTCTAGCTGAACTCGAGTCCATCAGAAGTACGACAGAAAAGATTGAGAAAAACATAAATGCCATTCTGAATATAAAAGATGATGAGCCATCCAGTAACTACTCAAGTATGGCTTCTGAAAATTCGAGAGCTGAGTTTTTCGTTGAGACATACATCAGCAATTTCATATCCAATGAATTGAAAATACAGCAAGCAAAAAGGGAAGCAATAGCAAAAACGACTGAGACGACAAAAACTGTATTAGTGGTGCTCTATATCTTTATCTCGGCAGCGGCGGCACTGCTAAGCAGCATATATATTGGAAAAGTTACCGGAACGATCCGAAGGATTGCACAGAGTGCCCGGCTTATTGCAAACGGTGATCTCACAGTGCAGCCTGTAACGGTAAAAAGTAACGATGATCTGAAGATACTTGCCACAGCATTCAATGATATGCACAATGATCTGAGACAGATGATGGAGAGAATACGTCAGACAGCCGGTAATGTTGCTGCTTCTGCAGAGGCGCTCAAGAATGTGTCTGAGCAAAATGCAAAAGCAATAGAGCAAATCGCGGAATCGGTACAGCAGGTTGCCGCCGGATCAACGGAGCAGTCCGGCAGGGTAGGGGAATCCGGAGAGGTTGTAAAGGTACTGGCAGAACAGATCAGTATAATGGCGGCCAGCACACAAACAGCTCTTGCTTCGTCACAGCATGCAAATGATGCGGCAAAAGCAGGATATGAGAAAGTAAGCAATTTGATTTCACAGATAGATAATATTAGAGATAAGCTTGTTATGACCAATGCGTCAGCCAGCGAACTTAAAAGCAAAACAAGCAAGATCGGAAGCATTACGGAGACGATTTCTGCGATCGCTGAGCAGACAAATCTTTTGTCATTGAATGCGGCTATTGAAGCAGCCAGGGCAGGAGATCACGGGACCGGCTTCGCAGTAGTTGCGGAAGAGATCCGAAAGCTGGCGGCAGCTTCGAGAAAGGCCACGGATGAGATCGCCAAAATGCTTAATGAAATAAGCCAGCAGTCAGACAATGTTTCTGAACTAATGGAACACGGCCTTGATGCGGTAAATTACAGTACCGATACGGCAAGAGAATCAGGTGAGGCTTTCAATGCCATCGTATCAACCAGCATGGACTCTGCCGATAGTATTTCATCTGTAGCCGAAGGAATCAGAAGCATAGAATCGCAGATCGCCAAAGTACAGGACCTGAGCAGGGAAATAGACAAAATATCGAAGAGTACCATGGCGGGCACTACAGAGATTGCTGCAGTCATTGAGGAGCAGACAGCGAACCAGCAGGAAGTATTGTCATCTGCTTCGATGCTGTCTGAGCTGTCGGCAGAACTGAAGGATATGACTGATACATTTAAAACTGAATGACAGTTATACTCGAAACCATAATGTATTAGATCATTTGATAAAGGGGCCGTTAAATGATGAAAAAAAGGCTGAGCATCGGGTATGGGCTTTTTGCGGCCATGTGCTGCTGTGCTTTTGTTGTATACGCATTATATGTCAACTCTTTCGGGTCCAATGCAGATACCATGATGAAATTCTTCGGCATTACAGAGGGAAGCCACGGACTAATCCTTACGATCCAGTCCGTCGGCGGTATTGCTACTGCCATATGGCTTTCCCTCGTCGGAGAAAAATACAATAAGATATACGTTGTATCGGCATGTCTTGCATTAATGTCAGCCGGCAGCATACTGTCCGGGCTGATTCCTTCTTTTTATCCGGACGGAGGAGGATACGGACTGCTTCTGGTCTTCGTACTTCTTGCGGGAATCGGTTATACCGGCATCGATGTTATGATGAATGGTGTAATCGCGGAAACATTTCCTGAAAATAAGGAAACCATACTCCCCATAGCGCATGCATTTTACTCGACCGGAGCAATGGCTGCGCCTGTTTTTGTCACATTGGTTGCAGATACTGGAAGACCATCGTCTTTTTCAGTTCCCTTTATACTGATAGGTATAGTATCCGTACTGGTTTTTGCAGGATATCTGGTATCAGGCCGCAGGATCATGCCTGGCACGCCATACACTGATATGAGATCAGTCAGAGCAAGAGTGACGGAAAACCCGGCTGAAATTTTCAGGGGCTGGAAAGCATGGCTGATCCTGGCCGCGTGTTTGCTGTACTTCTGCTTCATGTACGGCTTATCCGTATGGATGCCATCTTTTTTTGCACATGAAAAGGCATTCGGGCATCGTTTGTCAGGCCTGATGTCTACTGTGTTCTTCCTTGGCGCTCTTCTGATGAGGTTTGTATCTCCTGTCATATTCAGACGGGTGCCGGTCAGAAGGTTCTATATTGTTTCAGGAATTTTATCTGCGGTTTGCATGACAGCTGCATTTCTGACTGATGCCGCCCTGACTGCGCTGATCGTGGCATTTGTTTTCGCAGGCGGTTTTCTGCAGGGTGCCCATGTCATTGCGCTTGTTATGATCAGCTGCAGTGAATTCCCGGACAGAACCGCGTCCGCATCGGCGATAACTGTACTGGCATTCAATCTTGCTGCGATGATCATGCCAGCCGTTATCGGATTAATTGCGGAGAAAATCGGGTTCATGATCCCGATGCTTATTTTGGCCTTTTGCATGCTTTGTTCGGTTTTACTGATACGGATCGAACAGCATGAAAGAGTATAAATGAATCTGGATGTGACCTCCTTAAATTGGAACTGCCGGTCCGTGCTTATCTGCTGATATCTTTTGAACGGGCCGGACCGGCGGAACTCCTCCTCTGAACTACAAATGTATTGCATATCTGTCAACTTTCATGTATAATAATTATCACCTAGTAATATAAATAAGTAATAGAATAAGGTGATAATTTATCCGGTATTAAAATCCGGTGCTTCATGAAAGGGGGCCCATATGAAAAAAGGAGTCAATATAGTTGTCAGAGACGGAAGAAGAATCGTCGAAGGGCTTGGGCATTATGAGCCCAGAGCTGTCAGCGATCTTAAGGAACTGGTCAGGGGAAGTGCCGAGAGGTATGGCGACAGGCCTGCCTTCAGGTTTAAGGATAAAAACGGCAGGATAATTTGCAAGACATATAAGGATCTGAATTCCGATGTTAACTGTCTCGGAACCGCTATGTTGGCCATGGGCATGAAGGATCTGCGTATAGCCGTCATTGGAGAGAACCGTTATGAATGGGGAGTGTGCTATTTTGCCATAGTTAACGGGACGGGTGTGGCAGTTCCTCTCGACAAGCATCTGCCTCAGAACGAAATTGAGAACCTTATCGCCAGAGGAAAAGTAGCAGCCATCTTCTACAGCAGATCTTATCACAGGATTATGCTGGAGATCGCTGAGAAGAATGACACTGTCAGATACTTTATCTGTATGGATAAAACAGAGGATGCAGGCGAAGGCGCCGATGCTGTTCCTGGACGGAGGTTTTATAATCTGCCGGATCTGGTCGAAAAGGGGAGGAAGCTGATCGAGTCCGGCGACAGGAAATTCATCGATGCGGACATTGACAGAGAGAAAATGTCGGTTCTGCTGTTCACTTCCGGCACGACCAGCATATCGAAGGGCGTCATGCTTTCCCATGCCAATCTCGCAGCAAATGTGACATCGATAACTACGATGATCAGGGTATATCCGACAGATACACACCTTTCATTGCTTCCGCTGCACCACACCTTTGAAAACACCGTTGGTTTGCTGTTTATGGTACACAGCGGAGTATGCATTGCATACAGCGATGGCATAAAGCATATAGTCCAGAATCTGAAGGAGTATAATGTAACCATACTTGTGGCTGTTCCAGCCATTTTCGAGGCAATGTACAGGAAGCTGCAGGATGGTATCAGAAAGTCAGGCAGGGAGAAGCTGCTGAAAGCGATGATCAGGTTTTCCGATCTGCTCAGAGCAGTCGGAATAGATCTGAGAAGAAAACTGTTCAGGAGCGTTTTCGAACAGATCGGTCCGAATCTCAGGATAGCAGTGTCCGGTGCAGCCGCATTGGATAAGGAGGTTGTGACAGGATTCGAGAAGATAGGCTTCAGGCTGCTGCAGGGGTACGGGCTGACCGAAGCCGCGCCTGTTATTGCCACCAATAATGATTTCGTTAACGTACCTGGTACGATAGGCCATCCAATGTACAATATCAAGGTAGCCATAGACTCACCGGATGAGAACGGAATCGGAGAAATAATTGCACACGGGGACAATCTGATGCTTGGCTATTATGAGGATGAAGCCGCCACCGCCGAAGCGTTTACAGAGGATGGATGGCTGAGGACCGGGGATATCGGCATGATTGACGAGAAGGGTCTTATCAGGATCACGGGAAGGGCCAAATCGATGATCGTTCTCAACAACGGCAAGAAGGCCTTTCCCGAAGAATACGAGGTACAGCTCAACAATATTCCGGGAGTAAAGGAATCCTTTGTATGGGGAAACAAGGCCCCTGACGGAGATATACAGATATGCGCCAAGCTGGTCATTGATAAGGAGAAGGTGGCCGGCAGGGACGGCATGCTGCCGGAAAAGGAACTGGCGGCGCGTTTTGAAGCAGCCATTAAGGAAATAAACAAAACGGTTCCGCAGTATAAAATAATCCGCTACTTTGTAATGACTGAGGAGGAACTCGTCAAAGCAAACGGCATAAAGACCAAAAGGCATGTGGAGCAGGAAAAGGTAAGGAGTATGCTGGAGAAGGCCGGAGCGGAGATGCGGAAGGTGTCCGGCAGGATAATAGAAAGACTGTGATCGTGCATTGGCATATATCCGCACTGATCGTCAACGGAAAATCAAATATAAGGCAAATATAAAGAATAAAAGCTCTGAGTACAGAGCTTTTTATTTTTCGGGGTGTCGGTTTTCGCGGTATCTGTTACGCTCCGGCAGCCTGTCCTGAACTGACCCCATTCAGGTTCACCATTCTGTTGCCGATCCTGTATTGTCACTGAAGGAAAAATAGGGAAACCGGATTCGGGGAGTAATTGACAGTGGACAGGCCGCGGCCTAAAATATTAGGTATGGTTTCTCTGAAAGCTGTTACAGAGTTTTTCAGAATCTGAAGCAGCTTTTACACACTAACTTTTGATCGTCCGAGGTTAATCATGATATATACAGTCACGCTGAATCCCGCTGTTGACAAGACAATTGAAACAGACGACTTTACAGTAGGCGCTCTGAACAGAGTCCGATCTGCCAGACTGGATGCGGGCGGAAAAGGAATAAACGTCTCGAAGGTCATTGCCAGCCTCGGCGGCAGCAGTATTGCAATGGGCATACTTGCAGGGTCAGCCGGTGAATTCATCAAGTCATATCTGGATGAACGCGGCATAAAAAATGACTTTATTTTTGTTCCCGGAGAGACAAGGACTAACCTTAAGATAATAGACAGGAACAGTCAGAAGAACACGGAAATAAATGAATCCGGTCCATGTGTGAACGAGGGTGAGCTGGAGCGGCTGAAAAGAAAACTGCTGGATCAAGTAACGACAGGGTCCATAGTCATATTCTCCGGCAGTGTGCCTGCCAACACAGATAAGGACATATATTATCGCTGGATAAAGGCTGTCAGGCAGAAGGGAGCAAAAGCCATACTCGATGCCGACGGGGAGCTGCTGAAGCGGGGGATCGAGGCCGGGCCGTATCTGGTGAAGCCGAATATATTTGAACTTGAGCATCTGGCTGGTACCGTAATGGCAGATGAGAGACAGACGGCCGAATTTGCCAGACATCTGCTGGAAAAGCAGGGGCTGGAAATGATAGTGGTATCAATGGGCGAGAAAGGCTCGCTTTTTATTAACAGGACAGTGACATTACTTGTCCACGGTATAAAGGTCGATGTAAAAAGCACTGTTGGTGCCGGTGATTCAATGGTTGCAGCCATGGCGTATTCCATAGACCGGGGCCTGGATTTTGAGAAAATGGTCAAACTTGCTGCGGCAGCTGCAGCGGCGAATGTTACCACAGAAGGAACGCAATCTGCCGATATGGATGTTATCAGTGAGCTTGAGAAGCATGTCAGGTTTGAATATCTGTACCAGGCATGATCAATAATGCAGGCGTGACTGCGCAGCCATATGATCTCAGTTTTTTCAGACATGAGTTCATAACGTGATCTGCTTCGGATTCATACAGGGCTTTGTCGGGATAAAACGGAGGAAGCTGATAAAGCATCTGCAGCAGTAAAGCATGCTGCAGGACATATATTTGTGATGGTGATGTTGCTTGGATATAAAATCAGAAGCGAATGAAAGGCTTAAAGCCATAGTTTTTCTTGTATTATCTGCGGTAATGTGGAGTCTCGGGGGACTGCTGATAAAGTCCGTCGACTCAAATCCGCTGGCCATTGCCGGGGTCAGAAGTGCTATTTCCGCCGCAATTATTTTAATAGCCACTGGCAGGCCGAAGCTCAGCTGGTCTCCGTCCCAGATCGGAGCATCCCTCGCATATACAGGCATGGTGATTCTATTTGTTGCGGCGACAAAGAATACTACCGCTGCCAACGCGATACTGCTGCAGTATACCGCACCCGTATATGTTACCTTTCTTGGGGCATGGCTGTTAAAAGAGAAGGTCAGACTGCTGGACTGGGTAACTGTAGCTGTTGTAATGGCAGGTATGGTGTTGTTTTTCATAGAAGATATCGGTACCGGCGGTATGCTCGGAAATATCCTTGCGGCCGGCAGCGGCGTATCTTTTGCACTGTTTACGGTTCTGATGCGCATGCAGAAGAAAGGCTCGCCGATTGGTTCCGTGATCCTTGGAAATATACTGACTGCGCTGATCGGATTACCATTTCTGTTCAACGACATGCCGGATGCAAAAGGCTGGCTGTATCTGGCCGTTTTAGGAACTTTGCAGCTCGGGATTCCGTACATACTTTATTCAAATGCAATAAAGCACGTAACGGCTCTTGAGGCAAGCCTTATTCCCGTAATCGAACCGATCCTGAATCCGGTATGGGTCCTGATTTTCCTTGGTGAGGCTCCCGGATACCTGGCGCTCATCGGAGGGGCTGTAGTATTAACTGCTGTAACGCTCAGGTGCATAATACCGCTGCGGCAAAGCAGACACAGCTCTTCTTATTGACAAGTCCTGAAATTCTGAAAATAATTGCTCATAATACGCGGAAAAGCCTGATTTATCAGGCTTTTCAAATTAACTTTGGCGGAGAGGGCGGGATTCGAACCCGCGTGTCGTTTCCGACAAACTGATTT
>ENA-OWOZ01003547-OWOZ01003547.1-bioreactor-metagenome-genome-assembly--contig:-NODE-3547-length-10095-cov-3.913056_pt1 | contig 10095 bp, 8 predicted proteins | sample MGYA00238140_ERZ651804 | MGnify/ENA primary metagenome ERZ651804 (study PRJEB26910, sample SAMN07631232) | bioreactor metagenome | isolation source: Switchgrass digestor | place: USA: Dartmouth... | reverse complement strand
CGCCGCTGATCTGGCGGGGGTAGACCTTATCGTAACCCGCGTCCAGCCCCACTTCGCACAGGAGTCGCACCGACTCCGCCGCCAGCGCCCGACCTGTCATGCCCGTGGACGCCCGAAGGGCCTCCCGAATGCTGGCGCCGATGGTGAGGCGCGGGTCAAAGGAGGAGCGGGGGTCCTGAAAAATCATCTTCACGTTGTGATACGCCCGCCGTAGGGACGAGCCGGCGAGATGGGAAATCCGCTCGCCGCAGAGGTAAATATCCCCGGTATCCACCCGCTCAAGGCGCGTCACAAGCCGCGCCAGCGTGGACTTGCCGCAGCCGCTCTCCCCCACAAGGCCCACGGATTCGCCGGCATTTACCTCCAAGGAGACGTTTTTCACCGCCTCCACCGCGCCCCGTCGGGCGGAGAAGGTTTTTGAGACGCTAACCACGTTTAAGACAAGCTCGCTCATAACGCGGCACCTCCATTGAAACCGGCATCGCAGAGCGTCCAGTGCTCGCCGTGGATAGGGATTTTCTCCGCCTTCCGCGTCCGGCATTCGGTGTGGACGTAGGGGCATCGGTCCAGAAAGGGGCAGGGGTAGGAAAACTCCTTTTTCGTCCGCGCGCCGGGGACGGCTTTGGGCGGGGTGCCGTCCGGACGGGGGATGGCGTCCATCAGGGCGCGGGTGTAGGGGTGGGCCGGTGCGGTCATCACGTCCTTGCGGTAGCCGTATTCCACGATGCGCCCGCCGTACATGACGGCCACTTTGTCCGCCATGCGGGAGACGACGCCCATGTTGTGGGTGACCACGAGAAGGGCTGTTCCGAACTCGTCCCGCAACGCCATGAGCTCCTCCACAATCTGCGCCTGCACTGTGACGTCCAAGGCGCTGGTGGGCTCGTCCGCCAGGAGAATGTCCGGGCGCAGGGCCATGGCCAGGGCGATGGCCACCCGCTGCTTCTGCCCGCCGGAGAGCTCTACGGGGCAGCTGTCTAAAATGCGCCGCGCGTCCTGAAGGTGGAGCCGGCGCAGAAGCTCCTCCGCCTGCCGGAGGGCCTCCCGGCGGGAGATGGGGCTGTGGGCCCGCATGGTCTCATAAAAGAGGGAGCCGATTCGGCGGATGGGGTCCATGGATGCCCCCGGCTCCTGAAACACCATGCCGATGCCCGAACCCCGCAGGCGGCGCACGTCCTCCCGGGGCAGGGCACGCAGGTTCTGCCCGTGAAAGAGGATTTCCCCCTCCACGATGTCGAGCTGCCCCGGCATCTGCAGGATGGCATTCAACAGCGTTGACTTCCCGCAGCCGCTTTCGCCGATGACGCAGACGATTTCCCCTTCGTGAATATGGAGGGAAACGTCCTGCAGAATCCGCTCCCCGTCCGGGTATTCAACGGTGAGATGGTGTACGTCCAGAAGGCCGATATGCTCCACAGGGTTTCCCTCCTTTCATAGTAATCTTGTGTTAAGGCGGGTTTTACGCCGCCGGCGATGTTTCAGCCGTGATCTGATAGTAGTCCACGGGGCTCTGCTTCAGTCCCGTAACGCCCTTTTTCATCACCATGAACATATTGAGGTGGAACATGAAGCAGTAGGAACTGTCCGCAAGGGCGATTTTCTGGATCTGCACGGCGTATTCGGCCCGCTTGGCGACATCGAACTCCGTAGCGAGCTGATTCAGCAGGGCGTCCACCTGGGGATTGGAGTAGCCGCCGTAGTTGCCGCCCTTGCCGGTGCCCATGGTGTGGCTGAGGAAAGCGTAGGCGTCCCCCGTGGGGGCCGTGACGAAGGAATAGGCGCAGAGATCGTAATCGCCGGACTGGAGGGCCTGGCTGATGCTCTCGTACTGCTGGTATGCGGCGTCGATGCCCAGGTCCCGGAGGGCGGAGACCAGCGCCTGGGTCGACTGGGGCAGCCCCGCCCGGGTGTAGGTGACGACGCGGAGGGTCACCTTCTGGCCGCCCTTGTCCAGATACCCGTCGCCGTCCGTATCCCGATAGCCGTTCTCAAGAAGGAGCGCCCGGGCGCCCTCCGGGTCGTAGTCCGGCACGTCCTCAAAGAGGGCGTCGTCCCCGTAGGAAAGGGAGGAGGGGAAGGCGGATTTCGTGGGGGTGCCGGCGCCGTTGAGGAGAATCTTTCCGTAGGAGTCCTTATCCACCGCCATGCACAGGGCCCGGCGGAAGGCGGGGTCCTGCATGAACGGGCGGTTTAGGTTGAAGAAGAGCATGTAGACCCGGGCGGTGGCCGCCTGGGTAATGGAAAAGCGGTCGTCGCCGGAGAACAGGGAGAGGGTGTCGTAGGACAGGCCGTAGGCGGCGTCGATTTCCCCGTTCTGCATAGCCAGGGCCAGGGTGTCCACGTCGGGGATGGATTTGATGACGAGCTCATCCAGGGCCGGCATTCCGCCCCAGTAGTCCGGGAAGGGCTCCAGAACCGCCTCCACTTCCGGGGTGAAGGACTTTACTTTGTACGGCCCCGTGCAGACGGGGGCGAGGTTGAAGTCTACCGTGCCGTCGTCGGCGGAGGCGTCCACAATGCAGGCGTAAGGGTCGCACAGGGCGTTGGGCAGCGTGGGGTTGGGCTGGGCCGTGGTGATGGAGACGGTGTTGCCCTCGGCAGTGATGGAAGCGATCATCAGTTCCGACGCGGCGCGCTCGTTCCGCTCCACCAGGCGCTCCAGGCTGGCCTTCACGGCGGCGCCGTCCATGGCGTTGCCGTTGTGGAACAGGACGCCGTCTCGCAGCGTGATGGTCCAGGTGAGCCTGTCTTCGGAGAGGCCGGCGCCCAGGGCCAGCCAGGGGACGACGTTTAAGTTGTCGTCCAGCTTAAAGAGCGTCTCCCCCACGCCGTAGCGGAGGGTGCCCAGCCGTTGTAATTGTCGGAGGGGTCGATTTTCGTGAAGTTGTACACGCCGAAGACGAAGCTTTTGGGTTTCTTCGAAGCGCCGCCGGGGGAGGCCGTCTGAGATGGAGCGGCGGGGGAGCAGGCGGAGAGGGCCCCGAGAAGCATCAGGGCGGCGAGAATAAGACAGAGGCGTTTCTTCATAGCGTGGGGGTTCCTTTCTTCTTAAATCGAGGCCTGACTTTGCGAAAAAGATGGGTATCATCCGCGGGGGCCAGCGCGTCCCGGACGCTGTCACCCAGGAGGTTAAAGAGGACGACGGTGAGGAAAATGGTAAGGCCGGGGTAAAGCACAATCCAGGGGGCCTGCTGCATGAGGCCGCGGCCGTCGGAGAGCATGCTTCCCCATTCCGCGGCGGGTGGCAGGGCACCAAGACCTAGGAAAGACAGGCCCGCAAGGCCTAAAATCGTGCCCCCGATGCTCAGGGACGCGGTGACAATGAGGGGGCGCAGAGCGTTGGGGAGAATATGGCGCAGGAGGATGCTCCATGTGCTCTGGCCGTTTAAGCGCGCGGCGTAGACGAAGTTTTCCTCCCGCAGGGTGAGGACGTAGCTACGGGCCAGGCGGGCGTACTGAGGCCAGCCCGTGGCCGCCAGGGCGATGACGGCGTTACCCAGCCCCGTTCCCAGCATACCGGCCACGGCGAGGGCCAGCACCATGCCGGGGAAGGCGAGGAAAATATCCACAAGGCGCATGAATATCGTGTCCACTGCGCCGCCGAAGTAGCCGCAGAGAGTCCCAATGACGCAGCCGACGGTGAGGGTGATGCCCACCACAAGGAGGGCGGAGAAAACAGAGGTTCGCGCCCCCACAAGGATGCGGGATAAGACGCACCGGCCGAAGCCGTCCGTCCCGAGGGGGAATTTTTCGCTGGGCGGCTGTTTGGCCTGCAGGAGGTTCACTTTATACGGGTCGTTGGGAGCCAGCTCCGGGCCGATGAGGCAGAGAAGGCAGAGAAGGGCGGCCAGGGTGAGCAGCAGGATAAGGCGCACGCGCCCAAAGCGGCGGTTTCGCGTCATGGCTGCACCCCCAGTCCTTTGCGGGAACGCGGGTCCACGATGGCGTAGGAGAGGTCCGTCAGCAGGTTAATCACCACATACAGGACCGTCATCCACACCACAAAGGCTTGAATCACGGGGTAATCCCGCATGAAAATGGCGTCCATCACCATGTACCCCATGCCGCGCCAGGAGAAGATGCGCTCCACCGCCGCCGTCCCTCCCAGGAGGGAGCCCATGGAGAGGGCAAGCAGGGTGAGAATCGTCGTCATGGCGTTGCGCAGGACGCTTTTAAAAAGCACCGTTCGGGTTCGAACGCCCCGTGAGATGGCGCCGCTTACGTACCGCTGCCCCAGCTGCTCCAAAACAGCGGCCCGCACCTGCCGGATGTAGCGGCCGGACATGGGGAGACTGAGCGCCAGAGTGGGCAGAATGAGCCCCTTCGCGCCGCCTCCCGCCAGAACGGGCAGAAGGTTCAGGCGCAGGGCGAAAAGGTAGAGAAGCAGAAGGGAGAGAAGGAAGCAGGGCATGGCGTTACCCAGGAAGCTCAAGAAACGGATGAGGTAATCGGAAAAGCGGTTCTGACGCACCGCCGTGAGGATGCCGAGGGGGAGGGAGAGGGCGACGGTGACGAGGAGAGACGTTGCCGTTAGCAGGAGGGTTTTCGGGGCGGCGGCCATGAGCATCTGCCGGACGGGCTCCCCGTCTATGAGGGAGACGCCCATATCCCCGCTGAGAAACCGCCACAGCCAGGCAAAATACTGTTCCAGAAAAGGCCGGTCCAGCCCCATCTTCACCCGCATGGCCTGGGCCACCTCCGGCGTGACGGGGATGCCCTGGGCCTGCAACATCATCTCCACAGGGTCGGAGGGGGAGAGGAACATAAGGCCGTAAGTCAGGAAAGTGACTCCGAACAGGACGGGAATAAGAAGCAGAAGCCGCCGCAGGACAAAGCGCCCCAGGGAGCCCCGGTCGGGGCGGAGGCTGTTTTCCATTCGGAGTTCTCCTTTCTCTCGTGTTTATCGCTCAGGCTAAAGCCGCCGCTTCGCGGGCGGCTGGTTCAGTCAGGCATGCAAGTTAAGATGCAATCCGAGGCGGCCGGACTATTTCTTCGTAGCGGAAATCATGAACAGAGGCGTGGCCCCGTAGAGAAGTTTTTCCTTATCGTCCCACAACTCCTCGATGATGTTTTCCTCGAAGAACACATCCGTAAAGCCGGCGTTTTCCAGCAGGGGAACGTCCCACTGGGGGCGCTGGGCCGATCCCAGCCGGTGGGGCGGCCTTTTTTTATACTCCTCAGACTCCCGGCTGCCGCCTGCGCTGAAGTTGGAGCCGTAAAGGCGGAAACACTCCTCCTCCCGCCGTGAAAATTCCTCGATGAGCTTTTCGTCGCAGTGGAGAAGGTGCCAGTTGGCGTCGAAAATCAGAAGCCGGCCCCCGGGGCGCAGGACGCGATGCCATTCGGCGTAGACTTTTTTGTGATCCCGCAGGGCGTGGGTCACGTTGCGGCTAATGACGAGGTCGAAGCTCTCGTCTGCAAAGGGCAGGGCGTGGCAGTCCCCCTGAACAAACAGGGGGGATACACCGTATTCTCGGGCGATACCGGCCGCGTGGCGGAGCATGCCCTCGGCCCCGTCCAGCCCCACAACCCGGTGCCCCACCCGGGACAGGATAATGGAGAAAAATCCGGGGCCGCAGCCGGCATCCAGAACGTCCAGCACGTCCTTCTGGGGGGCGTGTTTTGTAATGCGCCGCAGCCAGGATACAACGCGGAAGCTCCCCAGCTCGTCGTGAATGATGCGGCTGTAATTGTCCGAGGCGGCGGACCAGTGGGCGTTAATCTTCTCTTGCTCGTCGCTGTCCAATGTTTTCGGCGTGGCGGCGGGCTTTTCACCGCAGAGGATGAAGTCACTAATGAGGGATTTTTCCTCCCCCGTCTCCGCATGAACGTGGGTTCGATGGGTCACCTGCACCTCGATGCGCTCAAGCCCTAAGTTGAGCAGCTGTTCAATGTCCCATGTGGGGCGGTGGACTTTGGAGAGGGGCAGGTTTCGGGCGATTTCGTTGATGGGGGTGGGGTCCACCCCGTAGTAGTTGAAGGGCTTGCCCGCGGATTCCTTTTCTTTAGCGACGAGGTAGTCCTTATCGTAATAGTGGAGATAATGGTTGCCGTCGGCCACGAAGAGGCGTCCGCCGGGGCGCAGAAGCCGAAGCCACTCCCGGTAGGCCTTTTCCGGGTGCTCCAGATTCCAGACGAGGTTGCGGGAGACGATGTAGTCAAAGCTTTCGTCGGGGAAGGGGAGGTTCTGCGCATCCCCCTGCCGGGTGGCAACGGTGACGCCCATTTCCTCAAAATTGGACTGAGCCTCTTTCAGCATCCCTTCGGAATAGTCCACGGCGGTGACGTCGTGGCCCGCCTGCGCCAGGAGGATGGAGAAGAAGCCGGGGCCGCAGCCCACGTCGAGACAGCGCAGATGGTCCCCCGCCGGGGCGCAATCTTTCAAGACGCGGCGGAAGAACGCGCCCACCTCGCCGGCAAGCTGCTGGTGGATGGTGAGGGAGTAGCCTTCGGCGCGTCTGTCCCAGTATGATCGAATTTCGGAAAGCAGCATAGTATCCTCCTTAAAGCGCGGGTCGCCCGCGGCGTGGATTTTTGTCGAAAGGCAGAGTACCCGTTTTTCTCCATTGTAACAAATCGGCGGGGCGGCACAACCCCGCATGGGGGATATCCTTCGACGTTTTCGGATGAGTACACAGAAGCCTTCTTCTAAAAGCCTGATGTTTTTGTCTGAAATGATGAATCCCCTCGCGCCTTTTCTCTGTTTTATCCTGCGCCGCGGACGGGCGATTATTACGGACGCAAAAAAACCTCCATTTCTTCCGCAGGATGATCGGAAGGGGTGACATCCTGAGGATAAACGGAGGTTTTTACTGAGGTTAAGGAAAAGCGACGACGCGGCTTTTCTTTATTTGCACACGCGCGGTTCAAAGTAGCACTGGGGCGGGCTGTTGGGCCCGTCGATGCGGGTCGACCCGGTAGCCGTTGGCGACTTCTTTTACAAGGCCCTCCCGCATATATTTTTTTATTATGTTGGCGCCGCCCGCAGGCGGATGGTGCCCTTCGTTTAGTAGTCGTAGGCGTACATGCTTTTTGTTGCAGACTTATCTCTCTTTAATCTAAGGGTTTTGCTCCGCGGGAAGAGCGCTGAATCGGTCGAAAAAGGCGGCCGGAGGCTCCTTTTTTATTTAAAATGTTAAGCATGAACAAAATTCCGGCAGCTGATTTTGTTCTTTCATTATATACCCGAAACCGGTGCAGGGATATGCACTCTCAGACTAATAATTGCACCGTGAACATGTGCTGGGAGTACATTGTCATGTCCCGAAAAGGGTCGTATAATCGAAATAAGGATCATGTTAAATCTTGCTAAAATGGAGTACTATTGGGAGGGGACAAGATGTCGACGCTGACACCAAAAGAAAACTATCTCCGCATGCTAAGCGGCGAGATTCCCGAGTTTATGCCGGCTTACTGCGTACCGCACACCATGCCGTTCGGAGACGAGCTTTTAACGCCGCAGTCCGCGCCGAACGGGCCCGTCGTGACGGGGCTGGGCGTAACGTACGTCGGCAACCCGGAGAACAACTACGGCGCAATGCCCGAACCCGGCAACATCATCATCGACGACATTACAAAATGGCGCGACAAGCTCAAAATTGTCGACGTTTCCAACCGCGACTGGGAGACGTATTACCGCGAGAAGTCCAAGCACATTGACCGCAACCAGTACTGCCTGTCGGTTGTCGGCGGCGACTACTTTTTGACCCTTGTGAGCCTGATGGGCTTTGAGAACGCGCTCATCGCCCTGTACGAGGAGCCGGAGGAAGTCAAGGAGCTGCTGACCGAGATTTCCAAGTTCTACATCCTGGTCATGAAAAAGCAGATGTACTACCTCAAGCCCGACATTTACGTCCTGATGGACGACGACGCGGCGTTTAAGTCGCCCTTTATCTCGCTGGAGACGTACCGCGAATTCTTCAAGCCGTTCCACAAGATGCACGCGGATATCGCCCTCGAGTCCGGCTGCTACATAAACAGGCACGACTGCGGCAAGTCCGAACAGTTCATCGAAGACTGGCTGGAGATCGGCGTGCGCGCGTGGAACCCCTGCCAGGTCTGCAACGACCTCGTGGGCATCAAGAAGAAGTACGGCGACCGCCTCGCGCTGGAAGGGGCCTGGGACTCTCAGGGCTGGAGCGCGAAATGCGAAGCCGGCACCATCGACGAAAAAGAGCTGAGGGACGCCCTCGTGGAGTACGTGGACACCTTCGCGCCGGGCGGCAACTTCGTCTTCGGCGCGAGCGTCGGCATGCCCGGCCCGAACCCCGACGAGAAGTCCAAGTACTGGAGAGATTACATCGTCAACTTCTACAACGACTACGCAAGGGATTGGTACAAACGCCATGCTAACTAAACGAGACAACCTGCTTGAGACGATTTCCGGCGGCAAGCCGGACCGCTTCGTCAACCAGTTCGAGGCGCTTGCGTTTATTCCGGGCACGCCCTACAACAAAAGAGGCCGCCCCACCAAGCCCGGCGAACAGATTGTCAACCAGTGGGGCGTCACCATCCGCTGGCAGGAGGGCACGCCCGGCCCGTTCCCCGTCCACGACGAGGAGCATATTGTGCTGAAGGACGTCACGCGGTGGCGCACGCAGGTGAAGTTCCCGAGCCTTGACTTCCCGCAGGAAGAATGGGACGAGTGCAGGGCCCTTGTGGACAAAATCGACCGGAAAGAGAAGTTCGCCACGGCGCTGCTCGCCCCCGGCGTGTTCGACCAGCTCCACTACCTCATGGGGATGGAAGGGTGCCTCATCAGCTTCTACACGGAGCCGGACGCCCTGAAGGAGCTTATCGCGGCCATCACCGACTGGGAGCTTGAATACGCGCGCCTGATTTGCGACAATCTCGAGCCGGACGCCGTGTTCCACCACGACGACTGGGGTTCCCACAATTCCACCTTCCTCTCGCCGGAGATGTTCAGGGAGTTTATCAAGCCGTCCTACGAGAAGATTTACGGCTACTTTAAATCCCGCGGCGTCAAGCTCATTTTCCACCACAGCGACAGCTACGCCGCCACGCTCGTGCCCGACATGATCGACATGGGCATCGACGTCTGGCAGGGCTGCGTGGATACGAACAATATCCCCGAGCTCATCAAGAAGTACGGCGGCAAGATCAGCTTTATGGGCGGCATCAACAACGGCAAGGTGGACGTGCCGGATTGGTCGCCGGAGTTTATCGCCAAATACGTCGAGGAGACGTGCCGCGCCTGCGGGACGAAGTACTACATCCCGAGCATGACGGCGGGCGGGCCCAAGAGCAACTACGACGGCGTGTACGAGACGGTGTCCAGAGAGATTGACCGGATGAGCCGCGAGATGTTCTAACGGCAGGGCCAGGCCGTTAAGTGTTTAACCTTACACAGAAAAAGCAGCCCGTTTAATACCCATAACGCGGCGGTGCACCTTTCCAAGGCGCGCCGCCACGTTTTTTATGGGTTTGATTAGGCTTCATAAGCCCAAGGCACTTTCCCGCCGGAAAGTGCCTTGATTTTTCGGGCGCCGCGTCCGGATGGAAACGAGGGAGGAGGCCCCGCATAAGCTGTAGGGAAGTCCGCAAAAGCAAGGCGGACCAGTAAAGGAGAAGGCTATGGAGACGAGTTATCTGCGGGGCCTGAGCGGCCGGATTGTTTTGCCCTCCGACCCGTCCTACAACGCGGACAGGCAGGGCTTTAACCGCGCCGTTCAAAGCTTTCCGCTTATCATCAACTACTGCCGGACGCCGCAGGATGTCGCAAATGCCGTCCTGTGGGCGCGGCGCAGCCGCGTCCCGGTCCGGATCCGGGGCGGCGGCCACAATTACGAGGGATACTCAAGCGGCGACTGCGTGCTCGTCATTGACGTGAGCGAGATGACGGGAATTGAGCTGGACGAGGCGTCAGGCACCGTGCGCGTGCAGGGCGGCGTTACAAACCGGCAGCTGTACGAGTTTCTGGCGGCGCGGGGTTATCCGTTCCCGGGCGGGACGTGCCCGACCGTGGGCGTGTGCGGGTACGCGCTGGGGGGCGGGTGGGGCCTGTCCTGCCGCGCCTTCGGCTTGGGGTGCGACAGCGTCGAGGAAATCGAGCTGGTCGGCAGCGACGGGCAGGTG
>ENA-OWOZ01003545-OWOZ01003545.1-bioreactor-metagenome-genome-assembly--contig:-NODE-3545-length-10100-cov-2.966278_pt1 | contig 10100 bp, 8 predicted proteins | sample MGYA00238140_ERZ651804 | MGnify/ENA primary metagenome ERZ651804 (study PRJEB26910, sample SAMN07631232) | bioreactor metagenome | isolation source: Switchgrass digestor | place: USA: Dartmouth... | reverse complement strand
TATCTTTTTCCTTCCAACAAGTCGGACAGTATTTTGTGCGATTAGATTTTACTTCCACCAACTTTCCACAACATTCACACTTCTTATATTTTTTTCCTTTTCTTTTACCTTCTAATTCATTTATATAATTTTTCAAATATCCATTTAAACTCTTATTAACGTATCCTAATATATAATTATCCTCATCCCAATCTAAAATATGATTAGGCTTAAAATCATTATCTTTAATTTTGTTATCTATAGGTTGATAATTGTCAAATATCTTATCAAAACACATATTAATAAAAGCCTTATAATCTTTCCATGACATTTCATATTTTCTATTTAGTGATTCTTGTTTAAGTTGTTCAACTCGTTTATTATTCGCTAAAATAACATCTTCTAAATTATCAATCTCACCTTTTAAATACTTAAAATATATATTTCTGTATTCTGCTAAAGCCCAATAATACTCCTTTTGTAAATACACTTCTTTATCAAAATATTTACCATAATTACTATTGATTCTAGCTTTTATTAAGTCTTCTTTTCCTAATTTATTAATATTATATCTTGATTTTAATATCTTATATTCTATATACTGATATTGCTCAAATATATTCAATACATCTTGGTCTTTAATATTCTGATATGAAATTTTATATTTAAAAAATTTATTTAGTTTTGTATAAGGCAAGGACTTCCATATTATTTCTTGAAAGTCCTTTTTTAAATTTTCCTTCTGTTCTTGATTTGTTGAATTGTAATATGTATTAAATACTTGACTTAGATATCCCATACTTATATACACCCCTTATATTCAACAAATTTATAATATCTACCTAAATATTCTACCCCTGTACCATCTTTTGTTTCTTTAGGTACAAGTACGGGTTTTACTCTTTTGTTTCTTAAATTAGTCATAATACCCTCATCTGCAATTTGCCACATTAAATTATAATACATACCGTTCATTTTATTATAAACCAATTCCACTAAATAATTAGCTAGTTCTGCTTGGTTAGGCACTATATCTAAAAACTTAATTTTATATTTTTTATAAAAGTTATCCCAATCTATTTCAAACTCCTTAACTATAGACTTTTCTATATCCATTTCTTCAAGTTTATCTTTATATTTATTATAATTCTTACACATCTTTTCAAAGTTTTTATTTTCATTATAATCCTTTTTATATATTTTAAATAATTCTACAACTTCACAATATTTATCTTGACGAAATGGTATAGAATTGTCTATCATACAATGGCTCGTATTAACAAAGTCTTTATTAAACCTCAACTTTCTCTCCCATTTTTCAATAAACCAACAATGTTCATTCATTTTTGTTTTAGACTTATTATGAGTTTTTTGATGTGGATATTTATACTTTAAGAAATATGGCAATGGCTTTGCTCCCTTTTGTATATTAAGAGGCACATTCCATCTAACCCCTGTTTTAACAAAATCTATTTCTTTGCCATTCAAAATGGAGAGTAGACAAACATAATCCTCATATTTTTTCTTAGTTTCTTCATCTTTTGCAAATTTATTATGATAGGCTGACGCACAGTTTGAAATTTCTCCTATTCTACTATTTAAAGAATTTTTAGTAAAATTTATTATATGTTTTGTATCATAAGGTTCTTCTTTTGCTGTTATCTTATCTTCTATATCCAACACTATGTAAGAATTTCTATCAATCCCCTTCATAAAAATAGGATTATTATGTACAAACACTAAATCTCCGTCATACCAAAATACCCCATGTTTCCATGTACTTTAACACTCATTTAAGAGTGGGAGTAGACTATACCATAATCACTTTAATATTTCTATTAAAGGTGTAAGTTAGATTCGCATTGGTAGTCGTTGAGGGCTTACCATATAGTTTTCACTACACAGGTCTATCCCTGCTGATTGTCCCTATCTTTAAGATTTTTAGATAATTTATATGTTTCCATATAAATTTACTACTTAAAGCCTACAGGATTTCCCAGCATATTCTGCGTTCAACATAGACTTCCTCTACACTTCGTCTATGAGGGACTATATTACTAATCTGCACCATTCAGAGATTTAGCTGTTACATCATATCCATTCACCATACAAACATTTTCCAAGTGTGACAACCATCTTTTAATATCTTTGTTGTTTACAGCATTTAATATTACGTGTTCAGCCTTACAAATATGTGGATTTCTATTTAAGATATATTCTCCGTTATGATTTTTAGCATACATCTCACCCTTACCTAAACATCCCTTAACAGGTAATCCACCTATATATTCTAACATCATAATAACATCAGGAATTAGAAATTTAAAAGCACCTTTAATATATATCTTACCAATTTTTATCTCATCTATTGTCTTTTTCAATAATCCATATAAATAACTTCGTATTTTTATATCATTTACCATTTGAGGATTTAATAAAACTGCTTTCATGTAATTATTAGACGGTTCAGAGTCTTCGGTTATTCCTAAATATTTATATATGTATAATAAATCTCCACCTAAAATCTTTTCAATCCAATTTCTTGTATATTGAGACATATCAATTAAATCTTGTGTTGTTATATCTAGCGTTTGTAATGTCTGATAATTTGTTCTTGTCATTTTAGGTTCATTTTCATGTGAATAATTCCATTTACTGATACCTATGCAATAATTATATTTATTTAATAATGCTAAGTAATTTGCCCAATCTTCATAAGTGCCATCTTTTCTGAAATATTTATACCCTTTGTATTGACTCTTTGTTAGGATAATATCAATATCATCTACCTTATGTTCTTTTCCCCAAATATCTTTAATATGGGTTATGCCCTTTGATTTATAATAGCTTTTAAAATCTACAGATATTAATAAACCCTTAACATACGGTATCCGTAGCATTAATACACAAGCATCATATCCAATATCTAAATATTCACTTATATGTTTTGCATACTCCATAGATACAAGTCCTGAGCCATCATTTATACAGTTATTTATATCTTTTTTACCTTGCTTTATAATTTTTTCTCTGAACACTTTTAGTTCGCCTGTTTTTTTATCTGTATATTCTATCTCCTTCTCATCAACGTATCTTATATTAACATCTTTGACAACCGATTCATAATCATCAACTACTATCATATAAGGTAATTCTTCTTCTATACAAAAACACGAACTTAACAACAAACATTTATATGCTTCGAATTTACTTAAAATAGTCTTATCAATTTTAATTTCCATCATAGCATATTCTTCAATTGTATTATACATATCCTCCGATATAAAACCTAGTATACCGTTACGGGACATACTAGCCGACTTACCCCAATACTTGTATTTTATATTATTCACCGTCACACCCTTTTTAAGAATATCATCTAGTTGTTTCTGATAGTTTGCATTGTTTTTGCAATCAATAAATAAAACATCTTTAACATGATTATTCTTTATTCTATTTTTATTTTTTAAAATCCTAAACAAATGATTATATTGCTGATTGATAGTATGCTCCTTCATTTGCTTATTGTTTAATTGAATGTTGTTATTTAATGTATATTTATTCTTTGTCTTTAATTTACCATTTTTATCTGTAGTTGTTATTTTTTCTACAGTTATAAAGTCTTGTAATTTTAATTTTAGTAAAGAATATAATTCAGGACTTTTCATGTCACCCTCCTACATTTCGCTTTGATTATTTTATGTAATTATACCTACGTTAGCTTATTAATTCCTCATCACTTACACACCCCATATACTTTAACACTTCAATCAATTCACGTTTATTCTCTTCATCATATTCATCATCAACAGCATAACTAACGCTAAAATCACCCTCACCACAATCTATAACTTTAAATTTTTCACCTTTATACATACCTTCAATTACATCATAATCTCTACAACTTACCATATGTAAAATTTCAATCTTATTTACATTTTTAACAATTCCTTTTATATGTTTGTCCATTTTTAATTACCTACCTACCTTTCTTTATCCACTTTTTGCATATTCTCTAAATCTTCTATATCTTCTTTTTCCATTTCCTTCACACTAATCATAATCTTTTTATCTATGTAATCTTGCAATATTTCATTGTCAAAATCAAAATTTCCAATTCTGTATGTGTAAAGTTTGTTATTTTTATTATGTTGCATTGTATTATTCTTTTTCTTATATCTTCTTTTACCTGTCCAACTTTTATAAAACTCTTGCAAGGTTAATTTATCTATTGTATCAACTAATATATCGCCATCACCATTCATAATACTAAGTTGTACTGTGTCAAATAACATAGTATTGAATAATTCATTTAAATTAGTAGTTTCAACACCATTTTGCACCTCATACTCACATTTATCATTGAATCTTAACTTTCCTAAATAAGCCATAATTAACATCAACCTTTCTTATTTTCTATTTTTAATTTATGAATATTTTTTACACTCTATGATAACTCTTTCCCAAAACCTCTCCATATCTGTACATATTAATTCATTCTCCTTAAAGCCGCAAATCATCTCTTGCTGTCTTAATATATCCTTTAATAAATCTAACTCAAAATCACCTAATCTTAATCTATGCATTAAGTTCTCTATCTTAATCCATGCTTGTTGCCTTAGAACAATATCTCCCCATGCATCAGGATATGCAAACTTATTTTTCTTATCTTTGTCTAAATATTTTTTACATAAGACACCTAATGGCATACCTATGTCTTCCGATGGTAAATCCATACTAGGACTAAAATAATCATTGTGTTGCACCCACACATCATTACCTAATATGAATATAGGGCATTTACACTTCTTAGGTATATAATCTATTGAAAATGTTTGTTTAATACCTTTTAACTCTTTAGGCTTAGATAATTTAGGTTCACCATATTTTCTAAATGAATATTCTATGAATTTTAATTGTTTATCCTTATTAATATATTGTTCATAAAACTCTTGTGGTGTACTCCAAGTCCATAATATGTCTTTATCTACTCTATATTGCATACCATCCATATAGTTGTTATTCTCATCAATCCAAAAGTATAAATACATATTGTTGTGTTTGTAGATTGTATGATTCTTTGAATCTACTCCAAACTTTATTGATTTGTCTTTTATTAACTTTATGTAATGGTTGAAATTTTTTATAATTTTACTCACCTACCTTCTAAATAAAACTTACATTTTACTTGGTTTAATCATATAGATGCTCTATTCTTTTCATTATACTGTAAACACATTCCAAGTCGTCATAGCATCATCTGTTGTGATATGTGTTTCTTTTTCTTCTTTTTTCATAAGCCACTAAAAATCATTCCTTTCTATTTTAGTTTAGTTTCATAAGGTATAAAGTATTTATTTTTGTTGTTTTTAATTTTATCATTCTGTGTATATTTATATATTCGTATGGTTAAAGAAATACTTTATACCTTTTATAGATTTATTTTTAATTTTGTTACATTGTGTATATTTCTATAATAAACCATTGTGGCAGTATTGTCAATATTTATTTAAAAAATATTTTTAATTTATGTGCGTTAATTTTAAAACCCTTATAAAACCTACTCTTCATCTATGACATAATAACTGTGGTATGTGTTTTACATACTAGCACTTGAAGTGCTAGTATGTGTTTTACATACTAGCACTACCTAAAAACACTATGTGCTAGTATGTGCTTTACATACAAATTGTCAGTATAACAATAATTACTAATATAATAATAATTACATATAAAACAAAATTACGTAGTAATTTACGCACTTAAAACAAGTGCGTGTTTATCTTACGATAAGACTAATAACTTTTTTTAGTGTATAGTTTATAATTAGCATATGACTTTTTCTCACCATTCTTAGTCGGATATAATGTTAAATATCCACCATTTATATGAATTTTCTTTGCATCGTGTACTATATTCATTCTGATTTGATAATGTTCTTTCTCTAACAAATATAATTCATTGTATTCACTTTCTGTTAAATTATATATGTCATGTTTATTCTTCCACATACTAATTTCTTTAGCTTTACCTCTACTTTTATTTTGTAATGTTTTCTTAGTATTGTAATCCACTGCTATCTGTACGTTTTTTCTATGCTCTTCCACTGATTTATTCAAAATATCTTTGTCTATATATCTCGAATAAGTATTATTTGTATTTTTAAAACCATTATCTGCATCCCTATTTATTCCTGCATTGTCTATTGCTATTATTTTTAATTCTTCAAGTATTCCATTATATCTTATAATACTTTTCTCATTGATTGAGCAAATCTTAGAACTATATTCTATGGACGGATAACATACCTTATAATTTTCTTCTCCTTCTTTACTACCCATGCATGATAATAGAAATATTAAATATGTAACAATCTCAAATTTATTTATGTTTTTATTTTTAATACCTTCTAGTAGTTTATCTATATCTTCATCAAATATCTGAAAATATTGTTCCTTTGGAATATCAATTAATATCTTGCTATGGTATATCTTGTTATATTCTATGCTATTAACTTTATTTAAAAAATTACTATCTTGATACACTTCTATAATCTGATTATTCATTTTGAGTAGGATACCTTTTAATTTATTTACCATTCTAGTGTTATTCTGCTTTATATTTAGCTTGTCTCCTAACTCATTTAGTGAAAATATAATGTTATTCCTATAGGTTAAATTCCTTAGTAATAATGTGTAAATTACCATACTATCTGACCCATATTTCTGTAATAAACTTTCATTATCTCCATTTTTAAACCATTCATTGCTTAAATTTACGAAATATCCTTCCATATTTTATTTTCCTCCTGAGATTTTCTGAATTTATTGATATTTTTTTATTCTTATTACTCTATACACATTTAATTATTATTTGCCACATACCCATCTATGAAAGCCTTTAGTTCATCTGAATATTCATATATAAACACCGACCTCCTTTTATCTTCTTTGTGAGGTTTTATATCTATGAGATTGAATACCTTTTTACCACTTAAACGTCTTTTGTTATTTTCTTGTACCACCTTTCTTGCTAGTTTGCTACTGCATATAACTATGTTGTCCATTTTTAAATTCCTCCTTAATAATTTAACATTTTTAATTGTATTATGTTATAAGTTTTCTTAGTAGGCATTTAATTTTACCCCTACTATTTCCACAATATCACTTATTATTCTTTGTGTCAAGTTTTTATGATTTATTCTTAATTTTATTACAGATAAAAACATATCTAATATTCGTGAGAATTTACACAAAATTAGCCACTTAAAATTCTAGGTGAATAATTAGTCTGCTTGGTACGTTTCTCTTCGAATATGAGGTAAATTTATGCGATTTTGAGGTATAGAATTGATATTATACGGTTTTATATAATTGTGTGTGGCAATTTATTAAGGTGAGTTTATTAACAGACTATAGTATTCTGATGAACCATGTGAAATTTAGGAGTTTTAATATGAATAATTGGTGTCATCATGAGAAAAATAGGACTTTTACATCTATGTCAGATATGACCATGAGAAAAATAGGGGTTTTATTAAACTATGTTTTATGAAAATCAAGGGTTCACCAAAATACTATAGCTATGATACTTAGCTTGTTTCAGCATTGTATAGAATAAAGTCCTATTTTTCTCATGGTTCACCAAAATACTATAGTTCTAAAATAGATTTTCTTTTATCTTCTAATGATAAATGATGCGTATTCCTCAAGGTTTTCTTAATCATATCTATTGAAACATTATTAAGAATAGATTCTATTTGCTCTGTTGTTAAATTAATATTGTTTAAAGCATTTAATATGCCTGATAATGTATCATATTGGCGTAGCTCTTCATCATCTACTGTTATAGCCAACTCATTTTTAGCTTTATCATCAAAAATAAATTCCACCCCTATAGTATTCTCATGAACCTTTTCAACAAACCCTACTTCAATTAACTTTTTACATGCATCTCTTATTCTTCTCTTTTTATATTTATCAGGTTTTTCTTCCTCTTTATTTGTTGAAATTAAAGGAATTCTTTGATAAAGAGTTTCCCATTTTAGAAATACCTTATGACGCTCCGACCTCCATTTATTTAACAACAAGAATATTTTTTTAGCTATACCCATATCTAATTTTTGAAATTGTTCATAATTGAAAATTTTAAAATATGAGTTACATAAGCTTTCGTAAATAAAATCATCTATCGTTACACTAGTAAAATCCTTGATATTTCTATAATTAATTCTCTTATCCCCTTCTTTGAGTTTACTATATCTATAACTCTTATAATTTCTTATTATACCAATGGACTCTTTAGCTTCAGTAGTAAGATAAGTGTTTGACTTCGTATCAAGAAATGCTCCATTTGCTTTATTGTAAATAGTTGTGTCATTAAGTGTTTCTAATGCAATATCCAATTTATCAAAAACATTCTTACCAAAACTTTTGTATCCCATTTCTTTAGCGAGTTCCGTTAACGAGAAATGAATAGTCTTATTCATATTCCATCTATTTTCATCAATATTAAACTCAACACTCTTATTTTGCTTTATATGTAGTCGAAATAAGGCTGTCAATACATCAAAACAATACTCATTTGGAACACCCCATTTACTTCCTCTAACTTCAATCTTTCTTTCCGTACCTTTGCTATCTACCCAAAAGTATTCTACTACTGTTAAAGGTTCTTTGGTTTTAAAATAACTAATAAACGGAAGTTCCATTAAATTACCCTCAAGTATGCTTTTGTCAACTGGAATTCTCAGTATCTTAACCTTGTTTGAAGGTGTTTTACCCTTATGTGTCTTTTGAATTTTATTGTTATCCACAGGTTCTTCCACACCTAATAACATGTTTACCCTCTCAATTAAGCTTAGTTGTTCAAAGTTATCCACAATATCCACACTCCTTCATATGTTAATAATCTTTACACTATAGTCCACTCATGAACTTTACTATAGTCTATCCATGCTCTTACTATAGTATACCCATGAACCCTACTATAGTCAAATGGTAAACTTACTATAGTCCTGCCATGAACCTAAAAGTATTGCTAGGCTAGTAAAATCAACGTCTTACGTTAGTGATAAGATTATTTATATAAGATATTATAATATAAGATATTATATAAAAGAGAAGAGATATAAGAGACAAAATTACATCTTCTCTTCTCTTCTAACATACGTTCTCTATAGCATTCTCATGAACTCTTAAAGAGATATGTAACGGTGGAGTGTTTTACGTTGGTTATACCCAACGTCATTTACCCCACCTTTTTAAGTATTCTAATCCACCTTTCAGACCAAACATCCAACCAATCTCTAAATCCTTTAAATTTACACTTTAAATCAATTTTAACCTACCTAAAGGTATAAATAGTCTACTGGATAGCCAACACGTTTAATTTCGTCTGATACTCCCAAGCCTAAAGGCTTGAGGGTCTTAGTTAAATTAACTTCTTTTATACTCTCATTTATTTAAACTGCAAATAAATTACAACATATAAAAACTGATTAATTTCACTAAGACTTTCACCATCAAAGCGTCCACTGACGCTATTAGCGATAGCATAAGGCTCGTATCAAAACCTTTTTATTACTTCTATAATCCCATACTACTTATTCTTTTATTTTTGCTACTTAGTAATCTCTCTATTTCTTTATCATGTAGTTTTTTAAAATTATCAAATTCTTTAAAACATAATTCTCTATCAATTTCTTTTAAATTATCCTTAACATTCATAATTAGAAAACTTGAATATAAGTCTCTTTGTATTTTAAACTCTCCAAAGTTATTCCATCTTTCGGACAATTCTTTTTTAATATACTTATCCTCTATATGATTATATTGAGAAGCTTTTACTTTTGTTGTATCTATTTTTAATAATTCTTTATTGTGCCATTTTAATTTATTATTTAATATAGTTAAAAACATACTCGGTGCTTTATTAGCTAAACTCTTACCAAAACGTTTCTTTTTATTAAACTTGCCTGTTTTCTCATTAATAGTTGTTTTCTTACTCCTACTTTGAAGTCCTTTATAATTCATTGTTTCAACTAATATTCTATCACCTAAAGAAACAATATAATTAGCCAATTTATTATGTGATTGTTTTCTAATATCAGCTTGTTTCCT
>ENA-OWOZ01003544-OWOZ01003544.1-bioreactor-metagenome-genome-assembly--contig:-NODE-3544-length-10102-cov-2.786833_pt1 | contig 10102 bp, 9 predicted proteins | sample MGYA00238140_ERZ651804 | MGnify/ENA primary metagenome ERZ651804 (study PRJEB26910, sample SAMN07631232) | bioreactor metagenome | isolation source: Switchgrass digestor | place: USA: Dartmouth... | reverse complement strand
CTTTGAAGATACTGGCAGTTTAAGTGAAGAATACAGGATAGCCTTAGAAAGCCTTTATGGTTCGGGGATTATATATGGCTAGTCTAGTACTGAGTTTGTACCAAATGCCAATTTGAGTCAGGCAGAAGCTATTGTAGTATTACAAAGGGTAAGCAATATAATAGATGAGTTTATTAAGCGGGAGACAGATCTAATGATACCCTTTACACTATCGGGAATTGTCCAGTCCTATTCAGGAAAAGAAGGAATAATCACTCAGGTTAAGGAGGATCAGGTAGTAGTAACAATAACTAAGATGTTTCCCACTCCTGGATATTCAATGGAAGTTGAAAAAATAGTAGAAGATAATGGAAAATACAAGATATATCTAAATATCACTCCCCCAGATGAAAATAGTATGTTACCCCAAGTTATAACCTATAAGACTATTACAATAACAATAGACAGAGAGCATTTAAAGTATGCCCCATATGAATTCATATGGGGTAATTTTTTGTAATTAAATTATTTTTATTTACAGTGTTGCCATTTTGGTATAATATACTGATGGATGTCCAATAAGGATAGTCTATGCTAAATATGTTATTAACTTAAGGTTAGAAAAGGAGAATAATCATGTCAAAATCCAATAAAATTGCCAAATCAGCCATGATGATATCCATATTTACCTTAGTGAGCAAATTTCTAGGATTTATAAGGGAAATGCTCATAGCATCTAAATATGGTTCCGGATATGAAACGGATACATATTTCGTAGCCATGACTGCTACTACCATTATAATGACAACAATTGGTTCGTCTTTGAATACAAGCTTGATTCCTGTATTTACAGAAGTGGAAGAGAAAAAGGGGAAAAAGGCCAAGATAAGGTTTCTAAACAATATACTCAATGTGATTTTCTTTATAACAATAATATTGGTTATATTGGGCTTCTTTTTATCCCCATTGATAATCAAAATGGTAGCTGGAGGGTTTAAGGGAGAGCAGTTTAAGTTAGCAGTTGAACTCAATAGGATTGGTCTGCCTATAGTAATATTCTTAGGGTTTACCTATGTTTTTTCTGGATTTTTGCACAGCAGCCAGATATTTGGGCCACCAGCCATAATGGGCCTTCCCTACAATTTAGTATTTATTATATTTCTTCTATTTATGGCAGACAAGGAGAATATCTATACGCTGATGCTTGCCAGTGTAGTTGCTAGCTCCACCCAGTTTTTAATTCAGGTGCCAGCAGTTAGACATCAAGGCTTTAGATATAAAGTGGATGCAGACTTAAATGATGTATATATCAGAAAAACCCTATTACTGGTTTTCCCTGTTTTAATTGGATCAGCAGTTCAGCAGATAAATACTATTGTAGACAAGACATTGGCTTCTGGATTAGCAGAGGGAAGCATATCTGCCCTCAACTATTCTGCCAAGTTAAACGATGTGGTAGTTTCAGTATTTATAGCTGCTATTACTACTGTAATATTTCCAATGCTATCAAGAGCCTTTGCTCAAGGAGACGATGATCAGCTTAAACTGATTATGTCTCAAGGTATAAACATAATACTTCTTATAACGGTACCGGCAACTATAGGCATTATGATACTAGCTGAGCCTATAGTTAGAATTTTCTTTGAGAGAGGAGAATTTAATGCTTCAGATACTCTTATGACATCTAGCGCTCTATTTTTCTATTCCTTAGGATTAGTGAGCATATCTCTAAGGTTAATGCTGAATAAAGTATTCTATTCTCTTCAGGATACTAAAACTCCTATGATTAACGGAGCTTTATCTGTAGGCCTTAATATAATATTGAACCTTATTTTTATAAGATTTATGGATCATGCTGGATTAGCTTTAGCTACAAGCATTTCCACTACATTTACTTCAATAATGCTATTCATAAGCTTAAGGAATAAAATTGGCCCTATTGGTCTAAAGAGATATTTGAGGTGTTTAGTTAAGACTCTGGCAGCTTCTTTGGTAATGGGTGTAGTAGTATACTTTACATTCTATGGATTGACAGAAAGTTATGAATTTAGTAAAGTTTTTGAAATGTTAATCTTATTGTTGTCCATAGGGTTAGGTGCGTTAGTATACTTTATTTTATGTTTAATTTTTGACATAAAGGAACTTAAAATACTTTTAAGTGGAATTAGAAGAAAATAAGGCTAAGTATGGATTTTCCCATTACTTAGCTTAATTATTTTATTAAAATATAATAAAGGAAAAGAAATTATTGATAGTAATTTAACAATTGTATTAAAATTTTTTATTTGCTAAATTGATAAAAAAATGATAATATATTAACGTTATATTTTTTGAGACTACTAGAAGGAGGTTTGACCCGTGAACAAAAAGAAAGACATCTTGGTATTAGGTGCAGCGCTATTTTCAATGTTCTTTGGAGCAGGTAACTTGATCTTTCCACCTTATTTAGGAATGGTAGCAGGTTATAAGTGGGTTTTAGCTATTATTGGATTTCTGCTAACAGGAGTAGGACTACCTTTCTTAGGAATTGTAGCTTCATCAAAAGCTGGTGGAGATGTGGACAAGCTAGGAAGAAAAGTATCTCCAGCATTTGCTAAGTTCCTAGGTATTACAATAGTTATAGCTATAGGTCCACTATTGGCTATTCCAAGAACTGGAGCTACAGCTTTTGAAATGGGTATTCAACCAATTTTCCCAAATATTAGTCCAATTGTATCTGCTATTATCTATTTTGCTATCTGTTTATTTTTCGTTATAAAACCAAATGATGTAATGGATAAAATAGGTAAAATACTTACTCCTGGATTATTCCTATTGCTAACAGTTTTAATAGTTAAGGGAATAGTTGATCCTATTGGAAGCCCAGTAGAAAGCACTTTAGATTCTTCTTTCCCTTATGGTTTCCTTGAAGGATATCAAACTATGGATGCATTAGCAGCTATTCTATTTGGTGGAGTTATATCAGCTTCATTAGCTAGCTATGGATACACTGATGAGAAAGAGAAAATGACAATGACTATAAAAGCTGGTATGATTGCGATTTTAGGACTTGCTTTCGTTTATGGAGGTTTAGGGTACTTAGGAGCAACATCAGGAAGTTTATATACTGTTGACATAGATAGAACAAAATTGATTATGAACATATCTAATGATGTTTTAAATAGCTTTGGAAAGTATGGTTTGGGATTAGCAGTTATGTTGGCTTGCTTAACTACATCAGTAGGATTAACAGCTACAGTAGGACAGTATTTCAATCAAATATCCAATGGCAAGCTTAAGTATGAGTTGATAGTAATTGTAACATGTATATTTAGTGCTGCTATGTCTGTAGGAGGAGTTGAAAAATTAATATCATTGGCAGCTCCAATATTATCCTTTATGTATCCAATAGTTATAGTATTGATTTTAATGACAGTATTCCTAAGTAAATACATTAAGAATGAAAACGTTTACAAATTCGCTATATATGCTGCTTTAATAGTTAGTGCAATTGAATCATTGACTTTGTTTATAGGGAATAATCAACTAGTTAATATAATTAATAAGCTACCATTGTCATCTTCAGGTTTTGCCTGGCTAATACCTGCTCTTGTAGGCGGTATAGTTGGAAATTTTATTCCATCAAAGAATAGTAAAAACGTTGTTGGTGCTTAAAAACAAGAAGCTCGGATAGATTTATTCGAGCTTCTTTCATTATTACCAAATACGATAAAAAGTATATAAGTTAGTACTAGTAACTTAGTTGGTTTTTTTTCAAAATAGTTGAAATAACCTTAATTTTCCTATATACTATATTTAATGTAAAAAGGGGTATGTTTATGTAAACACTTGGGAGGCGAATGATGGTGTTTTTTAAGAAAAAGGAAAAGCTAACAGTAACTACAAGTGAACCAATTGTATTAAAAAAAGCAAATATTCAGGAAGAAAAGGATTTGGATTCATTATCCCTAATAAAGCAAAATGAAGAGGCAATGTTACATAGATTAGATAAGAAAATTGAGTGTTTAAATGACCAGACGGAGAGCTTAATAAGTATCATTGAAACCATTTCAAATAGAGTTGATGAGCAAATAGATTACATACATAAGGTAGTAGATGAAATAGGCAGTTATTCAGCAATGGCTGAAGAGCTAAATGCTAGCTCAGATTCTTCTTATAGGACTGCTGAAGAGACTTTAGGAGTAGTAGAAGAAGGAAGCAATGCTGTATTTGATACTATCCAATCCATGGAGGAAATCAGAAGTTCAGTTACTGCAGTGGTAGAGGAGATAAATGGCCTGAAAGCTGGTGCCAAAAGAATAAAGGATATTTTAGGCATAATAAATGATATTGCTAAACAAACAAATCTTTTAGCCTTAAATGCAGCTATAGAAGCTGCTAGAGCGGGGGAAGCTGGTAGAGGATTTGCTGTTGTTGCAGAAGAAGTTAGAAAGCTGGCTGAGAGAAGTGCACAATCAGTAAATGAAATATCTGCTATTATAGGAAACATAAATTCAAGCGTTAACAACACAATAGATGCTATTGAAAAGAGCAATGAAAAGATCATGGAAGGAGTAAAGATAGCTGAACAATCAAAGATCTCCTTTAATAAAATACAGCAGTCTATAGAGGACATGATAAAAACTATAGGAGAAATAACTGCTGCTATAACTCAACAGACTTCAAGCCTTGAATCCATTGTTTTATTAACAGATGATATGAATATGTCCTCTGATAAAGCCATGTCCATGGTGGAAAGTGCACTTATGAATGCCCAGTTTACAAAGCTAGCTTTAAATGAATTGAACGATTTTACAGGGCTTTTAAACAATATGACAAGACAGCTGATTGGAGATACTGATAGGATTAAAAGAGAACCTATTACTGTAAAACTATGCCTTGGCCGACCTTTATCTACATTAGATCCAGCCATTACAAATGTGGCAGATGAAGTTAAACTATTAATCAATGTACATACTGGATTGTTGACTACATCAGAAACAGGAGATGTGCTGCCTTCCATAGCAAAAAGCTGGTATGTGGAAGACGATAACCTCACATGGATATTCAATTTGAGAAGTGATGCTACTTTCCACAATGGAAAGAATATAAAGGCATACCATGTGAAATATTGTCTAGAGAGGTTATTGTCTCCAAAACTCAATTCTCCAAATACTTGGTTTATAGACTATATTGAAGGTGCAAAAGAATATATGAGTGGACGAGCTAGCGAAGTATCAGGCATTAAAGTACTATCAAACAATAGGATTTCAATAAAGTTGTCTAAACCCTTTAATGGATTCCTATTGCATTTAGCTAATTTCTGCTGTTCAGTAATGGATCCAGATGAGCTAGAAAAAGGAAATTTTGTAGGCTGTGGTCCTTATAAGATAGAAAGTATTGAAGATAATGTATATAGATTGGTTGCTTACGAAAATTACTTGGGAGGAAAACCTTACTGTGATGTTGTAGAGGTTACATGTGGTGATGATAGGTCCCTTGATAACTTTTTAAATGGGAAGTATGACCTATATGTAATAGATAAGAAAGATCAACTGGAAGCAATTAAGGATACTGAGTATTATCATAAGATGAAGATTAGAAGATTGATTGCTACTTATTTCCTAGGTTTTAAGATGAAAAATACCAATTCCCCATATGCTGCCAACAAGAGAGTAAGAGAAGCTATAAGCTATGCAATAAACAAGAAAAGGATTATAGAGCAGCTTTATGGAGAACTGGCAGTGGAGGCAAAAAGCGTTATTCCATCGGAATTGATATCTTCTGATGACTTGAAGGCATATGAATACAATCCTGAAAAAGCCGCTAGAATATTAAAAGAGGAGAAAGTTGACTTAAATAAGCCTATTAAAATATATTTCAGGCAGAACAATCTTGCTCCAATTACAAAGTTTGTGGAAGAAGATTTAGCGGCTATAGGAATTAAGGTAAATTTTGTAAATGAACAAAATAAAGGTCCTATTAGTGCAAATTTAAATATGGATTATGATATGTTTGTTTTTGGATGGTATGCAGATGTGAAGGAACCTTCAGCTTTTATAAAGCCATTGTTCTTACCAGGCAGTGCAGTTAATTTAAGTGGCTATGAAAATGAAGAAATGCTAAAACTTCTTGAACAAGCATCGCAAACCACAAATCCTAACAGAAGGATGGAATTATATAAGGAAATACAGAAGATAATTTCAGAGGATTTAATTTGTATTCCTCTATTACATCCTAGAATTGGAGTATGTACCCAGGATGGAGTAACAAATGTTAATTTATCGCCTTTGAATATGATTAAGTATGATAATATAATAAGGGAAAAATAGATAGAACTAGGACATGCTATGCATATAGCATGTCCTATTTTTGTTTTATGAATACCACCTGCTATGCAGGTGGTTCTAAAGAGCTTTTAGCGGTGAGGAAAATAAAAACCTCCAATGATATAATTAAGTTAGGTCTAGCCAACCAAACTTAAATCAAAGGAGGTATCCGTGTGGATAATAATAGTTTATCACATACAAAATGGGATTGTAAATATCACATAGTCTTTGCACCAAAATATAGAAGGCAAATAATATATGGAAAAATAAAAAAGGATATAGGAAAAATTTTAAGACAGTTATGTGAATATAAAGGAGTTGTGATAATAGTTTAATGATTTTTCATAGACATGCAAATTTATAATTTGAATATGGAAATAGGTATCTTTGGTGTAAAGGAAATTATATAAGTACAGTAAGTGGAAATAAAAAAAGCTCTTTAGGGCTAGAATAAACCAACAGCTTAGGTTTTTATTGTTTACAATGGTCTATATAATGTAGATATTTAAAATGGTGGGCGATATTGGACTCGAACCAATGACCTCCACGATGTCAACGTGGCACTCTAACCACCTGAGCTAATCGCCCTTATTACTATATTATAATAGCATAAAGTCCATAAAATTTCAATTAGTATGGTGAATATTTGATAGAAAAAATAGAGCTAATGAATTGAATTATCCATTTAGGGTATATACTAATATTATTCTTATTTGTACGAAGAGGGGGTATTTTATGAAGGAATATAGTATGAAAGATTTAAAGGATACAGCTGTTAAAATGCTAGAGAGAAGAGGAGTAACAGTTAAGGACATTGGAGAGTTGGTGTATAGATTACAAAAAAGCTATTATCCAGATTTGACTTTAGAAACTTGTATTGAAAATGTAGAAGCAGTTTTGACTAAAAGAGAAATAATACATGCAATTTTAACTGGTATAGCTTTAGATGAATTGGCTGAGAAAAAACTTCTGCCAGAACCGCTTCAAAGTATAGTTGAATCGGATGAAGGATTATATGGGATAGATGAAATAATACCTCTTTCCATAGTGAACGTATATGGAACTATAGGACTTACTAATTTTGGATATTTGGATAAAGAGAAAATGGGGATTATAAAAGAATTGGATAGACATAAAGACAATGTAGTAAATACCTTTTTAGATGATTTGGTGGCTGCCCTTGCAGCAGCTGCTGCAAGTAGGATTGCTCATACAAGAGAATAAACACTTATAAAAATTCTAAAAAAATGTTTAATTATCTGTTGACAAGGATTATAATATAACATAGAATATAAACATAAATAAATTTCATAAACAAAAGTTGGGGTTAATATGACTAATAGAGAACAAGAGATTTTGGAGCTAATAAAGAAGAATCCTATGATAAGTCAAAATGAAATTGCTGAAACATTAGGAATAGCTAGGTCCTCAGTAGCAGTTCATATTAGCAATCTAATTAAGAAAGGTTACATTTTAGGAAGAGGCTATATTGTCAGACCAAATTCCTATGTAGCCATTGTTGGAGGAGCTAATATAGATATTCAAGGTTTTCCTTATGATAAACTCATATATAGGGATTCGAATCCTGGGAAAGTGAAAGTTTCTCTAGGAGGTGTCGGAAGAAACATAGGAGAAAACTTGGCAAGACTTGGGGTACCTGTGAAATTGATATCCGTATTAGGCAGCGATGTATTAAGTAAAAAAATAATAGATGAATCTAAGATATTTGGAGTAGATATGAAGGATTCTCTTGTCATAGAAGGAGAATCGGCTTCGACTTATTTATCCATATTAGATGAAAATGGGGATATGACCTTAGCCATTTCTTATATGGATTTATTTGATAGGATGACTGTGGACTTTATTAAGCAAAAGAGCCATATCATAGAAAATGCTTTGACTTTGGTGATAGATACTAACATACCTACAGAAGTAATAGAATATATAGTTACAACTTTTAAGGACAAGGACTTTTTCCTTGATACGGTATCTGCTACAAAAGCTAAAAAGGTAAAAGATTTGATTGGTTACTTTCATACTATAAAGCCAAACAAGATTGAAGCTGAAATGCTTTCAGGGATAAAAATAGATAATGAAGACGACTTAAGGAGGGCTGGGGAGTATTTCTTAAAAAGAGGAGTTAAAAGAGTTTTTATCAGCCTAGGCAGTGAAGGAGTTTATTTTGATGATGGAGAAAATAGTGGACGAGTAAAAGGGCCAAATATACCAGTGGTAAATGCAACAGGTGCAGGAGATGCTTTTATGGCAGCTCTAGTTTATGCATATATAAACGATGAGAGTATAGAAGAAAGTGCAAAGATGGGAATTGCAGCATCAATGATTGCTCTTTCCCATGAAAATACCATAAGTCCTAATATGTCCATTGATAATATTGAATTATATATGAAGGAAGTGAAAATATGCTAAAGGAGTATTTTGATATTAAACCAGAAGTATTAGAGGCATTAAATGAGGGAAAGGCTGTAGTAGCATTGGAGTCAACCATAATATCTCATGGGATGCCATATCCTGAAAATGTGGAAACAGCAAAAAAAGTAGAGGAGATTGTAAGAAATGAAGGTGCTGTTCCAGCGACTATTGCAATTTTAAATGGCAGGATTAAAGTTGGATTGAATGATGAAGAATTAGAATACTTAGGAAAATCAAGAAATGTAGTTAAAACTTCAAGAAGAGATATACCTTTTGTTATAGCAAAAAAGTTAGATGGAGGAACAACTGTCGCAGCAACTATGATAATAGCTTCTCTAGCTGGTATTAAAGTATTTGCAACAGGTGGGATTGGTGGAGTTCATAGAAATGCTCAGGAAACCTTTGATATATCTGCAGACTTACAGGAACTAGCTTCTACTAATGTAGCAGTTGTATGTGCTGGTCCTAAATCCATATTGGATATTGGATTGACTTTAGAGTATTTGGAAACCAATGGAGTTCCCGTTATAGGGTTCAAAACTGATGAGTTGCCAGCTTTTTATACCAGAAAGTCTGGTTTTAAGGTAGACTATAGGGTAAATACAGCTGAGGAGTTGGCAAAAGCAATAAAGACTAAATGGGACTTAGGATTAAATGGAGGGTTAGTAATAGGCAATCCAATCCCAGAAGAATATGAAATAAATCATGAAATTATCAACAAGGCAATAGACGAGGCAGTAGAAGAAGCTGAACGTATAGGAATAAAGGGTAAGGAAATCACACCTTTTCTACTATCAAAAGTGAAAGATATCACTAAAGGAGATAGTTTAAAAGCAAATATTCAACTAGTCTATAACAATGCAAAGGTTGCAAGTCAGATAGCTATAGAACTTGAAAAATTATATAGAGATTAAAATAAAGCCTTTCCAAAGATATTGGAAGGGCTTTTTTATATAATGTTTTCTTTTATTTTAACTGTATAGTTTACTTTCAAATGTAAAACAATAGTAATACAAAATATGAAAATAGGTGGTGAAATATATGAATGATAGAATGACAACTGAAGAGTTGAAACGAAAAATATTGGAATTTTTAAAAGAACATAAGGAAGGTTCTCTAGCAACCTGTTTAAATAACGTTCCAAGAAGTAGCCCTGTTCAATACTTTGTGGGAGACAATTTAAGATTATATATAGTATCAGCAGGTGGTGAAAAATTCAAAGCAATAGAGCATAATCCAAATGTGTGCCTTCTAGTGAATACTAACTACATTAACTATAGACAAATAAAAGGAGTACAAATATTTGGGAAAGCTACTACAAGCATAGATAATCCATGCTATTTGATGAAGAAAAGAAATATCAACAAGATCAATAAAAGATAGAA
>ENA-OWOZ01003535-OWOZ01003535.1-bioreactor-metagenome-genome-assembly--contig:-NODE-3535-length-10134-cov-3.615293_pt1 | contig 10134 bp, 9 predicted proteins | sample MGYA00238140_ERZ651804 | MGnify/ENA primary metagenome ERZ651804 (study PRJEB26910, sample SAMN07631232) | bioreactor metagenome | isolation source: Switchgrass digestor | place: USA: Dartmouth... | reverse complement strand
TTTTAATTATGGATGAAGTAGGTCGTCTATAATATGCCCAGGAACTAACTCTTTTTCTTTTAAAACAGAACATATTAAGTTAGTGATGTAAAATACATTATTTTTCATACCTAATCTTCTACTTTGTACAAACACAACAAATCGTTTCTCCTGTATCGGAATATTCCTTCCCTGCAACATCTCCATAAAATTCAACTGCACTGAAACCTATTGGCTCAATTTCTGATAGCAGTGCTTCCTTCGTAAAATAATGGTTCCATATGTTATAGCAATTTACGGCTTCTTCGGTTATCACGATGTACTGACACAATTCCGTATGATCCTCATCATCATACTGATAAACGGATTCTAAGCAGATATAGGGCTTTTCGTTCCAAAATCCCCCCTCTTCACAATAATGCCAGGAACGGCCTTCACTCTTCCGCATAGGCGGCGTAAATACATCAAAGATAAACTTCCCGCCAGGCTTTAACGCCTGATACACTTTTCTCAATAAAGTAAGCCTGTCCTGGATGGACAAGACTGCATAATCACAATAGATCAATGTGATGACGTCGAACTGTTCTACATAGTCCATAGTCAGGTAGTTTTGACAGCAGTACTCAATTTTGCTCTGATTCAGTATGGCTTGTCTCTTCGCATACTCAATGGAGCGCCTGGAAAAATCCATGCCGGTAACACAATACCCTGCGCGATGAAACCGCTCCGCATATAGGCCGGGACCGCAGCCCAAATCAAGCAATAACCTATATTGAGAGGGAGGTGCAATTGTTGAAATCCAGTGTACTGACTGATCGAGGAATTCGTGTTTGCGAGTGGCCGCATCCCAATTCGGATCCAGATGGGCTTCCAAGAGGCCTTTGGAAATGTGATCATCATCCCAAAAGTTGCCGGTGCCGGGAGCATATAATTCGGGTTTCTTTAAGTATTTCTTCAGTTCACTGAACATGATTCATCCTGTCTCCCTTTAATAAATTTATTATTTTACATAATAAAGCACGACTTGATTTCTTAGCAAGCCAAAAAATGCTTATAGCCATTCTTTCTCATATTCGTGTCTTGTTCATTCCATCCAATCGATCCATTCTCCCAGATCTGTGGCAACAATGCTGTTTCCTATTTTCTCGTATAGGAAATCCCCTTCTACAAAAGAATCCCATGTTCCTCTATTCATCGCCTTGTATAATGAAAGATCCGAGCTATTCCACAATTTCATTTCCCCGCAAGGTGGACATACCGTGAGCAAAAAATCCCGCCAGGTTCCAGCGAAATAAAACATCTTCTTATGGCAGCGCTTACGATGATCCTTGATAACGAGGGTTTCTGTATCAACCTTTGCAACAGAAAGGTCCTGAGAAGCAGTATAAATGACATCTCCCACCGGCAATAAGCTTTTCAAATTCTTTTTATGTACAGCCTTTTTCTTCAGAATCTTGATATCAGCCTTATCGATGACGAGAAGTTCTCCCTCCACATTACCTGCATAGATGTAGTCGCCAACTATGATATCCCAAATGCTGCTTTCCGAAATTTTGTATGATTTCATTTCGCCAGAATTTTTATGAATAACCGAAAGACCTCCATTCCTGATACAGACATATATATTGGTTTCATCATATCCAAGAGCGCATACATCAGAACTTAAATCGGAGCCCAATTCCCATCTGTCGATAATTTCCATCGTTTCTAACTCTATTTTATATAACCTATAGAAATCCCTGCAATAAATTGCGTCCTTATCGATTACAAAATCTCTTGTCTTGTTGTTTTGAAAAAACGGTTCTGCTTTTTGTAATACCTCTCCCGTAATACAGTCCACTTTTACGAACTCTTTGCCTGAGATGATATAGAGGATATTGCCCAGTTTCTTAAACTTTAAAATGGGATTTTCCAGCTCGACCAAAGTCTTCGAGACCATTTTATCCTCCCCTACTGCTTTTTTTCTTCTATTTCATTCCGTTACAGATCTCCCAACCGTTTACCGCAACAAAACTTCACGATAGACATCCTCAATCTTCCTATAAGGCAAGCCCGGATTATCTCCGGAGACTTTGACAAAGCCATGCAGATATGAAACGTTTCCCGATATCACAGTAGGGAAACTTAACGAACCGCTTCCAGGTAAGCCCGCCTACACTCCTTCGTATTCATTCATCATGTTTACAATTTCACAGCTTAAAACTTTGCCGTCTTCTATTTGTATTTCACAGGCATAGAGATTTCCGGGGTTCACACACAGAGCTTTACCGATATAATCAAAGCAACTATTGGAAATGCCCGGGGATTCATGGATATGTCCACAAAGCACCAGCAAAGGTTGAGTTCGAAGAATAAATTCATAAACAGCCTTGCTGCCGACGTGATTTCCTATGCCGGCTACATCCAATTTGGTACCGAACGGCGGAACGTGGCACACAAAGATACTGCCTGTTACACCTTTGTATTTCAACAGCTCTTCTTCGATGCTCGGCAGATCATTCAAATAATCGGAAGGTTTTAGTTCCAACTCTCCCCGATCCGTTCTGATTAAGGTCGGAGAAAAAATATAATTCTCACCTGCAAGATCTCTTCTTTCGTCATTTTTTATTTTAAAGGGGCTTGGGTTGATGAGATCAAAGCCGAAGATATGCATCCCATTGATTTTCACAGGTATCTCACTTAAGAATTTTACATTGGAAGGGGCTAAAGATTTTAGTAAGTTGAAAGCTGCTGAGGTATCCGTATTTCCTTTAATCAAATAAGAAGGGATATGCAGACTCTTAAAGAAATTTGCCAGATACTCTTGAACGAATCCTATCTGCATATCGACATCCCTTGAAGTATATTCCAGAAGGTCCCCGCCGATAACCAGAACATCATAGGCTCCCGATGATATCAGTTTTTTGAGAGCTTCATATTTTCTTGTATCTCCATGTAAGTCACAGGAATATATCATCTTCATAGCAAAAACCTTCCATTCATCCATAAACAAATCAGTTTCCGATGACATAAGGCCTTTTATCGATTATATAATTGATATGCCCTTCATTTCTCTTAAAGCCCAGGGATTCATAAAAATCCTTTTCCACTTCTTCAAAAACAACTGCTGATATAAAAAATGCACCCATCCTGTATAATTCTTCTACAATTGTTTCTCCAAGCTGTTTTCCTACAGTAAACTCATCTTTTTCAATAATTGAACCATTGTCATACTCTAAACCTTTTCCTTGCAATTCTAGTGCTAAGCAAAATTCAACTATTTCAGCCGTTAAACCGTCAAACATTGCCCTTGCCATTCCTACCAGCTTATTGTCTAAATACGCTCCTACGATTAGGCTGCTATGATTTAAAACTCTCGAAGCAAGCTCTTTTCCATAACCTTCTTCACAAATGTCATTCTCTTTATAAAACTCGTATAGTTCATCAGGGGTAATATCAGGGTTTATCTTGATTTCAATGTTTTTGCTGTTCATAATCACCCTCCCCTCATTCATCTTCCTTACTCCTCAGCCTATTTTGAATTTCAGCTGATTTTTGCACTTAGTCGGTTTCTTTTCAATACATAACTTCTTGTTATACCTTTATTTGTAAATCCATTTCTCATATAGAATTTTTGAGCAGTCTTGTTATTCAAGGCTGTATCCGTATGCAAATATCGATATCCCTTCTTTAAACAATGGTGAAAGATATGATTTAAAAACTCCGTTCCCAATCCCTTTCCTCTGGCCTTCTCATCAATGCCGATCCACGCCAAATAAACTGCGTCATTCTCACCGGTTCCTGTCAGTTTATCTATGTATTTCATCTCTGCACTGCCTAAAGCCTTATCATTCTGGTCGAATAGCATAATCCTTTGCCTATTATCTTCTATTTCAGATGCTTCAATATAGCTGTTATTGGGGCATTCTGACTTTTTCTCCTTCATATCGCATATATAATAAATATTTTCATGCTCAATCTCAAAGCCTTCTTCACATAAGAACTTGCCTACATAATCAAATTTTTCATGTAATTTACCGTGATGTGCGTTGCAGCTCATGCCCATGGCATGATAAAAGGCATGGATATCTTCCAGATGATTTTCTTTGAAGAAGCTCAAGGACAAATCCAACAGGGATCTCCCAATATCATTTCTTGTTTCTTCAAAATATAAATTTCGTATCACGCCTATGTTAATGCCCTCGGTAATCTTCCCGGCTTCGGTGAAATGAAATGTAGGTATACCAAATTGTATAAATCCCTTCACTTGGCCTTCTTCTTGTGCAAGATAAACTTTATTGGTCCGAAAAATGGTCATTCCCTCATAGGTATCATCAAATAAAGATCTTTCGAAACACTCATATGTAGTTCGGAAAAAATACGGTATGTTTTCCCCAATTTGATTCCAATAGTCAAGTAATATTCTGGCATTGTCTCGATTTACTTCTAACAATTGCATGATCCATCCCACCTGACGATTAATTTGATGCTGTAACGCCTTTTATGCAAAAACCAATTTTTGTATGATATTACTTCTTTCCCGTCACTCATGACCAGGAAGTGCTTCCCACTATTTATCTAATGATGACTGACTTATAAGCATTTAAAAAACTCTTTTAGTATTATTTTTAATGGTAAACATGCTTTGTTCAAAAACTGTTGGAAGCTAATGCTTGCATTCATTCCATCATCCTTTAAGCAATCTGATATTGAACGGATAATGATAAATGGTACATTATATAAATAACACGCATGAGCTATTGCAGCTCCCTCCATTTCAATGCAGTCCGCCTGCATTTTTTCGCTAATTACCTAAATTTCGTACAAACGTTGAACAGATAATTGGTCGATTTTTCCTTGGTAACTCTTCCAACATATACAAAAAGGGCAATACCATCACCTGTCGAAATAGTTAGTTGCTTCACCACTAAATGAAAGGCGGTATTACCCTATGAACAGAATAACACTTTCAAATAATGATTGCAACCAGGAAACTACTTCCGCTTGGATGGCCTCTATATTGCAGTTCTGTAAAGATATTGACTTTTTGGCTCCATTTAAGGCTTTCAAGCTCAAAATGAAGGAAGTAAAATACTCCGTCTACCAGAAATTACTTACTATAATGGTTTCTATCATTATGGGATGCGAGTCTACAAAAGACATCAATGAAGTATTAGGTCCAGAAATATTGGCTGCAAATATGCTGGATATGGAACAGTTTCCAGACCAGTCTCAAATTAATACATTGCTCACTCGCACCGGTGAAGAAAATGTAGTCCAGCTTGAACAGATCCATCATGAACTATTTATGAAACATAGCCTATCTACGGCCTCTTACAATGATGTAGTAGTTGACATCGATATGTCAGGCTTGATAGCCGGTGGTAAGACCTACGAGTTTGCTGAAAAAGGATACTTTCCAAAGGAAAGAGGTAAAACCGGTTATCGGATATCCGCGGCCTTTGCCGGAGAATACTCAGAAGCTGTAAGCCTTTACCTGGATCCTGGCAACACCCATTGTCAAGATCGTCTGGATGATCTCCTAAGCTCTGTCCTATCAAAGTACCCGGACCAGCTCCGAGAGGGAAGGCTTATTGTCCGGTTAGACAGTGGCTATGGGGCTGACAAGAATATCAAAAAACTCTCAAAAATCAAAGGTCTCAAGTTTTTAGTCAAAGGGTATTCCAGCAAGCAGGCTGCAAAGATTGCAGACTCTGTACCTTTTGAATCCTACACAATAGTAGACGAATCTGTTTGGGTCTATGAACTGCCACCTTATTTTTGCAAAATCTACGAAGATAATTTAAAATAGAACGCTAAAGAAGGTGTAAACATGAGAATATCTGGAAAAGAATATAATAAAGCAGCTCATGCACGTCTTCTGGAAGCAGAAATACTTAGAAAAAATGAAAAGTATCATACTTCAATTTATTTGCTAGGTTATGTTTTGGAATGTATATTAGGATATCTTTATTGTGCAAGAAATGGAGCGACGTATTTAGACGAAGTAAAGGGTTATGATTCAAACATATGGTATGACCATGCTAAGTTGACAGAAAAATTTCAAGTACTTGGGCTCTATAATGAGTTCAGAAGTGAAATAGACAAATTTAGAACAGCATGGTCAGTAGAAATGAGATATCAAAGCAACAATTTTATTGGTAAAGAAGAATCTGCTCAAGATATTATTGATGCAGCGATTTATATTTTTAAAAAGATAAAAAGTAGAACGGCATAATATTTGATGACTCATCAGAAAATATCTAAGGAGAGTGAGTCTGATTATGGATCAAATAATAGAAAAAATTAAACAAATAAAGAAGAAAATCTCCTCTGGTTTACCGGATGCAAAGGTTATCGTATTACCGAATAGTATTAGAGGTATAAATTTAAAGGTAGTGTATGATGATTTTCCAAATGACTATGATAGACGCGAGGATATGATAAATCAATTATTAAAGGATTTAAATCTTCGTGTTGATGATGAACTATTTCAGTTTGTTGAATTATTGACTACAGAAGAAGACAGGATATTTGGAGTTGATCTATCAGATATAAAGCCTGAAGATTTGCCTTTTTGGGAGAATAAAGTTACATCAAACATTGTATCAAATGATTTGTCTGTTTTTGAACCCCTTACTTTTAGAGGGGTAGATAAAGACGAAACTGACGAGTATCCGATTGTGGTTACGTTCTATTCATTTAAAGGAGGTGTAGGTCGATCAACAGCACTTGCTTCTACTGCATACCTGTTAGCAAAAGAAGGTAAAAAAGTTCTTATTTTGGATATGGACTTTGAGGCTCCAAGCCTTGATAAGCTTTTTAATGTAGGAGAGATGGACCAATATCATAAAGCAGGACTGGTCGAAATAATTCGCAAAATTGAAAATGAGGATAAAGAAATGGATCTTACTCGTTATATGATACCAATTGATGATAATATTTTACTGATTCCAGCTGGGCAGATATCCCCTTATTATATATACGGGCTCTCTCAAATTGATTTAAAACGATATTATAGATTTGAAAGAAATCCATTGCGGGAATTATTCGATATGTTAAAGGAGCTTAGATTTGAGCCGGATTTTATATTAGTAGATTCACGTACTGGAATTTCGAATATTAGTGCTCCTTTGCTACTGGACTTAAGCGATATGGCGGTTATATTTTTCTATCCTCATCCTCAAGCTAAAGATGGGACAGATTTATTAGTTAACAGTATTTTGGCATCTAAGAACAGGAGATCATTTACAAATGAATTAAGATTTGTTTTAAGTCCTCTCCCACCAAGTGATATGCAAACAAACTTTATTTATAATCTCGGTAAGGAATGGATAATAAATTATGTTGATAAAATCAACTCAATACGTAATTTTCATAAGCAAGAGAAATTAGATCTGAAGTATGATGATATCTTTACCAGTATTTATTATAATGAGCAAATGGCATTTAGAACTAGTATATCAAATGATGAGCAAGTAATTCAACCATACAGGAGAATTGCAGAATGGATCGATGCGTTGTCTAATAAAAAGGAACTTGACAAATTTCCTAATAAACCAGAATTGCTGGAGACAATAAAGATAGAGACAGGAATCGCTGAAGATCAAGATAATTTAAAAGAGTTCTATGTTAAAACGAAAGATTATAAAAAATCACTGTCTGATGATATAGTTCTTATTATTGGCAGAAAAGGGGCAGGAAAAACAGCATTATTCAAAATATTGGAAGCAGAAAGAAAATCTCAATCAATAACATTAAGGCCGCCTAAACCAGAAGATGATCCATATTTTCTATCCAAGGATGCTCTTTTAGAAATAGAGAAGCATTTAAAGGAAAGCAATTGGGAATTGTACTGGGGTATTATAACTATTTTCAAATTAATAGATTATACTCAAATTTCGATGGACAAATTCTATGTTAATAATATAATACAAGAGTATTTGCGCTTAAAAAATTGCAACACTGAAATAGAGTTCAAAAGCCAGTTAGTGAAAAGTATCTTAGAGCTAATAAAGAAACCTGTATTATCAACTGAAATATATACATGTCTAAATACCATAGTGGGATATATAAATTTTAGCAAGCTATATTTATTATGTGATGGTTTGGACAGGGGGTTTGGAGAAGAGATAAAACAAGAACAAAGAAGAGATAAAATTATCATTGGTTTATTTGATTTTATGAATACTGCATCTAGCTTGTTCGATAATCTTAAATTTAAGATTTTCTTAAGGTATGATATTTGGGATAGACTAAAGTTCCAGAATAAGAGTCATTTTTATGGAAGGACAACCAGACTTTCTTGGCAAGAAAAAAACGAATATTATAAGACTCTTCTTAAGCAAGTTTATAGGAATCAAGCAAAAGAAGCGTTAGATTATCTATATATGCAAATAAATAAAGACAAATTGCCTGAGGAAGTAGATGATTGGGATGAAAATCAAATATATAATGTACTCGGGCTATTAGTAGGAGAGAGAATGAAAGGCGGTAAAAGTGCCTACACGAAAAATTGGATTTGGACTAGATTGGCCGATGGAAATTCTGAACACAGTCCGCGCTATTTATTTCAACTGTTTAGAGAAGCTTTAGAGTTCGAGAAGGAAGAATATAGGAAGAATCCGTATGAGAGATCACTTATTCGTCCAAGAGCATTAATTAATGCGTTGAAGACAGTTTCAGAACAAGCAGTTAGTGCACTTATTAACGAAGAGTATAAAGAATTATCCATACTAAAAGATTACTTAAATGGGAAAGTTTTGCCCATTAAACTATCTGAATTTCCTGAAAAAATTAAACCTGAAATCATTAATTTGGGATTAAACGTTGGACTGCTTGTTCCATATGAAAAGGATGAAAGAGGAGAAATTGTAAGGATTACAGTCCCAGATCTATATTTATCAGGGCTTGGAACTTCAAGAAGAGGTCAGGCTTAAAAGTAATGGAAGCATGTTTTTTGCAAAAACCATAGCTTACTGCTGGCTATGGTTTTTTGAAAGCGAAGAAATCAGAATATTAAGTAAATTGTGGCGACCTTTAACCTGCGATATCGCTACTTTCCGGGAGGAAAGCGGTGTAAGAATTACAGTCAAATAGCATAGAAAACACTATACAAAATACTCGTTAGGATAGACTTGTTCCATGGTATATTGAGCAGATGTCATCTATAATTCTAGTAAGGTGATAGAGAAAAGCTATATTTATCAGTACCATCATGAGAAATTTGAGAAAAATGATGGATAAAGGAGAAAGTAACATATGGGAGTAATAGAGAGGGGAAATATAGATAGTCATATTGAGCATATTGCTTCTCAATTGAAAAATAAAAAAGCATCGGCAATGGTGGGAGCAGGATATAGCTTTAATGCAGTAAAGATTGATGATTCGGTTGGAGATTATTCTGACTGGAAGCAGCTTGGAATACTTTTTTATGAAAAACTACATGGAACAGGAACCAGACCGAATAGTGATGATCTCGATCCAATTGCCTTGGCAAGCGAAGTATGCCGTGAGTATGGCAGAAATGCGGTAGATCAAATTATTTTACAAGCAGTGCCGGATCATGGCTATAAGCCTGGAATTCTTCACACAATGCTATTGGAATTGCCATGGAATGATGTATTTACTACCAATTATGATACACTCCTTGAAGATGCGTCCAGAGATCTCAAAAACCCACATTATATGGTGGTAGCTGATGTAAATTCAATTCCCCTTTCCGGCGGCAAATCTAGGATCATAAAACTTCATGGCAGTTATCCTTCCAACAAACCATGGATTATAACAAAAGAAGATTATGAGGAATATCCCGGGCGGTTCGGAGTATTTTATAACCAAGTGATTTCTGCTATGTCAAAAGACGTTTTTTGCCTCTTTGGCTTTTCTGGTGATGATCCCAATTTCATTCAGTGGTGCAACTGGATACAAAAGGAATTGGGGGAGTATGCACCCTCCATTTATATTATTGGTTTTTTTACGGAAGCAGATCTAATGAAATATAAAAAAAGAACATTGAATTTGAAAATCATAAATATGGGGCTATGCGAAGGAGTTCATAATCATGCAGATGGCCTAAAATTATTCTTTGAAAAGTTGAATCAATATTTAATGAAACATCCGGTTCAGGAAATCGAGTCAAAGGGAATGATTTCAAAGGAACGGGATATTATACTT
>ENA-OWOZ01003527-OWOZ01003527.1-bioreactor-metagenome-genome-assembly--contig:-NODE-3527-length-10142-cov-13.752509_pt1 | contig 10142 bp, 8 predicted proteins | sample MGYA00238140_ERZ651804 | MGnify/ENA primary metagenome ERZ651804 (study PRJEB26910, sample SAMN07631232) | bioreactor metagenome | isolation source: Switchgrass digestor | place: USA: Dartmouth... | reverse complement strand
CTATGCCAATACCATAGTTGAAAAATATCATATGACCTATGAAGAGATAAAGGAGCGTATCAGGCGATGAATGTAAGTTTACTATTTATGGATAATGAAGCGGAGCTAAGAAATGCCACTGTAAATAGAAGCGAAATAAGCGCAGATCTGAATCTGGACATTATACTGAAATTCATGGCCCGCAGTGATGATTTTATATACAGAACAGTCAGAACCGTTATGACCACTCCGGTGACGGATAAAGAGCTGATACTGTATCGGCAGGAGATAATTGCCGATTTTGTAAAGAACCATGACAGCATGCTCCAGCTTTATGAGCTGGCAGCAAGGATTATCGCTGAAAATGAAAATCATAAGGAGGCCACCAAGAGGGTTAATTCCTCCAACCTTTCCAGCTATGCTGCAGCCCAAAACATCCTGGGACAGCTTAGCATTCTGGTTAATGGGTTTGAACAGACAAAAAAATATCTGGATTCAATTCATTACAATTTCCAATCCAGAGGCATGGTTTCATTCTATGAGAAGCTTTGTGAAGACTACAGCGACGATTTTGTCAGGGAAATTAAGGAGTCCATAAAAAATCTCAAGCATTTGTCACATGGCGGGGAAATAACCCTCAGCAGCAGTGTAGGAAACGGCTTTAAGATGGGCAATATAGTAATAAATCATCTGGGAGTGGATCCTAATAAGAAGAGAAAGCTGGCAGGCAAGGTATCGCTCCTGATTAACAGGTTTGTTCATAGAAAGGTGATAATGCTTGAAAACTCAAAGATCTATGAGGATGCAAGAGAGCTGGAGGCTGAAGGCATGGCACATATCGCCAGGCTGTATAGCGGCTTTATTCAGGAGCTTTCCATATTCTTTGACAACCTGCATTATCAGCTGGCCTTTTATCTAGGGGCAAGCAACCTAAAAAAGCGCATGGCCCAGCTTCATCTGCCTCATTGCTGGCCTAAGATATCGGATGACGAGAAAACATTCAGCTTTAGAGGCTTGTACGACTTAAGCCTGGGTATTTATAACCGGGAAACACCGGTATGCAATGATCTGGACACAGAGGATATTAAGCTATTTGTCATAACCGGAGCGAACCAGGGGGGCAAGAGCACATACCTGAGAAGTATTGGAATAGCCCAGCTGATGATGCAGTGCGGCCTTTTTGTACCGGCATCAACATATTGCAGCAGGATATATGACGGAATCTTTTCGCATTTTACAAGAAGAGAGGATACGGCCCTCAACAGCGGCAAGCTGGATGAGGAGCTGTCAAGAATGAACAGGATACTGAACCAGATAACCACTAATTCACTGCTTTTGCTTAATGAGTCCTTTGCCTCTACTACAGAAAAGGAAGGAACAGGGATTGCGCTGGATGTGGTAAATGCTCTGTATGAAAACGGTACCAAAATACTTATGGTGACCCACCTGTATGAATTTACAAAAACCATGTATGAAAGAAAACTGCAGCAGGCAAAGTTTTTAAGTGCCGAAAGGCTGCCGGACGGGACCAGAACCTACAAGATTCTTGAGAAGGAGCCGGAGCATACCAGCTATGGGCTGGATCTGTATGAGCAAATTATTAGTCCAGGCTCGGAAGCCTTGACGCTACCTTAGGCCTTAAAGCGCTTATGAACAGCTGAAGCAGACTGCTTATATAACAAGGTATGGTTGGTTAGGATAAAAAAGGCAGGCATGCGTTTGGCATGCCTGCAAATGCTTATAGCATTCAAGAGTCAGTATTGATGTGGGTTAAAGATTACTGAGTAAATTGTATCAATAACAAAAGAATCAATACATAAAGGTCATTAAAAAAGCCAAGTCATGCAAGTATCCGGGGCAAGGGTTCTGGAATTATATATTTACTCCCGGATTGTCATCTGCGGAGGAATCGGTTTCGTATACATCATCCTCGTCCTCTTCGTAGTCATCGAAGTCATCATCAAAGTCCTCAAGATAATCCGGATTCATGTATCTGTACACAGCATAGGCTATTGCTGCAACAGCTGCAACTGCTCCAATGATGGCCAAGACACATATAATCACATTTTTTCTCTTTGAGGCTGAGTCCTTTCTGTGAAGTAATTCATTCACCTTTAAAGCACTCAGCATCTCATCAAATTTCTCTTTCATGATCGCACATCCCTTCTTGTTGGCATAATCAAAATACCTTATATTATTTATTTAAATATAGCATATAATATTACATAAAGTTGCCTGAGTACCTTATTATAATATCTCATAATGGATTATAAAATATTCATCTTATCTGATTTCATTATATTTCATTTTAGTCAATCTGACATGCTTTTTTGTGAATTTTTAGTATTATTTCGATATATTGTCCGCGAAAACTATATCGGCATAAAGCTTAATCCACTTTAATCAGCCTGGCAAAGGAGGCAAGCAGCTTTCTGATACCATAGCCTTCAAACTCAACCGTCACCTCATAATCCTTGCCGCCCATGGTAATATCCAGGACTGTGCCGATGCCGAACTTAATGTGCTTTACTTTATCTCCTACCTTATAATCCAGAGTTCCCATATTGCTGCCGGCAAACTGCCTGGGAGCAGGAGTGCTGTAAGGCTTGTAAGGAAGCTGTGACTGCGAGCGAGGGCTTTGCTTGTCAAAAATATTGTCATTGAATGAAAGATTGCCGACAGATGAATGTCCATCATCGTCAAATTTGAACCTGCTGCTGTAGGAGCCGGCTTTTGCTGAGCCTGCATTCATCTTAAGCAGGTATCTGGGGATCTCGGTTATAAATCGTGATGGCTTGTTAAACTGGATATTACCTCGTACCATACGCTGCTTGGCGGCAGACAGGGACAGTCTTTTCATGGCTCTGGTGATTCCCACATAGCAAAGCCTGCGTTCCTCTTCGATTTCCTCCTCAGGATTTTCTGCGTTGATGGAGAGATAGCCCGGGAAAATTCCCTCCTCCATACCGACGATATATACATAAGGAAATTCCAGGCCTTTGGCGCTGTGGAGGGTCATCAGCACAACCTTGTCATTATCATCGGATAAATTATCAATATCCGAAACCAAAGCCACCTCTTCAAGGAAACCACTGAGACTGGGTCTTTCAGAGGCCGTTTCCTCATATGCCACCAGCTTGTTTACCAACTCATTTATATTGGCAATTCTTTCTTCAGCATCCTGAGGATCATCCTGTTCAAGCTCCCTCAGATAGCCTGTAGCATCGAGAATGTCATCTATTATATGACTAAGGACATAGCTGTCTGAGCTAATTCTGGATTTGAGACCCTCGATAAGGCTGACGAAGGACTCCAGCTTTGATGCTGAGCGCTCCAATCCAGGAATGGAGCGGGCCCGCATGACCGCCTCATAAAAGCTGATTCCATGCTCTAAGGCGTAATCGTTAATTTTGTCTATTGTGGCAAGGCCTATTCCTCGTTTGGGTACATTGATAATACGCTTGACTGCCAGGTTGTCACGGCCGTTGTCTATGGTTTTCAGGTATGCCAGGATGTCCTTTATTTCCTTTCTTTCGTAGAAATTAATGCCGCCGATAAGCCTGTAGGGTACATTTTTCAGGATTAATTTTTCCTCAAATTGACGGGACTGGGCGTTGGTGCGATACAATATGGCAAAATCCTTATAGCCGGCAATACCGCCTTCTACACTGCTTTTAATTTCGCCTACGATAGTACCTGCTTCCTCAAAATCATTTTCAAACAGGGTGAAATGGACAGGCTCTCCCTCTTCATTTGCTGTCCAGAGAACCTTGTCCTTGCGGCCACGGTTATTGCTGATAAGCTCATTGGCTGTATTAAGTATGCTTTTGGTGGAGCGGTAGTTCTGCTCCAGCTTGATTACGGCAGTATTGGGGAAGGCCATTTCAAAATTAAGAATATTATAAATGTTGGCTCCCCTGAACTTATATATGGACTGGTCATCATCACCCACTACACAGAGATTATATTCGCATACGCCCTCAGGGTTGACACCGGAAGCCAAAAGCTTAATCAGATGAAACTGGGCGGTATTGGTATCCTGATATTCGTCAACCATAATATAGCGGAAGCGGTTCTGGTAATATCGGAGTACCTCCTGATCGGTCATAAACAGCTCGATGGTTTTAAAAATAAGGTCGTCAAAGTCAAAGGCATTGCTGTCCTTAAGCCGCTTCTGATATTCGCTGTAGGCCCGGGCATAGATTATTTGGGAGTAATCACCCTGGGCGCGGGCTTCAAAGTCCTTGGGAGAGATAAGCTCATCCTTTGCTCTGGATATGACATTCAGCAGGGTGCGTTCGCTATAGCGCTTGGTATCTATATTAAGATACTTGCAGATCTCACGCATAAGGCTTTTAGAATCATCGGTGTCATATATGGTAAAGCTCCTGTCATAGCCGAGTACATCGGCAAAACGTCTTAAAATACGTACACAGGTTGAGTGGAAGGTACTTACCCAGATATCCTCTGCACCGAAGCCCACCAGCTTGTCTATACGCTCCCTCATTTCCCTGGCCGCCTTATTGGTAAAGGTGATGGCAAGGATGTTCCATGGATTGACACCCCGTTCCTCAATCAGGTATGCTATGCGATGGGTCAGTACCCTGGTTTTGCCGGAACCTGCACCTGCCAGAATAAGAAGAGGCCCCTTGTCATGGAGCACCGCCTGTTTTTGCTCCGGATTTAATGATTCAAATATATTCATAAAAATAACACCTTTCTGTCTCTCAAGTATGTATAGGATTTGCCAAATCTTATGGGATAAGGATAGATTCAGCCGGTATGGGAGTAAGCATGCAAAATATTATGCCCTGCTTACAACTAAACTGTCTGCCGTAAGGATTAATTAATAAAGTAAAATAAGAACATATTAATAAGGTTTAGAGCAGAATAAATGTTTGCATTTTTATTATAGCATGTACAGAAAAGATATTCAACCGATAGCTTATATTTGGTTAGCCTGGTAACCCCGGATATAGTCAAAAGGATATGACGTGGACGGCATAGCTTACTTTTGCTTTGACATATGGTTTTTATTACTATATAATGATTTCAGAGGTGATTAAAATGGATACTTCCGTAGAGGAGTATATAAAAGAGCTGATAAGCAACCTAAGGGATATCAAGTATATAATGTCCGAGGATATACCCAATATTGATTTATATATGGATCAGGTTACTACCTTCATGGACAAGCATCTGAGGTCATCAAAGCGCTATGATGACGACAAGCTTCTGACCAAGACGATGATAAACAACTATACCAAGAACGAGCTGTTGCCTCCTCCGAACAAGAAAAAGTACACCAAGGAACATATGTTCCTCTTAATTTTTATATATTACTTTAAAAATGTTTTGTCCATGAACGACATTCAGACCATATTCAATCCTCTGACCGGCCGCTATTACAATAATAAGGATTCAAAAATAAAGCTTGAGCAAATATATGACGAGATATTCCGGTTGGAAAAGGAGCAGACCGATGCCCTGACCAAGGATATTGTCCGAAAGATGACCAAGGCCAGGGAGTCCTTCGACTGGGTGGACAATGATGATGATCGGGAGTTTTTAACAGAGTTTGCATTTATGTGCATGCTTTGCTTTGATGTATATATGAGAAAGCATATAATAGAAAAAATAATTGACAATTCGCTGGCGGAAGCAAAAAGACCAGATAAGAATGAAAAGGGAGGCAAGAAGGAAGCAGCCAGGAAGGAAGCCGGTAAAAAGGCGGAAGGCAATTGAAGAATATATATGTGTGACAGCAGAATAAAAGGAGCTCCGGCGGTCAGCCCGGGCTCCTTTAAATAATTGTATCTCATACAATAAAACCACCTGCTATGCAGGTGAGTTCCCAAATAGCTTTAGCTTCAAGTAAAAAACCTCCTATGTTATCATTAATGTGGGTTGCCAACCACAATAAAAATACATAGGAGGTATCCAGTATGGATATGAATAGCTTAGCACATACAAAATGGGAATGCAAATACCATCTTGTATTTGCTCCAATTCACGGGTGAGCCAGTACAAAAAAGCAGGAAATAATCCCTGAAAGGGAAGCTGGTGAATTAAGCTATCATGAAAGGCTCAAGGAGCTTGCAGGAGTAAGAAGGCAATAAAAAGAGCCCTTTAGGGCTAGCCTGAGAAAGAAGTGCGGTTGGCAAATCCATCAGGCGCCTTCCGGGCGCAAGAAGGAAAAATCCCCTTATAGGGGCAGAGCAAACCACCAGCTAAGCCGGTGGTCATAATTTTCATATATATCATATTACTGTCATTTAAACTGTTAAATCAAAACTGCTCTCTGACCTTGCAAGAAATACAGACTTACCATTGAGGTTCTGCAAGTATTTTCTGATTTCATCATCCGAGTTTTTAATGCCGTCGCTATACAAGTTCCCGTCTTTTTCTCTAATTAACTGCACAATCTCTTATCCCACACGTAAGTAACATTTTATCCGCCATGATCATCCTCTTTGTATAACCCCACCACTTTTCCTTTATAATTTATGTCAGCCTTATACACAGGATAACCATCATGTTCAGAGTATGTTCTAAGATTTTTAAGTCCGAAACCATTGATTGTGACCATAACCCCACATCTCCTTTATTTATTATTAATTATAATTATTTTAATGCTAAAATCACATCAACATTAATAATTTCACAGTCTAAACTGTGAAATTAAGGCTACTTTGATAATGACTATCAAAGTAGCCTTAATTCAATTTAGTCTGTTTCTATTGTAGCAAAGGGTCTCTTTACCACTTTTCCATCTGGGTAAATGTCCACCCGTATATCTTTAATTGTAATGCTTTTACCATTTACCTTTAGCTTCATCTTTTCACCTGATTGATTACTAAACATTATTTTGTCTGCTTTACTGCTCTCTGGAAACAGCAATTCTATTGGTGTATTCCAGCCTGTTCCTATAAACTTTACCTGTCCCTTTAACTCTATCTTGACTTTTTTATCTAGTTTTTCTACAAAATCTATCACTGTAGATGTACAATCTGAACCGACAATGATTTTCTTAACAGGCCCTTCCACATTTAAAATTGAATTAACCTTGTCTGCCACATAACCATTTTTAATGTTTTTTATAATGAAAATACCAGTTGGAACATTCAATACCCAGTTGCTGTTTGGAGCATCAACGTGTATACTCACAAAAGTTTTGATGTTCGGTTTGAACGTATATTTCTCGTTTGTGGTCACACGTATACTAAGAGTAGAATGAAGCTCAGTATCCGCCATCTTTAATGCTTTTTCTAATTCTTTCGGATTTTCAACGTACATTGTTATATAGTTTGTCCATCTGCTCTTAGTTCCATTAACGATATTAACATTCTTTACAAAGATATGCATCTCAGATGCAACATGCAAGCCAGCTAAGTCAAAAGTTGTTTCTTTATCTGGTTGTAATATTAAATACTCATATCTTTCGTCTTTACAGTATTTTTCAAGCTCTTTTTGTGTTTTAATGACTCTTGTAAGTTTTAGTAGTCTTTTGTTATTTGCCCATACGTATGTTGGATCTACTTTGTATCCACTATTCTTATCTATTATGTCTTTTGCTTGTACTCTTGTGTTGTTTCCAAGTGTTATTAAAGCAATCAAAGCAAATAGTATAAGCACTTTAATCTTTTTCATTGTTATACCTCCATTTCATTTAGTATATATATATATATATCTGTCAGCAAATGCAGCGCCAAAAGTATAGGTATATAGGTAAATATAAGTCTTTATAAATTAATAAGGATATATTGCTTAAGCCTACCCCGGCAAATGAATTATTTATCGGATTTATCCGATTGCTTGTTATTCATTCTGGCAAATACCATATCGTATCCGTCATTGCCATAATTCAGGGAGCGGTTTACACGGCTTATGGTAGCAGTAGAAGCGCCGGTCTTTTCCGCTATTTCAAGATAGGTATTATGATTCCTCAGCATTCGGGCAACTTCAAAACGCTGTGATAATGACAATATTTCATTTACTGTACAGATATCTTCAAAGAACTTATAACACTCCTCCAGATTTCGTAAACAGAGAATAGCCTCAAACAAATGATCTACAGCGGGTGTTCTGATGTTCTTACTCATCGGGGGCCTCCTTTCATCAGTTGTGCATTATATTCACACAGTACAATTTTAGCACTTGACGTTATTAAAGTAAAGTACTTTTAATTATCATTATTTAATAGTAAATAATAGTCAGGCTAACTATCGGTAACGAATCGGGTACCTGTCGTCCCATCTGTGGAAATCCCTTCTTAATCTCCTTCTGCAGTCGGGTTTTCTGCAGCGATCAAATGGACGATCGTAGGGTGAATAGCGTAACGAATCATATAATCCGCGATTATCATAACTGATACGATCCCTGTAAAAATCGCGGCCACAAGCTCTTCTACAACTCATTTTATCAGCTCCTTTCTACTATAGCATATGCTATGGCAGAAAAATGGTGAATAATAGTCATAAAAGCCGAACAATTGAGAATGATATCATTTTGAATGGATTAATGCAAGAGTGTATCGAAATATCCTATAATTGCTATTGAATTATGCAATATTTTGTCTTTCACAAAAAGCATTTGGGTGTTAAAATATATTTTATGTCCAGGAAGAGTCTGTGCTGGCGGTTTAATTAAAAAACTGTTATGCTGATATTGAAGTATATAATTACAAACATCATGTTTATCGTAATATCATATAGTTGACTTTATATACTGCAGATAATATGATATAAGATATGGATGAAAACGGCATATTAGAATAATCTTAAGACCTGATTGATTCTGGGGGAAGCTATGAAAAAAAGAAGGAGACGAAAAAAGCATTCCCGACAAATAATTATTTCTCTGTTAATTCTGGAGCTGTCAGTTATTGTCGGACTTTTACTGTATCTTTATTTTAGACCGGTTGCTGTCGATAATATGGTTCTGGAGGTAGGCAGCAGTTTGCCGGATATCGAAGAATTTCTTATATATAAGAACAGAGATGGAAGCTTCGTAACCGATCTAAGCGAGATAGATTTAAGTAAGCCAGGCGACTATGATATCAAGCTGAAGGTTGGATTAAGAACTCATACCGTTAGTCTGCATATAGTGGATTCGGTTCCACCTCAGGCTCAGCTAAAGGATCTTACAGTGCTTAAGGGGGATAATGTAGAGGCCAAAGATTTCATTAGTGAAATCGTGGATGCAACCGAGGTGGCTGTTACATATCAGGAAGCGCCTGATACTACTGTTCCAGGAGAAAAGGAGGTTATTATCCTTCTGACAGACAGTGGCGGAAACCAAACCGTACAAAAGGCCGGATTGACGGTGCTGGATATCAGAAGCAAGGTTACTGTTGAAGCAGGGACAAACAGAGCAATAACTATAGAGGACTTTATTGATGATAACGAGCAGGAAATATCATTTATAACGGATCTGTCACAAATAGATACCAGTAAGCCGGCAAAGCATGAGGTATTAATAAATGTGAACGGGCGACAGGTAATCGGCTATATTGAGCTGGTGGATACTACCCCGCCGAAGGCCAGCAGCAGGAATCTTGTAATCTGGAAAAATGACCCCTTGCCTGAGGCTATGGCATTTATTGAAAGCCTTGAGGATGTATCAGCTGTCACAGCCGAATATAAAAGCATTCCGAATACCGGCATGGCCGGCAACCAGACGGTTGCCATAGTGCTGAAGGATGAATTCGGTAATATTTCAGAGCAGAATGCCAGCCTGACAGTCAAGGAGGACACCGAGCCGCCTCGAATTGTGGGAGCAAAAAATCAGACAGTATATATCGGAGACTCAGTATCCTATAAAAAGGGTGTGTATGCGCAGGACAACAGGGACACTGATTTGGAAGTAAAGGTTGACAGCAGCAAGGTTAATCTTAAGAAGGAGGGAGTCTATGATGTTAAATATTATGCAGAGGACTCCTCCGGCAATAGGAGTGAGCTTACCGTAACTATTACTGTTAAAAAGCAGGTGGTTAGCCAGGAAATGCTGGATGAAGAAGCCGACAAAATACTGGAAAAGATTATCAAGCCAAACATGACGAAGCTTGATATGGCTGAGGCTATATATAAATGGATTAAGAAAAATGTTTCCTATGTAGGTGATTCTGATAAAAGTGACTGGAGGGCGGAGGCATACCGCGCGAT
>ENA-OWOZ01003525-OWOZ01003525.1-bioreactor-metagenome-genome-assembly--contig:-NODE-3525-length-10145-cov-3.530294_pt1 | contig 10145 bp, 9 predicted proteins | sample MGYA00238140_ERZ651804 | MGnify/ENA primary metagenome ERZ651804 (study PRJEB26910, sample SAMN07631232) | bioreactor metagenome | isolation source: Switchgrass digestor | place: USA: Dartmouth... | reverse complement strand
ATCACATAATAATCCCCCGCAAGCTTGGTCCTGCCGTACACGCTGATAGGATTTGGCCGTGATTCCTCGACATACGGGGTATCTGCTTGTCCGTCATAAACATAATCGGTTGATATATGAAAGAGCTTAGCATTGATTTCATTCGCGGCTTCCGCGATATACTTCGGGCCCAGGGCATTGATATTATACGCCTTTTCCTGTTCGGTTTCACATAAATCAACGGCCGTCATCGCCGCACAGTTGACAATGACGTCCGGTCGGAAGGCCGATATTTCGGCTTTTACCGATGCTTCATCGGTAATATCAAGCTTCTTAACCACATTTTTTTCATCCGGAACCGAATCGGTAAGATAAAGCAGGCAATCGTGATTCTCCTTCAGAAGCCCCGTCAATGCTCGTCCCAATTGTCCCAATGCTCCGGTTATAAAAACCCGTTTCATAAGTGTCTCCTTACATAATATTTATCAGCTTATCATACCGCCCAGCATCCCGCTTAATCCGGTTATAATAAACACGGTAAACAGGCTGCCAAGAGGCAGGGGCCCGACACGGTTCATCGCCAGGGATACAATCATCAGGACGATGAAATAGAATATCCCGATAAGCAAGCCCCATATGAATTTTTTCTGTTCAACCTTTTTTCCGATAAAGAAGCCTCCCGTAAATGCGGAAGCTATATAGGTAAAATTAATCAGTCCGCTGACCACCATGCCCGACATTTCAATCTTCAGCATCAGGAAAGAAATCAGAAGCAGCAACAATCCCGTTATAATGTAAGAAAATACCAATGCCTCAAGCGTGTATATTATTCTGGTGTTATTGGTGAAGGGTCTGTTCATTTGATACCTCCGAGTCAGCCTATACTAGAATATATTAAAAGGAGGTACAAATTATGCATTTATTCCACAATATGAAGGGCTTCCACCGTATAGTTGCAGGACGCGTTCCATAAGAGCCATTCGCTGTATCCGGCGATGTAAACACCGGTAATCTGATCCCGCACCTGTCTTGGCCCGTATACCTGGTAATAGTCTATCCAGGTGGCGGTAAAATCCTGAAGCCATGGTCTTACTATGGCCCTATGCTCCCCTTCGGGTATTTGGTCCAGCTTTGACCTTGAAGCCTTTAATACCCTTCTTACGAGGTTAAAGGGATCCAAATCCGGGTGCGCTATGCCATAATTGCCGTCCGCAAAATGGGACGGGTATATCATGGGGCAAATGTAATCAAGATATCTCGCCATCTCAACATAATTCTGGCCAACAAGGCTTGCGTCAAGGCTGCTGCTAATTATTGTACCGTATACGTCTGCCGAAACGAATACTCCCAGCGGTTTTAAATTCTCATATGCGTATTTGGTAAATTCAATGATAATGTCTTCCTTGGTTTTTACATTGGCCAGGGGACCGAAATCCACATTTGACATGCCTTTTCCGGTTGAAAAACGGATATAGTCGAACTGGATTTCCTTAAAGCCCGCTTCCGCCGCCTTTGTCGAAACTTCAATCAAATAATCCCATACTTCCTTCTCATAGGGATTTACCCAGCATTCACCGTTGGTGTCCCTGTATATCGAACCGTCCTTGTTTTTTATGGCAAGGTCATGTCTTTTCTCAGCCAGGTACGGGTCCTTGAAGGCCACGATTCTTGCTATAGGATATATATTCTTCTCTTCAAGAAGCTTCATTAATTCATCAATATCAGATATGGTATTGGTTACGGACCCGATTTCTTTTGCCATGGGGCTGTCCATCATGAATGTTATTCTTCCGTTGTCATCCTTGACGTCGATAACCAGGGAATTAATAACTGTCGAATCAATTATATCCATTATCTCATCCCGCTTGTCCATTATTGCCCGGGATGTAATATACAGTCCTTTTGCCTTTACCGGCGCCCTGGTATCAATTTCTTCGACTGGCTCCGGCACGGCGGCATTTTCATTTACGGGAGCCACAGTAACAGCCGGGGTTATTTCAGCCTGGCTATCCTCATTGTTGTTCTCCGCAGTATCCTGCAATTTATCCGTACGATTATTGATCCCGCTTCCAATCAGAACGGCATAATAAGTGCCAATTCCAATCAGAACAGACAAAATAACCACGGCAATAACGCCTGTAATCCTGCTGTCGCGCCTTCTTCTGGTGTACAGGTATGGCTTGCCGTAATCCAAATACATATCTTTATCTTTTCGTCTTCTCATTTTTATACACCGTATCTGAGAGTTATTATAACACCCACTCGGTACTAAGCATTAAACCCGCAGCATTTCTTGTATTTCTTTCCGCTGCCGCAGGGACAAGGGTCGTTCCTGCCTATTTTCTTTTCCTTTACTATGGTGTTTGAGCTTTTCTGCTGCCTGTATAGATCCTTCCTGCGTTCCGGCGTAAGCAGGGCATCCCATTCCTCGAGGTTGTAAAGCCAATCCGCCTTCGCCGCAACCATGTTGTAGTAAAGCTTTTCCTTGTCATACGCGAGGCTTACCCTGGTATCCTTGTCCATCTCCTCAATGGGGTTGGGAGTTACAAGGCTGTCATTGATACCATCCAAAAATCCCACAAAATATTTAAGCTCAGTATCAAACTCCTTCGCCAGGTTCTCCACCGAATCTTCCCATACCTTGTCGGGATTTGCAAGGATCTTCTTATATATCTCCTTCTCGATATTGAAATAATTAGCCCAGAACATCTGCCCCTGCCTGCTGTTCATGTCATGGGCATAGGCAAAATCTCTCCATTCCTGAAGCAAACCCATATGTTTCATCCTTCCGTGGCAATATGATTAATAATATATTGTAAATACGCGGATAGTATAACACAGTTTCATGAAAAATTCCAACTGCAATATTTATTCCTTATCATATCGTTGAAAACGGCGGCTGTTTCGTCCTTTCTGCCGATAATCCCCCTTCATATGATTTTACATAAATAACGTGCTGATGGCAAGAATTGCATATATGAAGCGGCAATAAACGGAATAATATAAGATGAGATATTAAATTTAATAATATTATTTTACTAAAATCATTTTATAATGTATAAATTAAGTAATTCTGTATCATAATAATGATATCCTAATATAGATTTAATCTGTATGGGATGAATGCGTATGCTCTTTCATAATTGGATTCCCCCTCCAATTATGATTACCAAAGATAAGCTAAATACTTATCCTCCCCTTTTAGTGTGTAACCCCCGTGACAGTGGTGTCATGGGGGTTACACGCATTGTGAAAAACTTATCCCGATGTAAAAAGGAGCTTTTGTTTACGAACTGTGCGTTGAAAGGAGTACATTTGGCATTAACTTCCCCTTTTTGGCAAGAGCCTGGCATGTTTGTACCAGGCTCTTGCTATTATCCTGATTGTTACACTGCCGCATTTATGTCTTGCTTGGCCTGTTTATAATAAGTCATCTGCCGGTAAAATGCATCATAATCTTTAATTTCATATAAATTTTTAAAAATTATCTTACTCCTCTTGTAAAAAATCTGTTCCATTTTATCTGTAAAATTGACTTGATTCCCATTTTCAAAAATACGCAATAATCTCATCACATAATTTTTCAATATCATCCATTTTATCCATATCATATATATGTATTCCGACTTCGTTTTCAATTGCAGTAATATTATTATGCGTATTTTCACATATGGACATATTATTTCTATCCCATAACTCATATAATTTTTTCTTGTAGTAAGCAAGAGCAATAACTTTATTTTCATTAAAGCTCTCTAAATAGTTTATACATCTTCTTATATATCCTATGTCATCCCATTCGTTAATGCATAATATTGATGCTTGCGGTTCACAGCCCAATAGCATCTCATTTGTATATGCTGGTATGAGTGGTAATCCACAAAACGACATAGGTATTACATTTGATTGTGTTCCAAAAAAGATAATGTCGCTACCTTCCTGTAATTCATTCATCATGTAGCTTGTCTTGCCAATGCACGTAACATATATCTCACGTACATATCATTTCTGTTACAAACAACCTTTTTTTGCTTTATCTTATAATATGGACACGGCATTCCAAGACAAATTGGGTACATATTACATTTTGCACATTCATTTATATCAGCATCACAAGAAATCCAGTCTATTTCTTTCCATTTATCAATAATAGCCCTGCCATTTGAATCTATATAACCTATTTCCGATTTATCACGATAATCTTCATCATATATACTCGTAGTGCACTTATATAATTATGCCATGACTTTTATGCATGGACCATTGCGTATAAATTATACTGCCTGTAATTGTATAAAGCGCAGGTTTCTGCCCATTAATTTCAGCATACCCCAAACTTGTTTTATGACAGTATTTAGATTTATTGTATTCGTGAAATTCCAATGATATAATTGGAATATAATATTCAATTATAAATATGAAAGGACGAATCATGAGCAAATCCAAAACGAAAAGAATAGGCGCCATAATCGGTATAGCTGCCATACTGTCATTATATGTTTTTTCATTTATCATAGGAGTATTCTTTTCCGATAAATATCCCGGCCTGTTTATGGCAAGCGTATTTCTGGCAGTGATAGTACCTATAATTGTTTATTGCCTGGTGACGGTATACAAAAATGTGCATAGAAAGAATGAATATGAGAAATCGGAGGAAACGGACATTCCTGATAAACAGAACTGATTGAATAAATGAGCAATATAATAATAAGAGGAATAACCGCAGAGCTAACGCAGTTATTCCTCCTCTTTTATTCTTCTTAAGTACTCCTTAATTACTTTCTCGTAGCCATTATCGGAAGGCTCATAAAATACATAATCCTTAATTTCATCCGGCAGATACTGCTGCTTTACATAATGGTTCTTGTAATCGTGGGCGTACTTGTATCCTATCCCGCGGCCCAAGGCTTCGGCCCCCCTATATGATGCGTCCCTAAGGTATGAAGGTATGGCCGGAGTCTTTTGATTTTCAACCACATTCATCGCGGCACCAATCGCCTTATATGCCGAATTGCTCTTTGGAGCACAAGCCACATATGTGGCCGCCTGGGACAGTATTATCCGGGCTTCGGGCATGCCTACCCGTTCCACTGCAAGAGACGCATTTACAGCCACAACCAATGCATTAGGATCGGCATTTCCTACATCCTCCGCAGCGCATATCATAATCCTTCGCGCTATGAATTCCGGTTCTTCACCCGCATAAAGCATACGGGCAAGGTAATATACCGCGGCATCGGGGTCGGAGCCTCTCATGCTCTTAATAAATGCGGATATGGTGTCGTAGTGGTTATCCCCGTTCTTGTCATATTTTAAAGCCCGTTTCTGGATGCATTCCACCGCCACATCCAATGTAATATGGATATACCCATCCTCAGACCTTTCGGTTGTGAGCACTCCCAATTCTATGGCATTTAAGGCAACCCTGGCATCCCCGTTTGCCGTATCCGCAAGAAATTCCAGGGCATCCTCATGAAGCTTTGGCTTGTATGCTCCAAGCCCCCGTTCCTCATCGGTCACCGCCCTTTTTAATAATTCGGCTATGTCTTCCTTGCTTAGGGGCTTGAGCTCGAATACAACGGATCTGGACACCAGCGCAGAATTAACCTCGAAATAAGGGTTTTCCGTAGTTGCCCCTATCAGGATTACGGTACCGTCCTCCACAAAAGGCAGAAGGTAATCCTGCTGGCTTTTATTGAATCTGTGTATCTCATCTATGAACAGTATGGTCCGTTTACCGTACATACCAAGGTTTTTCTTCGCCTCAGCCACCACATCCTCCATATCCTTCTTTCCGGATACGGTCGCATTAATCTGTACGAAAAGGGAACTGGTCGTATTGGCAATGACCCTGGCAAGGGTGGTTTTCCCCGTCCCGGGAGGTCCGTAGAATATGATTGAGCCCAGCCTGTCGGCCTTTATGGCACGGTATAAGAGCTTGTCCTTTCCGATTATATGCTGCTGCCCCACCACTTCTTCAAGGGTCCTGGGCCGAAGCCTGGCGGCAAGCGGAGATTCCTTTTTCATCCGGTTATCCCTCATGTAATCAAACAGATCCACAAAATCACCTCCCGACAGCAGATTATTTCAAATGTTTCTGCATTTCACCTATGGATAGTATATCACAAGCATGGCAAAATGCAAACATATGTTTCAATCTTCGAATTACTTGCGGGGGCTTTGCCGTATTGGTATAATACAACTAAATAAGGAAAAGGAGGGCTCTTTAATGATATCGGCCGATTCATACAACACCATATACCAGGGCGGCACAGCCGAAATAGTCGTAAAAAAATCCAGGTTTATTGCGTCAATTAGCCCTGCTGAAACCGAAGAAGAAGCCCTTTCATTCATAGAAGGCATCCGAAAGAAAAACTGGAACGCAACACATAACTGCTATGCATATATAATCGGAACCAAAAATCCCATAATGCGCTTTTCAGATGATGGCGAACCAAGCCAGACAGCCGGCAAGCCAATGCTTGATGTTCTGGCAGCCAAAGAACTGACCAATCTTGCAGCCGTGGTGACCCGCTATTTTGGAGGCACCCTGCTCGGGACGGGAGGCCTTGTTAAGGCATACCAGTCCGCCACAGTGGCAGGACTCGAGAAAAGCATCATAATAAGGAAGGAACCCGGTATTCATATTCAGATAAAAACTGATTACAGCTTGGTCGGAAAAATTCAATATTACATTGCACAGGAGAGTTTTCCTTTAATCTCTTCTGTTTATACTGATACTGTCACTATGGATTTCATAATACCGGCAGATAAAATGAATAATATCAAAAGCAAACTGGCTGACCTATCGAATGGAGCATTGTCACCAACTGAAATTAAAAAGGTATACTTTACATATATAAACGGTAAAGTACACCTCTTTTAATCTCGATTATGTATTTGCAGCTGCCGGCTACAATTCCTCTAGTGATATGATGTCATCGACTACTTCCGCCATAGTTATCGGAGTCACAGCATGTTTGTAAAGGGTTTTTGCAATAGCTATCACCTTGTCCCTGGAATACGATATGCCCGCCTCTTCGTCCATCTCCATATCATTGTCCAAGTATTTGACAATCTGTATTCCGTAGTAGGGCTTCCCGTCGTCAGTGCTGCGGCTCTCCATAAGTTTGTACTCAAGTCGCATCTTTCTGTCATCTTCCAAAGTTACTTCGTTCCTGAACAATAGTTCAAGCTTCCTCATACTATTACCCCCATAAGTATAAATTTAACAAAAATTTGTGGCAAAACTGATTATATACTATAAATTCCATTTTATAAAGTAAATTTTAACGCACTATTATTTCTTGTTCGCTATATTTCGACACTTCCCAGGTTTAAACCGGTTTTCAAATAATGCTGTTTTCAGTTTTTTACATTAAATGTTATTTAATGTTATAAAAATAAATAGAATTTTACATATTGTATTAACTTTTTAATGCTAATGGGTATAATTGGAAATAGAATAATTAACACTTTATTTACTACTCATAATTTGATATACTCTTCTTATCGCAATAATCCATTTATGCTGCTTATTGCACAGTGGAGGTTACTATCATGAACTATAGCAGAAAAGGCATAGAGCAGAAACAGCATTATATAAAATCGGCCTCCAGGCGCCTTACATCCAAGCTGCGTATAACCATGTTCCGGTTGATGATAATCGGAATAGTTGCCATAGCCATAATAGGTGTATATGCCGGTCTGGGATACATCAAAGGGCTTATTGACAGTGCCCCTGAAATTACCCAGATTGATGTTATACCTAAAGGCTATACCACATATGTATATGACAGCCAGGGTAATGTTATCGAGCATTTGGTAGGCGCCAACGCCAACCGTGAATATATAGAGATACGGTACATTCCCAAGGTGGTGCAGAACGCGTTTATCAGCATTGAAGATGAGCGGTTCTATCAGCATGACGGTATTGATGTGAGGGGAATATTCCGCGCATTTGTTTCCGGTGTCAAGGGAGGGGAATTTGACCAGGGAGCAAGCACCATCACCCAGCAACTGCTGAAGACCCAGGTATTTGGCGGAGGCAGGGAGCAGAATTTTATAGACCGTCTGGAAAGAAAAATAAAAGAACAGTATCTGGCCATTCAAATCGAGAATACACTTGATAAATCCCAGATCCTCGAATATTACCTGAATACGATTAACATGGGGTCCGGAACATACGGGGTACAGATGGCCTCCAAGAGATATTTTAACAAGAACGTATGGGAACTGACCTTGTCGGAGGCAGCGGTCTTGGCAGCCATTGCCCAGCTTCCGGCATATCATAACCCCATTACGTATCCCGAGAGAAATGAGGTCCGCAAGAATGAAGTTCTTAAGAAGATGCTGGAGCTTGGATATTGCACCCAGGAGGAATTTGACGCCGCTATGGCGGATGATGTTTATTCAAGAATCCAGGCGGTAAATGAAGAATACTCCTCCACCTCGTATTACAGCTATTTTGTTGATGAACTGATAGAACAGGTGATACATGATCTTCAGGAGAAGCTGGGATATACGCAGGCTCAGGCCCTCGACCTTCTGTACAGCGGCGGATTAAGAATCATTACCACCCAGGATCCGACGATACAAAACATCGTCGATGAGGTTATCTCGGATGAGTCTTTCTATCCGGAAACCGGCAAGGGATCCTATTGGGAACTGGATTATGCCATTTCCGTTCAGAAAAATGATGCTGAAAAAACCGTTATCCACTATCACAAGAACGACCTGCTGGAATTCTTTAAGGATTATGACGATCCCGATGATTTATACTTGGATGACAAGAGCAGCAAGTTCTCGCTGCTGTTTAAAGATAAAGACGATATGATGGAAAGAATAAATGAGTTCAAGGAAGCCATCCTTGAAGAGGGCGACAAGGTCCTTCTTGAGCGTATTGATATGACCATCCAGCCCCAGGTATCCTTTGTGGTTATGGATCAGTATACCGGCCATGTCCTGGCCATAGCAGGAGGGCGCGGTGAGAAGAAAGGAAACAGGACCCTCAACCGTGCGACCAATACGGTAAGACAGCCCGGTTCAACCTTCAAGGTGTTGTCCACGTATCTTCCGGCACTTGATACCGCCGGTTTTACACTTGCCAGTGTACAGGATGACTCAGGTCCGTATTATTACCCGGACGGGGTAACGGAGGTAAGCAACTGGCGGTCCACGAAGAAATATGAAGGATTGTCCACATTAAGAAAGGGTATCTATGATTCCATGAACATAGTTACCGTAAAGACATTGGCCGAAGTAACCCCCCAGGTCGGTTACGAGTATTTAAAGAAATTAGGTTTTACCACCTTAGTGGAGACAAGGAAAGAACCAAACGGAAAGGTTGTATCGGACATAAACCTGCCAATGGCCTTGGGAGGACTTACGGATGGCGTTACTAACCTGGAACTGACAGCCGCATTCGCCACCATCGCCAATGGCGGAGCTTATATAAAACCCATATTCTATACCAAGATTCTTGATGCCAACGGCAGAGTGCTTCTTGAAAACGAATCGGTAAAGGAACAGGTTATAAAAGAATCCACCGCATGGCTGCTTACCAATGCGATGGAGGATGTTGTAAATATTGGAACCGGCTCATTGCTAAAGCTCCAGGCCATAGATATGCCAGTTGCAGGAAAAACCGGATCAACCTCGGATTATAACGATTTGTGGTTCTCGGGATATACCCCTTACTATACGGCAACCATATGGGCGGGCTTTGACAACAACAGGTCGCAGAGCGAGCGCAATTTCCCGCGTCATATATGGCGCACAATTATGGAAAGAATTCATATAGAAAAGGGACTTGAGAAGAAAACCTTCACGATGCCCAGCTCCATAGTCACGGCCAAAATATGCACCAAGTCGGGCAAGCTGGCAGCAAGCGGCTTTTGTGATTCCAAATCCGTAGGCAATACAGTCCGGGTTGAATATTTTGCAAAGGGAACGGAACCAACCGAAACCTGCGATGTTCATGTAAAGGCTAAAATATGCAAAGACTCAAATGCAAAGGCTACGGATTTTTGTCCAGAATCCTCCATTAAGGAAGAGGTTTTCCTGATTAAAGACGAGAAGGCCATAACGGCAGACACCCCTCATCTGCTGCCTAAGATAAGCTGCCCCATTCACAAGACTAAGATAATATATGAGGATGAACCATT
>ENA-OWOZ01003519-OWOZ01003519.1-bioreactor-metagenome-genome-assembly--contig:-NODE-3519-length-10162-cov-3.930788_pt1 | contig 10162 bp, 12 predicted proteins | sample MGYA00238140_ERZ651804 | MGnify/ENA primary metagenome ERZ651804 (study PRJEB26910, sample SAMN07631232) | bioreactor metagenome | isolation source: Switchgrass digestor | place: USA: Dartmouth... | reverse complement strand
CTTTGGAGGTGGAGGTGCAGGAAATTGTAATGGTGGAGGATATTCTGCAAATAGTGGTGGAGGTGGCTCATACATTCATCCTAACGCAAAAAATATTGCAACTTCCGATGGTAAATATAATGGTTCAACCACTCATAATGGTACTTCAATAGTAAATCTCAACACATGGAATTCATACGATGGAAAAGTAATTATTTATTATATAAGTGAAAATTAATAATAAAGAGGCTAACAATAACCTCTTTATTACTTTATCTTTATAGGAGTTTTTTAAATAAAAAAGAAAATATAAATTTATGGTGGTGATAAAGATGAAGAAATTTACTTTGATTGAATTAATAGTCATTATTGCAATTATTGCAATAATGGCAAGTTTAGTTATTCCAAATATACAGAACATGAAACAAAATGCGATGAAAGCAGAAGTTGCTTCTAATATACAACACATTCAGACTGCCGTAGATATGTTTTATATGAATCATAATAGTCAATATCCTACTTTTCAACAACCTACCATTCAAAATCCACAATTAATTAATTTTGATTTGCTTTATCCTAAATACACTAAAAATCTGCCAAATCCATCTTTTAAATACTTGGTAGATTTCACAGGTAAGGTGTGGGCTTCATCAGTAGAAGCACCATATAATTTTAATAATGAAGATGGTTATTTAAAATGGGAGAATAATGAAAATGCAATTGGTTATGATATTTATGAAGTTAAAGACGGAAAATTAAAATTAATTGGTTCTGTTAAAAATAATATTGTTATAAAAAAGTTGGCAGTTTCAAAGTAAGATCTAATTATAAATTAATTCAACACGAAATAGATGAAAATGCTACATATCTTGTAAGTGCAATTGACCAATATAATTTTGCAACTGCTCCAACAGGAAGCAGTTATATACCTTCTTTTAATCCTATATCCATTGTTATTTCCTTAAGAGTAAAAAATGCAAATGGAAAATGGTCTGAATGGATGGAGAAAACTATTAATTGTAGCAGGTGGTGGAGGGAGTTATAACAAAGGAAATACTTTAAGTGCAGATGGAGGAAGTTATCATGGTTCAACAGAAACAGGACAAAGTGGACCATACCTTACAAATAGAACAGGAACAGAACAAAGAGAAGAAAGTGGAGGAGACTCTTATGTTCATCCTGATGCAATGAATATAGCAACTTCCGATGGGAAATATAATAAAATTTCTAATCATAATGGTCCTATTCAAAACTTAAATTCTTGGAATGAAGGACACGGAAAAGTAATTATTACCTATTTAGGGAATAATTAAAAAAATTAGATTTTTCAAGGTATTTAAAAATACTTATAAATATGCTATAATATAAATGTAAACCAATTATTAATGAGATTAGAAAGGACGGGTTATCATGAATATTAAAATGATTGAAGAAGACATCAAGTTCAATGAAATTGCCTTGGAGACAATAGAAGAAGACATCAGAGAATTGGAACATAAAATAGAATCTATTAAGGAAGATTTGGAGATAGAAACCAACAAAGACGAAATTCTATCTCTGAAAAATGCTCTTGAAGATTTAAGCGAAGAACTTGAAAAAATGAATAGTGTTGCTGATGATTTAAAAGAGCAAATTACTGAAGGCTACAAAAAGATAAGAGAACTTGAATCTATATCTTAATGAAAAAAGACTCCTAAAACATTAGGAGTCTTTTTCTTTTATTATTTAATTGCGAAAAGTTAAAATCACAGTAGCAGGTTATGGAACTTCATTGTCTTTACCATATTTTCCATCTATCGCTGTCAATTAACCCAAAAAGCATAATTGGAACAGTTACTTTAACAATCGGTCTAAATGGTTATAATATATCTTTCTCATATATAAATTCATGGTTTAAAACATATAGCATTCAGGTTGTTGAATAAATATTTATACCTCGCCTTATATAGGCGAAGTGTTCTTTTAACTTATATTTGTTTTCGCATTATACTTGCGTCATCATTTTCTTATTCACGAATCCTTATAAATATGTTATAATATAAAGAAAAGAAGGATATATTATAGTATGAGGTGAAAGTATGAAAGATTTTGTAAGAAATATGGTTGGTTACCATACAGATATACTTCAAGCAATGAAATCTACAAAGCCTATCAATTATGTAGTCGGTGTAAAAGGCTTATATGAAATATGTAAAAATGAAATCGGAACATTTATTATTAAAGCACAAGATGTAAGAGGAGGGGCAGATGTAAAGGAAGGATTCCTGACTTCTATTCCTAAAGAACCTTATATAGAATATCAAGGACAAAAATATCTTATCGGTAAAGACGGTCTTTATAAGGTAGGCAATGGGAAATTCGGTCTTTTTGCAAGAAGAGTAGAGAAATTTAACAACTCTCTTAACGTTAGAGAGGGTTTTAAAATGAATCTTCCTAAAATTCCTTATAGTATTTATCGTACCATAATCAATTTCTTCAAAGAAATTGAAAAGAAATACTCTGCTGAAGTTATGGTTGAAATTTGGTGGGATAAAACAAAGAAGGAATATTTCGTTCATTGTCCTGAACAGACAATTACAGAAATGAGTGTTGATTATAAAAAGAGTAAAGAACTGTCCTTGAATAATAACTATATTTTAGTTATGGACATTCACTCTCATAATTTAATGCCTGCATTTTTCAGCACTATAGATGATAAAGATGAAAAAGAAACAAGATTTTATGGCGTTATTGGTGCTTTACACCGTTCTAAACCTGAATATGAATTTAGAATGGGGGTAAGAGGTCAATTTAAAACAGTTGAACTGTTTGAATTATTTGATAAGAATATTACGTCCATAAAGAAAGATACTTTCCCAAAAGAATGGTTAGACCAAATTAAAGTATCAAAAATCAGTTTATCTTCTTTCAATAGAGGTTATAACTATGATAATTATAGTCCTCATAATTATTATTTCTATCGCCAACAGAGAAGAGAAATGGCGGGGGATATATTAAATAGAATTATAGAAAGAAACACCTCTAACGGAAGAAGTGTAATTGCACAAAAAGTCATAGATGCATTATCTACTATGAGCACAAGAGAAGAGGAATATTTCTTCTGTTATTTAATTCAAAATAAATTTTATGTGACTTCTATGTGTTTAGAATCTATGGGTTATTTTATATATCCTAATCATAAAAATACAAACGATTTTTATTCACCTCAATTGGTATTAGATACTTACGGACAAAAAGTGCTAAAAGATGTCCTTTCCTTAAACAGAATAGATTACAAGCACTTGTTACAAGATTTGATTAACAGAGGATATAAAGAAAGAATGTTCTCTGCATTTTACAATGGAGGCTATGTTGTAAAATAAAAAATAAGGAGGCATTCTGATAAAGGAGGAAACAAAATGGATTACGAAGGAAGAAAAGTTCTATTTAAAACATTGGTCGGTTCTCATAACTATAATCTCAATAATCCCGAAAGCGACAAAGACTATAAGGTTTTTGTTTGCCCTACTTTCGATGACTTATTTTTCAGAAAGCAGTTTAGTAGTTCTTCTGTAGAGGAAGAGGATTATAGTGTTCATGATATACGCCAAGCAAGTGAATTGTGGTGGAAATCAAATGTCAATTTCTTGGAGGTGCTATTTAGCACAGAATTAAAAATAAATCAAGACTTGAAAAAAGAAACCGTAGTTTTATTGCTAAAAATATTTGCTATGGGAGAAGAATTAGCAAGAATGAATTTGCCTTTTCTATACGATGCTTGTGTCGGAATGTTTTACAACAAAAAGAAGTTGGTTGAAAAAGGAACTTCTGAAACACAGCATTTAATAGAAAAATACGGCTATGACACTAAACAGGCAAGTCATAGTATAAGAATTCTTGATTTCTTACGAAGATACAGAAGCAATGGTTTTTCTGATTTTAAAAAGGCGATAAGGTATGAAGACAATGATGAAGTCAGAATCTTAATCCTTGACTTACGAAATGGCAAATATACATTGGATGAATACGAAAAAATATCTAACGAGTTCCTTAAAAAGGTTGATGTTCTTAAACCTATCTACAAAGAACAACAACCAAATAGAGAAACAAAAGAAAAATTAACAGATTATATAAAGGAAATTGTTAGACTGGAGTCGAATTAAGAACCCTATGGGGGTTCTTTTTTCTTTATATAAAAAAATAAATATTTTATGAACAATAGTGATATTTTGTCCAAAACGTGTTATAATATACTTATCAAGATGTTTATAAGTGAGTTATAAAGGAGGGTTTTTGATGATAAAAGTTGATAAGATTTTTAAAGAGACTTGTAAAGAAATTCTTGAAAATGGTGTTACCACAGAAGGTCAGGTGGTAAGACCTAAATATGCTGATGGCACAGATGCACATACCATTTTTATTACACAGGTATGTGAAACCTATGATATTAGCAAAAATGAATTTCCTCTCTTAACTTTAAGACCTATTCCGTGGAAGAATGGTATTAAAGAAATCCTTTGGATTTACCAAGACCAAACTTCTGATTTAAGTGTTCTTAAAGAAAAATATGATATCCATTGGTGGGATGATTGGAATATCGGCGATGGCACTATTGGTCAAAGATATGGTGCAACTGTTAAGAGATATGATTTAATGAATCAACTCTTGAAAGGGCTTAAAGAACAGCCTTATGGTCGCAGACACATTATTGACCTTTATCAGTATGCTGATTTTGAAGAAACAGACGGTCTCCATCCTTGTGCAAAGGAAACCCAATGGAGTGTAAGAGGTGAATATTTAGATGTTACATTAATTCAGAGATCGTCTGATTATCTTGTAGCCAACCACATTAATAAAATGCAGTATGTTGCATTAATGATGATGGTGGCAAAAGCAACAGGTTACAAACCTGGGAAATTCACTCATTTCGTTCAGAACCTCCATATCTATGATAGGCACATAGAGCAGTTGCATGAGATGTTGAATAGAAAAGGTAGCGAAAAGCAACCTAAACTTATTTTAGACACTGATAAAACTGATTTCTATTCCTTCACTATTGATGATTTCAAGGTTGTTGATTATGAACCTGTGAAACCTCAATTGAAATTTGAGTTGGGAATTTAAGTAGGAGGTTTGAGAGATGATAAATATAATTGCTGCCGTAGATGAAAATATGGGCATAGGAAAAGATAATAAACTCCTTGCACATATAGAACCAGATTTACGTTATTTCAAAAAAATGACGACAGGTAAAATAGTTGTTATGGGCTATAATACATACCTGTCTTTACCAATTAAGCCTTTACCAAATAGAACAAATGTCCTTATTACAAGTAAGGATATTGAGATTGAAGGCTTTATAATCTTCCATAGTGTAGAAGAGTGTAAGAAATGGATAGATGAACAAAATGAAGAAGTGTTTATTATCGGAGGGCGTTCTATTTACGAACAATTCCTTCCTTACACCGATAGGCTATATCTAACTCATATCTTCCATAAGTTTGACGCAGATACTTTCTTCCCTGATATATCAGAAGATTGGCAATTGGTTTCTGCCTTCGGTAAATCTGAAAACTTTAAACACAAATATAAGCATATTTTCGCTGTTTATGAGAGAAAATAATTTATAAAGGTATTTACAAAACTATTGAAGTATGCTATAATATAATTGCAAACACTTCCATAGTTCCAATCCTTTCTTTCTCAAAGTCCAAGCAACGAAAATATGCTTGGACATTTTTTTATCATAAAACTATTTTTAAGGAGTGGAAGCAAATGAAATCTTTTTTTCAATTAGAATGTGAAGTATTAACCAACCCTTCTGTTTCAATTTCCCCAAATAACATAACCACTTGTGAGTTTTTGATTAAAGACTCCAAAGGGATTGAAAGGAAAGTATCAACAGTAGAGGAGAATGCTATTTATGCTTACACGAACTTGAAAAAAGGAAGTATTATTTCTATTGACGCTTTGAGTATTTTCTGTTCTATGGATTATAAAAAGAACGATAAGATTATCGCTTCTACAATAGATATTATATGTAACTCAAACAATAAATTCAAAGAAGTTTTAAAAGATATAGAACTGAAGGCTCGTTTCTTCTTTCATTCTATATTCGTAAGACAACGTGAAAGAAATATAATATAGATAGAGGATTACATATCCTCTATATAAAAAACCACGGATTAACCGTGGTTTTATTTATATCGCATCTTCAATTATAATCGTTAATTCTTGAGTTTCAACTTCTATATCCAATGAAGGAAATTTTTTTGATCCTGTGAAATTTGTTTTAATATGGTTCTTATCAATACCGAAATAATCTACAACTTTATCTCTTATCTTAATTAAGTTATCAACATCATTTCCTATATCTTTAAACTTCAATACCATATACATTCGTTTCCCATATAAACTACTACTAACAGCATAAACCCCAAGTCTTTTTGAATCTGCTCAAGAATTGTATTTAATTTCCCGATAGTAAATTCAGAAACTTGATTCATTATTTACCCTCCTTTGATATCAATATTATATCATAACTTTACTAATATTGTAAGTATATTTTACATTTTGATATATATTTTTATAAGTATACTTTACATTTTTTTATTCAATTTTATAAAGTATATTTTACTTTATTAAAAAGTGAATTTGCAATTTCTTTATTTTTGCTATATAATTTAAATCAGGGGTGGTAGGTGTTATGACTAAATTTACGAAAAGAAAATTAAAAGAAAATTTATATAATTTGATTATTTGTTTTTTAGGTGTTTCCATTTATCATGGATGGAGCAATATAACAAAAATAATTGTTTCTTTTCTGATAACATCTTTTATTTATGGACTACTTCAATTTATCGGGATAATTAAAGCATATTAAAAAGCCTCACTATTTTTTGAAGTGAGGCTTTATTTTTGAGAATATAATTATCAATGCGATAGTTAAATCAATTCTCAATTCTATTTCCATCATATAAAAAGATATAAAGCACTATTATCATCTACATTTATTTCTCTTGCAGTTCGGATTGTATTGGCAACTACAATTCTGTAAATGGAAAAGTTATTGTTTCAAGAATATTAGAATAACAATTTATCCTCTATACCAAAAAATATAGAGGGTAAATTTATCTTATCAAAATAGTAAAAATATGATATAATATAAATATAAAATTTACGAAGAGAAGGTGTGAAGATGTTTAGATTAGTGATAGCAGGAAGTAGAACATTTAATGATTACGAACTCTTGAAAAAGAAGTGCGATTTTTATTTAAGCAATAAAATTAAAGAAAACGAAGAAATTATTATCGTATCGGGAACAGCAAATGGTGCTGATAAATTGGGTGAGAGATATGCCCAAGAAAGAGGTTTTAAAATAGAAGGATACCCTGCAAAATGGGATTTATACGGTAAAAGTGCAGGATATAAGAGAAATGCAGAAATGGTTGATGTTGCTGATGCGGTAATCGTATTTTGGGATGGCAAAAGTAGAGGAACAAAACACACAATTGATTTGGCTCAAAAGAAAGGGGTCAAATTAGTTGTTGTAAAATTTTAAGAACCTAACAAAAAGTTAGGTTCTTTTATTTTGCAGATAATTATTATAGTTTTGAAAATTATCTTTTCAATACTTAACAAGGAATTTTGCTTGTAATAAAGAAAATAAGAAAAAGAAACTTGGAAAGGAGGGATAACTATGTTGTTTTTTAAAAAAAAGAAGAAACAATCCATGGTTGAATATGGTTTAATTATTGCTTTAATTAGTATAGGTGTAATTGGGATAATAAGTGGTATGACAGGAGAAGTAAAAACTACTTTTAACCCCGTTAATAATAAAATGGAGATGGCAGTATCAAACCACGAAGATAAAGTTCTTGCAGAACAAAACGCAAGAAATGTCAGAAAGTACAGAAACAATCAATTACCTGATGTTAAACCAGGTATAACTCCACCATCTCCAAGTTCGGGAGGAGGAAAAGGTAGTTATAAAGATTCAACTGCTCCTGCAGGAAATTCTCTCCCAATCGCAAACTTTAAATGGGAACCTGAAGTTCCACATCCAAATCAAGAAGTTACTTTCTTAAATATTAGTAAAGACTCTGATGGGGATAGGATTGTAAATGAGGATTGGGAGAATAAAAGAAGCACTTATCCACCTGGGGAACATGTAGTTCGTTTAAGAGTTGCAGATGAAAAAGGTAACTGGAGTGAATGGGTATCTAAGACTATAACTGTTCAAAATTTAGCACCAAATAAGCCTAAAATCACAATGACCCCAAATACAGTAATAGAATCAACAACGGTTGTTACTTTTACAGCAGAGGCTACCGATCCAAACGGAGATGAAGTAACTTATGAATGGGAAAATAAGAGAGATACTTACCCCGTAGGGCAGCATACAGTAAGAGTAAGAGCCGTTGACCAATGGGGATTAGCAGGTGAATGGGCTGAAATATCCTTTACCGTCATTAATTCTCCCCCAACAAAACCCACTTTAACTTGTACTCCAAATAAAAGACCTCTCTATAATGATCAACCTATTGTATGTCAAGCATCAGGCTCAATAGATCCCGATGGAGATACTGTTACTTATGAATATCAGAATAAATCCGCAAATAATTTATATCAAGTAGGAACAACAAAAGTAAGAGCAAGAGCCGTGGATTCTGAAGGTAATTTCAGTGAATGGGCAGAAGTAGATGTTATTATTGACAACAGAGCCCCAAGTGCTCCTTTAATTAATCCAAGATTAATAGAAAGAAATACTTATTACACTACTATCAGGATTGAGGCTTATGGTTCAATAGACCCTGATGGTCATCCTGTAACTTACGAGTGGCAAGGTAAGAGTCCAGATGATAAATATATTAACGGAACTCATACCGTAAAGGTTAGAGCAAGAGACCCATACGGTGCTACCTCTCCATGGACAGAATATACATTTGAAACTATCAGTCCATTAAAAGCAATCTTTGAAAATTGGGATAACTACATTAGAACAGGAGGTCAATCAGGACAATGGAAATACGATGAAGTCAAAGACGAAATTTATTCTACTCAAAACGTAGGTTGGACGGGATTCTGGAATCCACAGGATACTGTATTGCAGAACTATCGTATTTCATTTGAAATGGGCGTAATGCCTGCAACTGATAATGATAATATAGGTATGACTTTCAGAATGAAAGATTTAAAGAATATGTACTTCTTTGTTCTTGACCAAGGTAATGAATCTCATGTTGTTCCAACAGGATTGTATAAAATAACAAATGGAACTGTTACTCCATTGGTACAACAAAAATCCTTCAAGTGGACTGCAAACAAATGGTATCCTATTACTATAGAAGTTAGAGGCAACAACATTAAGATTTATCATGGTAACGAACTTATCATAGATTATACTGATAATAATAGTCCATTCTTAAATGGTGCGTATGGTCCATTTACTGATAGCCAAGCAAATGCTCATTTCAGAAACTTAATCATGGATATTCTCGATTAATATATAACCCACTTCTATTAAATACAGAGGTGGGTTTTTATATACTTCCTAACAATACAGATAAATTTTTAAGATGAATTTAATAAAATAATAAAACCCCACTCTACTTTGTGGTAAAGTGGGGAATATTTTTACGATGGTTCATTCATAACAAGGTAACAATCAGTAAGAAATTGGTCTAACCATTCCTTTATCTCTTTGTAGATTTCTTCGACTTCTGCTTTATCACAATCTTCTTTGTTTAAGAAAAATTCTTTATTTTTTTCAAGATTCTCTCTTGCTTTTTCTATATTAATTTGTTTAAATGAATAGTTAAGAATACTAAAGCGACGGATTGCAAAGTAGTAAATAGATTATGGATGTATTAAAAGTAAGTCAGGCTAGAGCAAAGCAAATAATGGGTGTTGGGAATAAGATTATGGAAAGTGAACAAATCATGAAATACACAAAAGAAGAACTTGTAAAGCCTTTTTTCTATCCAGGGGGGAAGATGGGGATACTATTGGTGCATGGCTTTACCGCTTGTCCCGTTGATCTTAAACCTCTGGGCCAAGATTTAAATCGTGCGGGCTATACTGTCAGCGCGCCGCTTTTGGCCGGGCACGGCACTTCCCCGGAGCAATTGAGCACCACCTCCTGGGAAGACTGGCTGGACAGCGTTATCCAAGCCTGGCAGGATTTAAAAAAATTATGTTCTCA
>ENA-OWOZ01003512-OWOZ01003512.1-bioreactor-metagenome-genome-assembly--contig:-NODE-3512-length-10172-cov-3.139277_pt1 | contig 10172 bp, 8 predicted proteins | sample MGYA00238140_ERZ651804 | MGnify/ENA primary metagenome ERZ651804 (study PRJEB26910, sample SAMN07631232) | bioreactor metagenome | isolation source: Switchgrass digestor | place: USA: Dartmouth... | reverse complement strand
CCCTGCGGCAGCGGCCGGAAGTCGACCCACGGTTTCGGGGACAGTTCAAGCCCGCGCAGGATCCCGTGATAGAACGCGTCATATGCGCTTGCCACTACACGGCTTCTGAAACCGGGACAGTGAAGGCTCACTACGTCTGCGTTCACCCGCAGGCGCGCCTGCCTGACCACCTCCTCTGCATCATCGCCGATTATGCTTGGAGCACAGGTCACCACGACAAATATGATTTCAGGCCTGAACTCCTTATCAGCATACTCGATGGTTTCAAGAAGTTTTTTCTCACCGCCGCCTATTACATCTGCCTCAGTGAGATTGGTAGACAGCCATGGCACGGCCTTCGGCGGTTTGCCACGCTGCGCTTTGCCTTTGGCGCTCAGGGTCGACAGCGAGTGCATCATGGCTCCGCAGCCTCCCGGAGCGTGAATAACGATGACAGAGTTCTCCACTGTCGATGCCATCATCAATGTCAGTGACATCTGACAGGCGTTGGCCTGCCAAAACCTTCTTCCCTTCTGCAGCAAGCATCCCTCGCGCCCGCAGTTTACCAGATCGCAGGCACGGCCATGGTAGCTGTCGCCTATTTTCAGCCTTGTGTCACGCACAGGCGGAGCAGATTGTTCGTAATATCCCATATACTCACCCCTTTACAGACATGATCTGTCCTACCAGATCCTCAAACAAGTGCAGTCCGCCGCGATATCCTGCATATCCTTTGTCGGTTATAAGCCTGTCGTAGACAGGGAAGCTTACAGACAGATGCCTTGCACCCCGTGAAATTGCTGTCTGCTTTTCAAGTGTGCTGCCTATGATGTAAAGCGGCGTAATATCATCAAAGTATCGCTGTCCTCTGCTGTTTGGATGGTTTTTATTGATGGCTCTGGCGATTTCCTGGACTCCGGTTTTGAACTGCAGCGGATACTCGCCTGAAAGAGCTTCTTTTTGCTCATCGGTAAGTTTATCCGTCACAAAGCTGTCAGTGACGATCCAGCCCAGTTCCCTTGTCACAAATTTCGCCAGCGGTATGGCATAGTTTGAGTTGGTAACGGTAATGGCGTAAAACTTCAGGTCCTGGTCGCAGAATGCATCGGCCGAACGCCCGAAATAGCCATAGAAGATCCTGTTCTCTCTTTCAATCAGGGGCTTTGCATCAAGACCAAACCGCTGTGCGATATCAGTCAGAAATTCGTCCGTCGCCTCAGGTCCGATGGGCAGATCTCTTATGATGAATGGCGTCCCGTGCCGCTGTTCGAACTTCTCGGCAAATGCTTTGCCCCACACCCTCGAAAATACGATATTCAGTGATGCCGATGGCGCTGATGTGATATTGTCAAATGTCTGTGACGGCGTAAAGAACGTATTTACTTCAAGCCCGAGTGCAGTAAGAAGCCGCTCTATCTCTTCCAGGTCTCCGCGGAAGAAGGGATCATATCCGGGCACGAGTCCGAAGATGTTCACCAGTTTCGGATTCCTGCTTTCTGCATTGGGCAGGTATCTGTTGAAAACAGCGTCAAGCACTATCTCATATCCATGATAGCTGTCTCCCTTAAAGCTTGGAGTGCTGATTGCTATCACAGGCTCGCCTTCATCAAGGAATTCGCCTGCAACGCCGCCTGCGTCATCACCTATCATCTCAGTCATACAACCTGTTGCAACTATGTAAAGCCTGCCGTCTATAAGCTCAAGCGTGCTTCGGATCTGTTCGTGAAGTCTGTCCGTGCCGCCGAAAACTATCTCCGTTTCTGTCACGCCAGTGCTTGGAGTCTGAGGGCCATTGCAATAGCCACCGCCCAGATATCCCGAACCGAATGCGGTAGCATTGGCGAGATTGCCGCCGCAGCCAAGAGCGGTATGGATGATCGGTATGACATCCGGCAAATTGCCTATGGTCGACAGTGCACCCGCAAGCGCGCAGGCAGTACGTGGCCGCTCAATGAAATCCGACATTTTCACCCCTCCTTAATACTGATATAAAACAGTTGACAGATACCGTTCCCCTGTATCCGGAAGTATCGCTACGATCGTTTTCCCTTTGTTCTCGGCACGTTTGGCTGCAGCGACCGCCGCAAACGCCGCCGCTCCGCTGGATATGCCCACAAGCAGGCCTTCACGGCGTCCCAGCTCACGCGAGGTTTCTACAGCCTCGTCACTGAGGACGGTAAACACTTCATCCACAACGCCTGCATCATATACCCGCGGTACAAATCCTGCACCTATGCCCTGGATTTTGTGTGCTCCCGGCTGACCGCCCGACAATACAGGAGACTCAAAAGGTTCAACGGCAATAATCTTTATATCCGGATTTTTTTCCTTCAGGTTTTTGCCTACTCCAGTCACTGTGCCGCCTGTTCCGACACCTGCTACAAAAATGTCTATCTTACCGTCTGTATCCCTCCATATCTCCTCAGCAGTGGTTTTATAATGAACAGCCGGATTGGCAGGATTCTCAAACTGCTGCAGGATAATACTGTCAGGGATTTGTGCATTCAGCTCCTCCGCGCGGCGCACAGCACCCCTCATTCCTTCTGCGCCGGGGGTCAGTACGACGTCTGCACCAAGAGCCTTAACCAGATTGCGGCGCTCAACGCTCATCGTCTCGGGCATGGTAAGGATCACTTTATATCCCAGCGCCGCTGCGACAAATGCTATGCCGATGCCCGTGTTGCCGCTTGTCGGTTCAATGATGGTTGTTTTTTTGGTGAGTCTTCCTTTCTCTTCCGCGTCCCTGATCATGGCATAGGCAATGCGGTCTTTGACACTGCCAAGGGGATTAAAATATTCAAGTTTAAAAAATACGTCATTGTTTACTCCTTTTTCACGCAGAAAGTTATGCGGTTTCAGGAGAGGTGTGTTACCGATAAGCTCGGTCAAGCTGTTTGCATACTTTGCCATCGTACCGGCCTCCTTCATTATCTGATTGCCGCTCTGCGGCCCATGTCCCATTGCACTGGACAACAGCAGTTACATGACACTTAAGGCATCAGGCCTTGAATCCACCGTTCCTATATGCCTGCATACTGACCACCGGCCACGACACCTGTTTCCAGTTCAAGCAGCCTGTCACTCCAGCTTGCCGCCCACTGGCGGAGCTCGTCAAGTTCAAGAGGAGCCGGCACCTTGCTTTCTTCATGGTTGATGATCCGTTCGGCAAGCTGGCGATAGATCCGTGCCTGTTCGCTGTCGGGGGCAGCTTCAATGGTGGTTTTGCCCATAAGTTCCGACTGCGTGACAGTTATCGAACGTGGTACATACTGAATGATCTGTGTTTTTGTCCTTGAGGCAAAATCATCTATGATCTCACGGGAGTAACCCTGGTTGATGGAGTTGGCGATTATTCCGCCAAGTAATGCACCGCCGTTGTTGGAATACTTTTTGATTCCCTTGAACAGGTTGTTGCTTGCATAGATGCTCATGAAATCACCGCTTGAAACTGTGAACACATGCTGTGCGATGCCTTCGCGTATCGGTACGGCAAATCCTCCGCAGACAACGTCTCCGAGAACGTCATAAATCACAAAGTCCAGGTCGAGCTCTTCGAAGATACGTTGCTGCTTGAACAACTCCACCGCCGTGATAATGCCTCTTCCTGCACACCCTACACCGGGAGCAGGACCTCCTGCCTCCACGCAGTAAATACCGTTGAAGCCCTGGAAGATAACATCGTGAGCATTTACAGAGCCTTTTTCCCGAAGAGTATCAAGCACTGTCGGTATGAATGAGCCGTTGCGAAGTGTATTCGTGCTGTCAGCCTTCGGATCGCACCCGAACTGCATCACCTTGTAGCCGGCAACCGACAGTGCCGCGGACAGGTTGCTTGTTGTGGTCGATTTACCAATACCGCCTTTTCCGTATATTGCGATTTGCTTTATTTTCTTTGCCATAAGCCACCCCTTTACCATAATACATATATGTTTAATATGTTTTTAATTATAAAAAAACGTTTGGATTCCAACAACTAACCGGCATCCAAACGCCCGATCCAAACCTTACTGGTTGATCAGGGCCTTCGAACAGCCGAAAGACAGCGGCAACAACACATACCACACATACGGCGGCATCTGATCCCGGTATTCACTTCAGCTGATTTACGGTCCATAATCAACATATTGGCAACCTCACAATCAATAATGCGTTATACAATGCAAAATCAACAGCTGTGTTCTGATCTTCCAGATCAGAAAATTCAGTTTCCACAATATAATCACAATATAACATATAGGTTTTATATGAATTATATGCTACACAAAACGGAACTATTTGTCAATAGGTTTTCAGGAAAAATTTTCATAAATTCAAAAAAACGCACAAGTCGTCCTGTGTAATGGGATTGCTTGTGCGTTCTCTGCCTGTGCAGGCGGAATTTAGCTTTTAAATCTGTGAAGCTTCTTTATATGATTCAGTCCTGCGGTTTGCTTTGCCCGTAATATGCGGAAGGCCCATGTTTTCTGAGAAAATGCTTGTCGAGCAGATATTTGTCTATCGGCGCGATTTCCGGAGAAAGGGCAACTGTATAATAAGCCATCTTTGCAACTTCTTCAAGGACAACAGCATTGACGACAGCATCATGCGCGTTTTTCCCCCAGCTGAAGGGACCGTGGCCGTTGACCAGCACTCCCGGCACATGTAAAGGATCCATGCCGCTGAAGGTCTCGATTATTACCTTTCCCGTATTGGCTTCATATTCGCTTTCGATTTCTTCCTTTGAAAGCTTTCTTGTGCATGGCACCTGACCATAGAAATGATCGGCATGGGTCGTCCCGAATGCCGGGATGCTCCTTCCCGCCTGAGCCCAGCTTGTTGCCATGGCAGAATGGGTATGGACCACTCCCCCGACTTTATCAAAGGCTTTGTATATAGCGATATGTGTCGGTGTATCAGAGGATGGCCTCAGCTTACCCTCAACCTGTCTGCCGTCAAGATCGACTATGACCATATCCTCCGGTTTCATATCATCATAGGAGACACCGCTCGGCTTTATGACTACAAGCCCCCGTTCCCTGTCGATACCGCTGACGTTACCCCATGTCAATATGACAAGGCCATGCTTCTGCAAGTCCAGATTTGCCTGTAATACCTCTTCTTTCAGTGCTTCCAGCATAATTCTTCCCTCCCTGTTCAATGGCTGATGCCGTATGTACATCAGTGCATTTACTGCGTTAAGGCGGCTCTGTTAAAGCCGCCTTAACCAGGTCCGCATCTGTTATTTTACCTGCGTCTGATCGCTTATCATAATCAACATTCCAGCAAGCCAAGGGAGCAACTCGCTGTATAAAAAACAACTCATACACTCTGCTTACTGAAATGGAGATAATCATCATTTTGCATTTTACTTCGCTGAGGCAGCCTTTTTGATTTCCTTGAGCCGCTTCATAACATCATTTGCACCTCTGCCGAAGTAATCGTGCAGTGTCTTGTATTCTGCATAAAGCTTCTTATACACTTCCACATTTTCCGGAATCGGCTTGTAATACTCTTCCTTGACCTTCGACATATATTTCGCCGCTTCAAATATGGAATCATAGCCGCCCTTTTCCTTACCTGCCGCAACAGCTCCGAACATTGCAGAGCCAAGTGCCACTGTCTGCGGTGATGCGGATATCCTTATCTCCCTGTTGGTCACGTCAGCATATATCTGCATCATGAATTCGTCCTTTTCTGCTATTCCTCCGCACGCATACAGCTCTTTTATAGGCACTCCGTTGCTTTCAAATGTCTCAATAATCATATTGGTCCCATATGCAGTTGCTTCTATAAGTGCTCTGTATATTTCCTCAGGCTTCGTGTTGAGGGTGCATCCAAGCAACATGCCTGTCAGATCCGCATCAACGAGTACAGACCTGTTCCCGTTCCACCAATCCAGCGCTATCAGACCGCTTTCGCCAACTTTGTAAGCCTTGGCCTTTTCACGGAGCAGCTTATGGATATTAATGCCTCTCTGCTTTGCCTCATCCCAATACGAAGCAGGCACACAGTTGTTGATGAACCACTCGAAATGGTCACCGACACAGGACTGGCCGGCTTCATATCCCAGGAATCCGGGAATAATACCGTCTTCGACCACTCCGCACATGCCGGGAACGATCCTCTCCTCAGTGCCAAGCACCATATGGCAGGTGGAAGTGCCCATTATCATAAGCATTTTTCCGGGTTCCACTATGCCTACGGCAGGGACTGCCACATGTGCGTCCACGTTCGATATGCCGACAGCCGTACCTGGCAGCAAGCCGGTCAGCTTCGCCATCTCTTCGGTGAGCTCTCCCGCCTTGCCTCCCAGCGGGTATATATCTCTGCTCAGTTTTTCGTCAACAAGGTTTTCCAGTCTCGGATCAAGTGCTTTGAAAAATTCCTTCGGAGGGTATCCCTCGCGTTTGCTCCATATAGCTTTATAGCCTGCCGTGCAGCTGTTTCTTCTCTCATTGCCGGTAAGCTTGAGAGAAATCCAGTCGGTGGCCTCGATGAATTTGTCAGCTGCTTCATAAACTTCCGGTGCTTCGTCCAGTATCTGCATTATTTTGGGTATCAGCCACTCTGAGGATATCTTACCCCCGTACCTGCCCAGAAATTTCATCCCCATGGATTCTGCGATCTCATTGAGTCTGTTTGCTTCAGGCTGGGCGGCATGATGCTTCCAGAGCTTGACGTATGCGTGCGGGTTTGATTTGAACTCATCCAGGAAGCACAGAGGGGTTCCGTCCGCTTTTATGGGAAGCATGGTACAGGCTGTAAAGTCCACAGCTATCCCGATAACATCTTCCGGTGACACACCAGCCTCTTTGAGAACAGCAGGCACTGTCACGCTCAGTACTTCCAAATAATCGGCAGGATGTTCCAGCGCCCAGTCGGGATCGAGCTTCGTCTTCCCATCGGGCAGGTATTCATCCATTACTCCATGAGTATATTCCTTTACTGCAGTTGCCGCTATGGTGCCGGTATCTACCTCCACCAGTACCGCCCTTCCGGATTGTGTCCCGTAATCGATCCCAATTGAATACTTTTTATTCGGCATTTGCTTCGCCCTCCTTCATTTTTGGATCCAATATGATAAATGCATATTACAGTCACTGGTCAGACAATCATGTCAGACAACCCGTCCATGCACCGGCCTGTGCATGGTTATACCGGACAATGCACGCTGATGCGGCACGGCAGCATCAGCACCGCCTTTCATATATCCCTTGATATACACGAATCTCTTATCACCAATTCCGGTGTCAGCACCTTTTTTACTTCTGAAGGCCGGCTGACATCCTGTTTCATCAATTCCAAAAGGAGTTCTGCCGCAGCCTCACCCAGCTTTTCTTTCGGATGACCGATTGTTGTAAGCTTTACGGGGCCGTTTTCAGCAAGATATGAATCATCGAACCCGACAACGGATACATCCCGCGGCACCTCCAGGCCACATTCCTTCAGCTGATGGATGACCTTCACCGCCACCTCGTCATTATAGGCTGCAATCGAATCCATCAGGCTGCCCTTCTCAATAAGGCTCCTTATTGCGGCAGCAGGCTTTGTACCCCTGTCCTCTGTATGAAACCAAATCACCTTTTCAGGGTCGTACATGATCCCGTTGTCTGCAAGCGCCTTTGCATAGCCCTTGTGTCTGCTGATGCCCTGGATATCGTCCGCTTTGAATATCCCCACTATATTTTTATGTCCGAGCTTTACAAGATAATCTACTGCAAGGTATTCACCGGCTTCATCATCAAGCACCGCCTGAGGTTTGTCCTCCAGCTTCTGATATGACCCATGCATAAAAACGTAGGGTATATTGTGTTTGTCCAGTGCCTCATAGTACTTCAGGTTTTCAGAAAACACCGCACTCTTGGTCGGTTCGATGATAAGGCCTCCTATATCCTTCCCCAGCAGGTCATCAAGACACACGGCCTCTTTGTCGGTACTGTTGTCTGTATTTTTCAGGATGATGCTGTAGCCGTTTTCTGCAAGGACCCTGTCTATGCCCTGTATGATCCTTGGAAATATATATTCGGATATATAAGTTGTAATAACGCCTATATTTCTTGAATTATTTCTGGCAGAGCTCCTGTCCCGGCAATATGTGCCCCTGCCATGTTCAGTATAAAGAAAACCTTCATTCACCAGCATCGAAATTGCTTTCCTGACCGTCTGCCGGCTGAGGGAAAACCTTTCAGCAAGAGTGTTTTCAGAAGGTATCTTCTCACCGGGCTTTACATTTCCCATCAATATCTCATTCTTCAGGTACGACTGCAGAAATGAGTACTTTGTCTGCATCTCATCTTTTGCCATTTGTTTATCTTTACCTTCCCTTGTGCGTACAAGTTCTGTTATTCAAATTATACATCATAGAATGGTGTTAATCAATGGGGCTGCAGGCCGGCAACATATCAATGACCTGATATTTGTCCATATGGCTGACTGCAAGGCATAGGCTGCATTTTAAACACATAAATCATCATTGCTTTTGAACATATTAGATAGTAAAATGTTCATATAGGAACTTGTTCGTACATGTTAAACTGTATAGGAGGTGTTACCGTGCTGGATTTTAAAAAATATACATTCTGGTTTGTTACCGGAAGCCAGCATCTCTATGGACCTGAAACTCTTGAAATGGTTGCTGCAGACTCCAAGGCCATTTCCGAAGGTCTCGACAAGAACCCTGCCATCCCGTGCAGAGTGATCTTCAAGCCCGTGCTCACCACACCTGACGCAATCCGGAAGCTGTGCCTCGAGGCCAATTCCGACGATAGCTGCGCAGGCATCATTACCTGGATGCACACATTCTCTCCTGCAAAAATGTGGATCGCAGGCCTGTCGGTGCTGAACAAGCCGCTGCTGCATCTGCATACGCAGTTCAATCGTGATATACCGTGGGACAGCATCGACATGGATTTCATGAACCTGAACCAGTCTGCTCACGGCGACCGCGAATACGGCTTTATCGGATCACGGATGAGAATTGCCCGCAAGGTCATTGTGGGACACTGGCAGGACGAAGCCACATGCAGCCGTATAGGAAGCTGGATGAGGACTGCTGTTGCAGTGGAAGCAGGCCGCAGTCTGAAAGTAGCCAGATTTGGCGATAATATGCGTGAGGTTGCAGTAACAGAGGGTGACAAGGTCGAAGCTCAGATCAAATTCGGCTGGTCCATCAACGGATACGGGATCGGTGACCTCGTCGCCCGCATCAGCAATGTGTCCGACAGCGAAGCCGACAGGCTCGTGCAGGAGTATGGCGAGCTTTATGAGATACCGGCGGAAGTACGTTCTTCCAGTGAAGCGATGGAAGCGATAAAGGAACAGGCCCGCATCGAGATCGGCCTGAGGTCTTTCCTCGCTGAAGGCGGTTTCGGGGCATTCACTACCACATTCGAAGACCTCCATGGCATGAAACAGCTCCCCGGCCTCGCCGTGCAGAGGCTCATGGCCGACGGATACGGCTTTGGCGCCGAGGGAGACTGGAAAACCGCCGCGATGGTCCGAATGGTGAAGATAATGACAGAAGGGCTCCCGGGCGGCACGACCTTCATGGAAGACTATACATACCACCTGGCGCCCGGCAATGAAATGATACTCGGCGCACATATGCTCGAAGTCTGCCCGACGGTAGCCGGCACGAAGCCGAGGATCGAAGTGCACCCGCTGTCCCGTATTCGACGGAGCAGCCGGCAGGGCAGTAGCTGCTTCGCGTATCGACATGGGCAACCGCTTCAGGCTGATCATCAGCGAAGTGGATGCTGTAAAAGTGGAAAAAGACATGCCGAAACTCCCGGTCGCAAGGCTGCTGTGGAAACCCCTGCCGTCGCTGAAAGTCGGGGCCGAGGCATGGATCCTGGCAGGCGGCGCCCACCATACGGTCTTCTCCTTCGCAGCCACTGCAGAACAGCTTATGGACTGGGCGGAAATGGCCGGCATAGAATACGTGCTAATAAACGAGAACACCAATATCCTGAACTTCAGGAACGAACTCAGGTGGAACGAGATAGCGTACAATATGAGATAAACGATGTGTGCCGTTTCCGGCACACTGATGCAGAAAACAGCACAAAGACAAATCAGCGTTTAGCAAAGAGCATGCCATTCTGAAGAACGGCATGCTTTTTATTTTTAAGGCAGTAAGCGACTTATTACGATGGATCGACAGCACCGCTGCTATAAAGCAAATGTCAATATTAGCATTTTATTATTGGTGAGTT
>ENA-OWOZ01003507-OWOZ01003507.1-bioreactor-metagenome-genome-assembly--contig:-NODE-3507-length-10189-cov-5.447389_pt1 | contig 10189 bp, 17 predicted proteins | sample MGYA00238140_ERZ651804 | MGnify/ENA primary metagenome ERZ651804 (study PRJEB26910, sample SAMN07631232) | bioreactor metagenome | isolation source: Switchgrass digestor | place: USA: Dartmouth... | reverse complement strand
AATCATATGTAGTTTTTACTTGAAGTAATTTATATTGCACCATGAGGATCTAATAGTACTTAATTACTTGTTACACTGTTTTTATCTAATGAGAATAAATCTTCAACCTTTCTGACAATTTCTTTTCTAATCTCCTCATTTTGCATAACAGGTTTTTTTCTTGTTCCAAAATAACCTTCTTCTATTACAACTTCTATACCATGGTCTAACATGACTCTTTTCATCGATTCAATTGTAAATCCCATACTGTACTCATCTTCTCCGGCACATACACCAATTATTATGGCTTTAATTCCACAAGAATCAAGTTCACTACCCAACTACCCTTTCCAAAAGTAAATAAAGAAAACAGCCTATCAATAAATATTTTCATATATGGAGTTACATTATAATTATAGGATGGTGAACCTAAAATAACCCCTTCTACATTTTTCATCTTATTAATTATTTTAGAAATATCATCATTGAAATGACAAGTATTATATTTGGAACAATATCCACATCCATTACAGATATTTAATTCTATTTTGCTTAGCACTACCTTTTCAACCCTTCTACCCTTTTTCTCCAGCTCTTCTATATAATAGTCCATTAATGTTTCAGTATTTTTGTGTCGTCTTGGGCTACCTAGTACTGCAAGCCATTTTTTATTCATGAAATCCCCCCCATAATATTATAGCTTGTATGCTAATAACCCTAAGATAACCATATGTAAAGGATAATATATATAGAAAAACCACTTCATACTCTTGGCTCTTCCTGGTTTACCATTATACCTTGATAATACAGGAATAGCAGCTAACAGTCCAAAATGAAATATTTCTTTATACCATTGCTGTATGTCGTTTACTATGTATAAAATAGTAATTGAAAGTGCCATAGCTAAAGCTACTGAACCAAAAAATTTCATCTTCATTTTTTTATCTTCATAATATAAATCAAATCCCCATATCCATATTACAGCCAGCATATTCCAGTCACCTGGTATGGCTAGTAAACATATTAATACTAGAAAGATTACTTTTTGTAAATATGTAACCTTATTGCTATTCCAAATACATAGTGTTACCAGTCCTAAAAACAATGGCCACATTACACTTGTTTGAAAATTACCCTTTCCAAAGAATAGGGATACTCTCCCTGTGTTCATAAATACAAATGGAACATGAGATATAATGGCAAATAAAAACATTCTCACTAAATACTTCTTTATGTCTCTGGTATGATGATAGCCTTCTACAACCATATAGCACATGATAACAATTGTTAATCTTCCAATAGCCCTAAAAAGCTGATATATTAAAATGTCCGGTGATATGAATTTTGCAGCTATATGATCCAGTGTCATTGCTATTATTGCTATTATCTTTAGTGCGTTTGCAGTTAGACCTTTTTTATTAGAAATAGAATTCATAAAAACCTCCATTTTTAATACTCTATATTCTTCCTGAATTACTCTTCTATGCTTTTCGTTTTTAATATACATTAGAGTATAGTTCTTCCTTACTATTGTCTATAGCAGTAACCTGTAATAATTCCTTCACCACCACCTATATCAAGAATTGTTCCCTTTATTGTTTTATTTAAGGTTATTTTTATCATTTATATAACCTCCTATTTTATCTATAACTTCTTAACCATATACCTTAAAACTGTTCTAAGCTTTGCTGGTTCAACTTTTCTGGCATCTGAAAGATAAATTTCCCTATGTCTTAAAGTCTTAATTTCAAGATTATTTTCTTCAATAAATTTTCTCATCATCTCAAAACTTTGCGGTTCAGTATCATATGGCCCTAAATGAAGAATCTGTACTGATAAACCATCTTCAATAGTGCCAAAATATACTTTATCAAGAAGTGGATGAGGATCCTTTTTTCTTACAATTTCAAATGCTTTATCTACTACTTGCTTTGTTACAAAGTCTGGTTGCCTAATCATAATAGTATATAGCAGTTCATCTTTATCCAATTTACCTAACTTTCTTCCCTTTTCTGTCAAATCCCATAATCCTTCTAATGGATATACCGTATATTCAAAATACCCTTCAGGAATATATCCTTGCTTTGGCATCATCCTTATAGCATAGGATAATGCATATAGAACGTTTACCCTTTCAGAGAAATCATTACTATTTGGATTTCCCTTTCCTTCTATCATAAGGAATTTTTGCTCTGGAACATATATTAGCTCAGGTTTTTGCTTTGGTATATATAAATTTTTTTCATGTTTTCTCCATTCATGTTTCATTATAACACTCCTTATTTCGCATTTTTTACTCCCTTATTAAATCTCAATAATCAAACGTCTTTTAAAGTTTTCGTCATATGTACCATACTAGGAACGTATCCAAGTTTTTTGCTCAATTCTAACATAGGAGTATTTGTATAATGTACTGTTGTTTCTATTGTATTTATTCCTTAAATTTGACACCATTCCTCCAGCATAATTTTTAAGTTTGTAGCTACACCCTAACCCCTATATTCTTCAGTAACATATAATGATATAATCATAACACTATTTTGATATTTCTCCTGTTTGCATGCCCATATAAAACCTTGTATACATCCCTTTTAATCTTCAGCAACAGCAAGAAATAAATCTTCATCTTTTGTATCTTTAATTCTCTGTACCGTTTCCTTTACAGCTTAGGAGTCATGTTATGCCATTTTGCAATCTGTAGTAAAAGCAATTCTAATTTCTGGCTATTAATACTATCAAGTTCAACTTTTTTATAGTTCATCATTAAGTCCTCCTAATACTAACTTTATACAATTACACAACATATATGCTCTACATATTCTATATTTTATGTCAAAATCCTTTTGCTTCTGTAAATTTTCACTATAATACCTTTCTACTCATAGAATTCTATCCCATCATATGGATTATTTAGAAATATGTGTCCCTATATATTAATATAAAGCTTTGTTAGAATTATTTCATAAATAGTATAACTAAACTTACATAATGAAGGAGGGTTAAATGCTAACTAAAAAATCTGTAAATAATCTTCTTATTTTTATTACGATGCTAATCTTAATATCTTTACCCACTCATAGCTTTGCAGCAACAGAACCATGGGATCCATATAAGAAATATATTCCTGAACAAGTACCTATAGTTAAAAGACATCTTAGGGGGGCTTGGATTTCAACAGTCCTTAATCTGGACTGGCCTTCTATAGAAGTCAGAAATATAAAGAATGACAATGAAAGAATACAAAAAACAAAAAATGAGCTTATTGCAATTCTGGATAAAGCAGTTGAAATGAATATGAATGCTGTTTTTCTTCAAGTAAGCCCCGAAGGAGATGCTTTTTATCAATCAGATATTGTACCCTGGTCCCGTTATCTAACAGGAACCTTTGGCAAAAACCCTGGCTTTGACCCATTAGCCTTCGCTGTTGAAGAAGCCCATAAACGCAACCTTGAAATTCATGCATGGTTTAATCCTTATAGGGTATCAATGTATACTAATGATGCTACAACAAAATCTCTTAATATAGAAAAGAGCGTTTATAAGGAACATCCTGATTGGATAAGGACTGCCCAGTCCAAGTTTGTTGTAGACCCTGGTATTCCAGAGGCAAGAGAATGGGTTAAAAGAAGGGTGATGGAAGTAGTTAACAATTATGACATAGACGGAATACACTTTGATGATTACTTTTATAATGAAAGCTATATAGGAGAACTAGAGGATCAGGATACATTCAATCAGTATAATTCCGGTAAATTCTCAAATATAGGAGATTGGAGAAGAAATAATACCTATCTTCTAATAAAGGAGCTTTCCAATGAGATAAGATTTATAAAGCCTTGGGTAAAATTTGGCATAAGCCCTGCTGCAGTATGGGGAAACAAAAAAGATGGTCATGCCAATGGATCAAATACCAGTGCAGGAGTTCCAAACTATGATAGAAGCTTTGCTGATACTAAAAGATGGGTAGAAGAAGAGATAATAGACTATATTGCACCTCAGGTTTACTTTTCCTTTGCTAATTCCAGTGTCCCATATGGAGAAATTATAAGCTGGTGGTCTAATGTTATAAAAGACAAAAATGTACACCTATACATCGGTCAAGCCTTATATAAGGTTAATGATAACTCTGATGAATATTTTCAAAACAATAAAGCTGTGGAAGAGTTTACTCGACAACTTAAATTCAATATTAAAAAACCAGAAGTTATGGGCAGCATCATGTTTAGATTTAAAAACCTTTATGATGCAAATAAAAAGCAGGTTGTAAATACCATACAGAAGGATTTGTGGTCAACAAAAGCCCTGGTTCCAGTTATGAGCTGGAAAGGAGGACAGGCTCCGGAAAGCCCTATTGAAGGAAAAATAGAATCCACTACAAATGGCAATAAGTTGTCATGGATTGATAGAGATGAAAATACAGCTTATTATGCAATATACAAAACAAATAAGGGAAACAGTATAAATATAAATTCCAACAGCAGTGCTATGCAGCTTATAGGAACCGTAAGAAAGGATAACAGAATAATTCAGGAATTCATAGATAAGACAAGCAACAGCCTTAATGATGTAATCTATGCAGTTACTGCCTTAGACAGGCTTCATCATGAAAGCAGAGAGTTAATCATAGGCACAGAACAATCCAAGTATTTTTATGATGTTAATAGAGGACAGGCTTGGGCTATAAATGCCATAGATAATCTTTACGAAAGAGGCATTGTAAATGGAGTTGAAAACGGAAAATTTGCTCCAGCAAGGAACATCACCCGTGCAGATTTTCTAATAATGGTAATGAACTCTTATGGTATAGAAATTGATGATAATATAGCTGATAATTTTTCTGATGCTGGAAACAGATACTATACTAAATATCTTGGAACTGCAAAAAAGCTTGGAATTGTCGAAGGTACAGGAAATAATCTATATTTACCAGAAAAATCAATAATACGGCAAGACATGTTTGTAATTCTTTATCGAATTGTTAACAAGCTGGGAAATATTCCATCATATAAAGAGAATAACAAAAAAGTATTTGAGAATTTCAGCGATATAGCTGAAATTGACAGTTATGCTTTAGAAGCTATAAAATCCTTTGTTAAAGCAGGCATTATTGAAGGTGATAACAATAAGCTTAAGCCCAAGGCTATGGCTACAAGGGCAGAGTCAGCACAAGTGATATATAATATCATCAATAGCAATTAAATAAAAATATAAAACAGAAAGCCCCATTACATCATAATAAGGGGCTTTCTTTATCTCTTTTCTACAGTTCCAACTTTAAATAAACATCTCCAGATTCATCAAACTCACCAGTATCTATGAATCCTAGTGATTTATAAAGCTCATATGCTACAGTATTCTCTCTGCTGCATGAAAGCACAACAGCTTCTGCCTCTCCATATGGGAAGGTTTTCATTATTTCAATCATTTTTAACATTGCTTCCTTACCATATCCATTTCCCTGGTATCTCTTATCAATCATAAGCCTTGGCAAATAGTAAACATTTTCGTCATCGTCAGGATCATCTTCGTCAATAGGCTGATATACCGCCATTATAAATCCTATCATAATATTATCGTTATAAATGGCATAAGGCATAGGGATATACTTTCCATCATTTAGCAATGCATAAGCCTCTGACAAACTATATGCATTAGAAGCTATATACTTCCACTGTTCTTTTGTAAGATCTAATCGTATACATTCCTCAAAGTTGTCCGATGTAATTTTTCTTAACTCTATCATAGTTAATCCCTCCACATATTCCCTCTTTGGTGTTAATATATCTATAGTATACAATCCTTAGTAAAACAACACAATCTCCTATTCATTTCAGAAAAGAAATAGTAAAGTAAAGAAAGGTCATAAACAGGATTTATCCTATCCATGACCTTCCTTTACTACTTATGTACTGTTGATTTATGTCTCTCCATAGATATTATTTTTCGAATTGTTTTTTCTGAAAGATAATAATGTTCAGCAAGAACTGAAATAGCAATTCCTGACTTATACTTTAAATAAATTTCTCTATTCCTAATACTTATATTTGCTCTCGCTCCACTTAACTCTCCCCAGCTTTTCTTATTATCCTTCTTTCTTGGAATATATAAGTACTCTCCATCTATATATTCCTGAATTAACGAAACTAAATTATCTGGTAAGACATCCCATGCCTTTACATATCCCATAATCTTTGCTCCTTTCCAATTAGTAATTATCAAGGTAATGCAAAGATTATCTTAGTATGGCACTTAAATAGTCTTACACCATCTTACCTATTTCTTTAGAACCTCTCTTATTTCATTCTTCATAAATGAACACCTCCATATTAAAAATTATATATGAATACATATAAGCTTTCAACAAGCAATTATAATTAAATATCCTCATCACTTCAATATTCTTATATATCTCCGGGCTGGCATTCCAAGGCCTTACATATAGCCTCTAGAGTTGAAAATCAAAGCGCTTTTACCTTCCCATTTTTCTTTTAGCCAGCATCACATCTAGATTAACTATAATTGCCATATTATTCAACTCATATCATCAAATCATTGTCATTCTTTATATCTATGGCATATTTTAGAAGCCTTTGAAGAACTGCTGTAAAAGCTCCAATTACCATTGAAGCAAATATGGGAACCATTGCAATTATTATAAGACAAGGAGCATCATCTTTCTTTGCTAACAAATACAAAAATGGCATAATTATCACATACAATGTACTTATTGCTGCGGCACAGTCCTTTATATTATTTAAAGCCTTTAAAGATAATTCAGAGATAGCATTGTTCCTATCAATATATCTTAATAGCTTTAAAGTGTTGAACGCTTCTTCTCTATTTTCTAGGGGGAGTTACATTTACTTTCAAATTAGATATGGCACTGTTAATTATTTCATAATCGAATATTCCACATTCATTAAAAGATTTCTCAATTATTGAATCAAAGTTTTCTTCATAATTTTCATCAATTATTATATATTTTCGAATAGTCCTAAACACTTTAAAAATCTCTTCTTCATTTAACTCACTCATTAAAGAATCAAAATTACTTACTGAAAATCCTGAAATCATATTTTTTTCATTTTTAAATAGTATCCAGTCATCATAAATCTGGACCACAATATCATCTTCGTATTGTGCATACTTAGCACCTTTAATTTTAAAATTTGCTTGCCCGTTCTCTTTTGGAGTTTCTAAATAGTCAACTATTGATGTAATTGTTCCAAGCACATCATTTTTATTAATTCCATCTTGAACTTTATAACTAGTATACACATATATATTGTCATTAACCATAATCAGTCCTTCTATTTGGATACTATCATTAACTTGAATCCATCCATCTCTGAAATTTTCTTGAGGTTCTATTTGGCGATTACTACAACTAGTAACCAACATTATTATGAAGATGAAAATTAATATATTGGCTTTCCTCGCAATTTCACTTCCATTATCCACAATACTATATAATTCTACTCATACTCTATTGAAGCATCTAACAGCTTCCCCTGGTATCTCAATAATCCTTGAAAATAATTCCAATTCTAATTTGCCACTGAAATCTTTATCTACAGGTTGAAGCATACACTCTCTTACTTTATATCCGTTAATTCCTATTTTATCATTATTTGATATGAACCCAATCGAAGCTCCAGAATTACTGTGTACAGGTTCTGATTCCAGATAATCTTTAGTCATGAAACAAAGTTGAGTATTATCTTCCGTTTCATATTTTATTACTGCCATGTTCTTACCTATAGGACATAAGTCTTTCATTGTCATTATGATATGTTTAAGTACTTCCTTATCTTCTATCTGTTTAGCTTTTTTTGCAATCTCCTCATAGATATCAAAAGAATAAATTTCATCTACATAAAAGCAGTTTTCCTTCTTAAGTTCCTCATCATAATATGTAATTTTCCTTCCAATTGGCTGTTTGCCAAAGTTCACTACAAAGGGACTTTGTATTGGAACCTCAATTGAACTACTTTCAATATGCAGTATAACTGAAAGTTCCTTTGTAGTATCTATGCATGGTACACTTTCATATTCCATTTGCTCATATTTAGCAATGAATATATTTTGAAGATCTATATCATCCCATACTTCAGGAATCAAGCCCTTTTCAGCAAAATGCTGCAGCTGCATTTTCCCATCTATATTGCTCTCATAAATTGAACTACAACTGGAAGAGTCAAATGTTACAGTCTGCCCTTGTATTTCCATCCCTTTTATGAATATATGCTCATACATTCTAGATCTTTCTATATTTTGTAAAAGTTTCTTACGATTAGTTCGAAACCCTTCCATGTATCCATTATGGGTAGAATTGTCTAAATCCAATTTATCATTTACATACATAACCCATAAAGCATTTTTATTCTTTTCTATGGTGAAGCTTAGCAGCAATAGATCAATTCCTCTAATATTTGCCCACTGATTAATAATGTATTCTTCTCTTGGAAGTAACATCTGCTCTTTTAAAATCTTTAATATCATTTTTCATCCACCTTTTTAATATACTAGTATTGATTTTGCAAAAAACCATCTATTTTTACAAACTGGTTTCCCCATGGATCTTTTACAACTGCACATTTTCCTATCTCTATATCAAAAGTCCACATACTATTTCTCCATCTGCATCTTTTATTTTTTCAACAGAATCCATAACAGAGTCAACTTTTATATCTACTTCTTGCCAATAATACTTATTTTGTACTACAACTTCAGTTATATTATCAGCCATACCTAAACCTATTGCATTTTCAGTTTTCCATATAATATTAAGTCCTTATTCTTCACAATAGAGTTTTAATCCCTCATCAAGATTTGGAACATAGACACGTATACAGTCAACCCTTTCAAATACTGGTTTTAATTCACTTTTCATTCCTGTCTATCTCCCTTCATCAATACTTTATATAAGAGTAGAGGTTCAAGGGTGTTAATTCTTTCTATTACATTATTATACAGCCATTTACCCCAAGCACTAAAGTCATTTGAATACATCTGGTTCAGATATTCTATCAACTTTTCAACTAAACTAGCTCCAATAACATAATTATGTATATAAACAGGGTCTAGGCTTCTAAAGGAATCAAATGCCCATATGGTAGGGTCATTTACTTTCAAACCTAATTTACTATAATGTTTTACATATAATTCTTCTGCTTTATCTGGTTCCTTCCATAAATCAAATTCAAAAAGTGCACTTATAGCGCATCTAATATATTCCAGTGTCATAAGTTCAAATACTTTTTCTTTATCTACACCTTTTACAAATAAAACAGTAGCTATATATTCAAAAACCACAGCCATTGATTCATCTACACAAGCTGGTAAGATTCTAAATAATCCTTCACCTCTATTTAAGCTATACAATATAGCATGCCCCAACTCATGGAACAAAGTTCTTAAACTATCTAAGGATTCTATTGGTTCTACAACTATTCTAATGTCATTTGGAGAAAGCTGTGCTGCATAACCTGAAAAACCATCCTTAATGTATTGAATCTTTATATTATCTTTCACCTCTATGAATCCAAGCTTTTTTAATAATTTATCTATTATAATGTTTGGATCATAGCTATCTTTTATCCTGCTGATCCTATCCAAATCCTCAAACCAGTTTTCGAAAGTAATATTTTATTTCCTTATTATTCCTCTAGCCTTATTAAGACTCTTATCCAGAAAATCATTTAATAATTTAATCAGTTCTTCCTTATCTATTCCTTCAGCAGTTAATACTAGTTCAGGATAAGAATCATATCCAAGCTCAGCAGCCAATTCATTTCTCCTACTCATAAGCTGAAGGACGTCTTTCTTCATTCTCCTTGCTAATTCTAATTTATATTTGTAGCTATCCTTCCTAATCTCATTAGGCATATCTTTATCATAGTTGTCCAATTTGTCAATACGGTTTCTCAGCTGGGAGACTTGTGGATGTTTATCAACAATAGACCTTGCTATCAACAAATAAGCTCTTTTGCTTTTATTATCTGTAATTTCTATTTTATTTGAATATAAGCATGACAGTTCATATATTTCATTATCCAATACTGATAAATCATAATTACCTTTCTCAAAATAATTGCACCATTGTTGTTTATGTAATTCCCAATACTTTTCCAAATATACTTCCTCAAATTTTTTTAGCATAGACTATTCTCCTTCAACTCTTATTTCTGTACAAATATATTTTTTTCCT
>ENA-OWOZ01003501-OWOZ01003501.1-bioreactor-metagenome-genome-assembly--contig:-NODE-3501-length-10203-cov-2.714300_pt1 | contig 10203 bp, 4 predicted proteins | sample MGYA00238140_ERZ651804 | MGnify/ENA primary metagenome ERZ651804 (study PRJEB26910, sample SAMN07631232) | bioreactor metagenome | isolation source: Switchgrass digestor | place: USA: Dartmouth... | reverse complement strand
AAGCTAAATGTGTTTTAACAATGGCTGAGCCGCATCAGTCAGCAGGTGTAATTCATTCAGGTCTTTAAATTTTATTGCACAATATATATATATTATGTTATAACATTTACAGAAAGTTTAATATTCTTATTAAGTGTATTATTGCCGCAAAACCTATATCATAAGTTACATTTGAATTCTATGTACAGGAGGAACTTATGGATAAAATTCGGATAGGGATCTTAGGATACGGTAACCTGGGAAGAGGAGTGGAACTGGGAATATTACAAAATAGAGATATGGAACTGGTCGGAGTCTTTACAAGAAGAGAACCGGGGGCCTTAAATCTTGCCAATAAAAATTCCAGAGCTTTTCATATTAAGGAAGCCAGGGAAATGACCGATATAATAGATGTAATGATTTTATGCGGAGGCAGTAAATCGGATCTGCCGGTTCAGGGGCCCGAATTTGCGGCGTTATTTAATACCGTAGACGGATTTGATACCCATGCAAAGATACAGGACTATTATGAGAAAGTTAATCAGGCAGCGTTAAAGGCTAAGAAGACCTGTGTTATAGCTACAGGATGGGATCCGGGACTGTTCTCGCTTAGCCGCCTTTTTGCTGAAGCGGTACTGCCCAACGGCAAAAGTTATACTTTCTGGGGCAAAGGCGTAAGCCAGGGCCATTCCGATGCAATTCGCCGGATTGAAGGCGTTGAAGATGCAAGGCAGTATACAATTCCGATTGAAGAAGCTTTGGAGAGGGTAAGAAGAGGTGAACTGCCTGATTTTACACCGAGGCAGAAACATCTTCGTGAATGTTATGTAGTGGCCAAAGAAGGGGCGGACCTTGAACGTATAGAGAACGAAATCAAATCCATGCCTTATTATTTCAGCGATTACGATACTATAGTTCACTTTATCTCCAAAGAAGAACTGGAAAAGAACCATAGCAGATTGTCCCACGGTGGTGTGGTAATCCACAGCGGGAAGACGGGACTTAATAATGAAAATACCCATGTTATAGAATACAGTTTAAAACTTGACTCAAATCCGGATTTTACCGCCAATGTGCTTCTGGCATATGCCAGGGCAGCATACAGGCTTAATAAGGAAGGCATTTACGGGGCAAAGACGGTATTTGATATAGCTCCGGCCTATCTGTCAGTTAAATCTGGTGAAGAATTAAGAAGGACGTTATTATGATTTTGAAGGCAATGTTCGTTTACTCTGACTCTGACAAGCCTACAAAAGTTATGAAAGTTGAATAATGACTTGCCGCAAGCTCTAAAGAAAGCGTAAACTATATACGGAGGAGAAAACATGTCCAGAATAGACGGTATAACAAACCAAATTCAATCTGTAGATTATGAAGCAGGCAACAGAAAAGTAAGTACGGGTAAAGAATCATTTTCGGCTTATCTTAACCAAAGCAAAAATCTTGATGATATATTTGAAAAAGCAGCTAAAAGATATAATGTATCCGTAAATCTGTTGAAGGCCATTGCCAAAGCCGAGTCCAATTTTAAACCCGATGCGGTTTCGAAAGCAGGGGCCCAGGGGATTATGCAGCTTATGCCGGGTACGGCTAAAGAACTCGGAGTTAAGGATGCGTTTGATCCGGAGCAAAACATAATGGGCGGTGCGAAATATATATCGGATTTGCTTAAAAGGTATAACGGAGATACCAAACTGGCTTTGGCCGCATATAATGCCGGTATGGGAAACGTAAAAAAATACGGAGGGATTCCTCCTTTTAAAGAAACCCAGAATTATGTGGTCAAGGTTATGAAGTACATGGGAGAGGATATTTCGGCGGGTACCGTAAGCTTAAGCCAGCCGGGGACAGGTTCTTCCGAAGGGACGCCGGCTGTGAACGCCACGCCCGACTGGTATATATCCCCTGCATATCCGACGGGTAAGATTGAAACCTCCAATATTTCTGATATCTTTGATGTATTGTTCTCATATCAGGATTATTTGAATTTCATTGATATATTTTTAAACGGTTCGGATGATAAAAATTGAAAAAGTTAATAGAAGACGATGAAAAGCTGCATGTTTTGTTTCGGTTTGAAGCCGAAAAAAGATTTGAGGTATAAATAAGGAAAGGATATATTGGAAAAATATATCCTTTTATTTTTTTTAATGTTTAATGCGCCCGGCAAAGCACAATCCGACGGGTGTAAAGCCCCTCAGGCTAACCATATCCAGGTTACTTTCCGCGTTCGATGAGTGCTTTAACCACCTTTTTGCCTATTACTTTTCCGCGGGATTTTACTCCGAAACAACAGGTATATGGCATATCTTTGCCGTTTCTTGGTCCCGTAACATTCAAAGGCAAAATCATAATTATTGTTAGATTTATGTAAACGGATATTATCGCTTACTGTAATGTATGCAGGCTGTTCTATACCGGGAATCGGCATGTTGTTGCCTTCCGATAAGGCTTGCCTTCAATTATTAATCCTATATTTTAATTTATTTATCTCTATATAGACTGGATTAAGGTTTTTACCGTTTTAAATTATTTTTTATAAATTAGTATGATTTGCTTGATCATAATTTTGGATATTATTATAATATATAAAACTTTGCCGGCAACGGACATATAAATTGTTTGTTTAATAAGATTTGATAGAATTAATGACGTATATTGTTATGGCGAGTGGATTAATTGGAAAGAAAAGTTGAAGATTGTCAAGCAGGAAGGTGTTAAGCAGTGAAGATTGATAAATTGGGCGGATTGTCAGGTATGGCAGGTTTTTAGTTGGAATGTCTGTTAGCCAGAAAGTTTGGTGGGCAGGAATTAGTATATTATTAAGCTATTATAGGAGAAATAAGATAGGTGGAGTGTAAAGTTATGTGGAAAAATAAGATTAAATAGTGTGGAAAACAAGTGAGTGCTGGTTTTGAGGAATTTTGATCCGGACCGGCTGTAAGCCGGGTTCCGCAGGGAGGGGGAAGGACCATGTCATTGATTTCGGTTAATAATTTATCCTTCAGCTATGATAATGCATATGACATGATTTTTGAAAATGTAAGTTTTCAGATAGATACGGACTGGAAATTGGGCTTCATAGGCAGAAACGGCAGGGGCAAGACCACTTTTCTTAATCTGCTGATGGGAAAATACGAATACAGCGGCAGTATCACAGCTTCGGTGAATTTTGATTATTTTCCTTTTGAAGTGGAGAATAAAAAAAGAAAAACAATGGAAGTTGTTAAGGATATTATTGCCCCGTTTAAGGAATGGGAAAAAGAAATGGAGGAATGCCTTCGTAACGGTAATCTGCACAGATACGGGGAAGTCCAGGAACTTTACCAGAAACATGACGGATATATTATTGAAGATTTGATACGGAGAGAATTGGCCAAACTTAATGTAAACGAAGTTGTTCTTGACAGCCCTTTCGATTTTTTGAGTTTTGGGGAACGGACCAAAATAATGATAGCGGCGTTATTCCTGAAAAAGAATAACTTCCTGTTGATTGATGAACCAACCAATCACCTGGATATGGACGGAAGAGAGATTCTGGCTAATTATCTTCAATCCAAAAAGGGATTTATTCTTGTATCCCATGACAGGACATTTCTGGATAAATGCATAGATCACGTTTTGTCAATTAACAGATGCAATATTGAAGTGCAAAAAGGCAATTTTTCTTCCTGGTATCAGAACAAAACCATGAGGGATAACTATGAAATTGAAAAGAACAGGCAGTTGATAAAAGAAATTGCTTCCCTGTCCGAAGCTGCGAAAGCGGCTGAAGGATGGGCGCAAAAAGTAGAATCCTCCAAAATAGGAGAGCATTTGTTTGACAGGGGCTTTGTGGGGCATCAGGCAGCAAAAATGATGAAAAGGGCCAAATCCATAGAAAGGCGGAAACTGGAAGCCATAGAGGAAAAGAAAGGCCTGCTTAAAAATATAGAGCAGGCTGAACCGCTTAAAATGAATGTTCTTCCGTTTCACAAAAAAAGAATGATAGAATTTGAAGACGTAAGTCTGTATTACGTGGACAGAAAAATAGCCTCGGGTATAGAATTTTGCGTTTATAGCGGTGACAGGATGGCGGTGAGAGGAAGGAACGGTTCCGGAAAGACTACGCTTTTCAAGCTTATCCTGGGAAAAGATATTAAATATACGGGCAAGGTTTATGTGGCTCCTGGCCTTAAAATCTCCTATGTATCCCAGGACACTTCTTATCTGGAGGGTACGCTAAGGGATTTTTCGGAAAAATACGGACTGGATGAAACTATTTTCAAGGCGGTACTTCGCCAGATGGATTTTGAAAGAACCCAGTTTGACAAGAATATCAGGGATTTCAGCCTGGGTCAGAAAAAGAAGGTTTTGCTGGCAAAAAGCCTTTCAGAACCGTCACATATATTTTTTTGGGATGAACCTTTAAACTATATTGATATATTTTCAAGAATGCAGCTGGAAGAACTGATATTGTCCTATAAGCCCACAATTGTGTTTATAGAGCATGATGAGATGTTTACAGATAAAGTGGCCACAAAAGTTGTAAGCCTGTAAATGCCTGATTAGTACGGCTGAAATAGTCTTTCATTTTTTAATAGGGTATACAGATAAGCTGTTCACAGCTGCAGAATAACGCCGGCTATGATTTGTGTTATGTAACGATATGAAAAAGATCCGGAAAATATAACACAATCATAGCCGGCATTTTTTTAGGAAGAATTACGGTTTTCATGCATTATGCATTTTTATGCGATAGGAAATTTCTCCTTAATTTTCTTTCGCATAAAAATGCTCCGTAAGTATGCTCACTCGCGCGTAATGATTCTTTATTACTTAAAAGCACAACGGTGTTGCTGGATTTATGCGGATGATTTGGTTAGAATACTGTTTCGTGTTTTATATGCTCAACCTGTCCAAATCACAATGTAAAATTATGTAGGATTTGAATGAATTTCTTTAAAATGAACATAATACATAAGTGAGACAATTCAGTAAAAATTTATATTTTTAAATTATTCATGAGAATAATTTGATTCGGGAGTAGGAAAGATGGCAAAAGTAAATCTGGGAATTGATATCGGTTCAACTACCGTTAAGATAGTGGCTTTGGAAAATAAAAAACCGGTTTATCAGGCATACGAGAGGCATTATTCGGATGTGACCGGTACCGTAGCCAGGATGATTGCAGACTGCTATAAGGCCCTTGGGGATTCAAAATGCAGTGTTAATATTACAGGCTCCGGGGGTTTATCCGTTTCAAAGTGGCTTAATCTGCCTTTTTCACAGGAAGTTGTGGCATGTACGAAAGCGGTAAGGGAATATATTCCCGGCACCGATGTGGTTATAGAACTGGGAGGGGAGGATGCCAAAATAACATATTTAAAAGGCAATGTAGAACAGAGAATGAACGGCAGCTGCGCAGGCGGTACGGGGGCTTTTATAGACCAGATGGCAGCTCTTTTAAATACCGATGCAGCAGGACTTAATGAATATGCCAAGAATTACAGGGTAATTTATCCGATTGCTTCCCGGTGCGGGGTATTTGCCAAAACCGATATACAGCCCTTGTTAAATGAAGGGGCAAGAAAGGAAGATATTGCGGCATCCATTTTTCAGGCAGTGGTAAATCAGACAATAGGAGGCCTGGCCTGCGGCAAACCCATTAGGGGAAGGGTAGCCCTTTTGGGAGGGCCTTGGTACTTTTTGTCGGAACTTCGCAAAAGATTTGCCGAAAACCTTAAGGATGCATGCCATGATATCATATGTCCCGAAAATTCTCAGCTTTATGCAGCTCTTGGTGCGGCTTTGCTCGGTTCAACCGAATATTCCGTATGTTTAAGGCGCCTTTGCAGTAATGCCAGAAAACTTATCGACAAAAAAGATGAGGCTGTTATTACTTTGCCTCCTCTGTTTGAAAGGGAAGAAGATTATATAGCATTTAAAGAAAGGCATGACAGGGCAAGGGTAAAAAGAAAAGAGCTTTCGGCTTATAGTGGGAAGGCATATCTCGGAATCGATGCGGGTTCCACCACCACAAAGGTGGTGCTTACCGGAGAGGAAGGAGAAATACTATATACCTGTTACTCCAGAAATGAAGGCAATCCTGTGGGAAAGCTGGTATCGATCCTTAAGGACCTGTACGATAAAATTCCGGAGGGGACAAGCATCGTTAAAACTGCCGTTACCGGATACGGGGAAGCCCTGATAAAAGCGGCATTTTGTGTGGATCTCGGGGTGATAGAGACCGTAGCCCATTACAAGGCCGCACAATTTTTTCTGCCTGATGTGGACTTTATCCTGGATATCGGAGGCCAGGATATGAAATGCCTCAGGATAAAAGACGGAGCCATAACCAATATTCTGCTTAACGAGGCCTGCTCGTCGGGTTGCGGGTCTTTCCTTGAAAGTTTCGCTTCATCCTTAAACATACCCATAGATGAGTTTGCCAGACAGGGTTTGTTTGCCCAGGCTCCTGTGGACCTGGGAACAAAATGTACCGTGTTCATGAATTCAAAGGTTAAGCAGGCCCAAAAAGAGGGAGCACATATTTCAGATTTGTCGGCAGGGCTGGCTTATTCCGTCATAAAAAACGCCCTTTACAAGGTTATAAAAGTTAGGAAGGAAGAGGATATAGGACAAAACATTGTGGTCCAGGGCGGAACCTTTTATAACGATGCGGTTTTGCGGGCCATGGAACAGATACTTGGCAGAAATGTAGTCCGGCCGGAAATTTCAGGCCTGATGGGGGCTTACGGGGCAGCCCTTTATGCAAAGGAGCACGAAGAAGAAGGCAAGTTAAGTGCTCTGCTGTCAAAAGAAGATCTGGATAACTTTTCCATTAACTCTTATGTAAAAAGATGTGAGAAATGTACCAACAACTGTTTACTGACAATTAATTCTTTTTCCGACGGCAGAAGTTATGTAAGCGGCAACAGATGCGAAAGAGGAAGCGGGATTTTTGTTGAAGAAGGCAAAAGACTGCCTAATCTGTATGAATATAAATATCAAAGAACATTTAATTACCGGCCTTTGCCCTTATCGGAAGCGTGGCGGGGAGTTATAGGGATACCCCGTGTGCTTAATATGTATGAAAATTATCCTTTTTGGTTTACGCTGCTAACCAAATTAGGTTTCAGGGTGGTTCTTTCACCGCCGTCGGATAAGAAGATTTTTGAAAAAGGCCTGGAGACAATTCCTTCGGAATCTGCCTGCTACCCTGCCAAGTTGTGTCATGGGCATATTATCAGCCTTATTGAGCAGGGAGTGGATACCATATTTTATCCTTCGGTTGTATATGAAAAGAAGGAGTTTCCAAAAGTTAACAACCATTATAACTGTCCTATTGTTATTTCCTACCCTGAGGTTGTAAGGAATAATATAGACGAGATAAAAAACAGACAGGTAAAATTTATTTCCCCTTTTTTGTCCCTGGATAATGAAAAAGTGCTGATTAAAAGAATTGTCGAAGAGTTTAAGGATTTTGGTGTCACTTTTAATGAAGCGAAGGAAGCGGTCTTTGCGGCTGTAAAAGAAAGGGAAAATTATAAAAATGACATAAGACGAAAGGGAGAAGTAACCCTGGAGTACTTAAAAAAACACAATAAAAAAGGCATAATCCTTTGCGGAAAACCCTACCATGTCGATCCGGAAATTAACCACGGTATAGCCAGGCTGATTTCTTCCTACGGACTGGCGGTGCTGACCGAAGACAGTGTAGCCCATCTTATTGATCTTGATTTTGAGCTGAGGGTGGTGGATCAGTGGACTTATAATTCGAGACTTTACAGGGCGGCTTATCTGGCTTCCAAAGAAAAAAAACTTGAACTGGTGCAGCTTAATTCTTTTGGATGCGGCCTGGATGCGGTAACCTCTGATCAAATTGAGGAAATACTGGCCAGTGCAGGCAAGATGTATACCATCATAAAAATTGACGAAGGCAATAACCTGGGGGCTGCAAGGATAAGAATCCGTTCCCTTTTGGCTGCCATGGAAGAAAGGGAAAGAAACGGTATACAACAGATAAGAAAAGAGCTTTCATACAGGAGGCCTTTATTTACGAAAGCCATGCGAAATACCCATACCATACTGGCTCCCCAGATGGCACCGATTCATTTTGAATTAATTAAAGAAGCTGCAAAAACGAGCGGTTACCGGTTTGAGATATTGCCCGCCATGGATCGGGAAGCGGTGGATGAAGGCCTGAAATATGTCAACAATGATGCCTGTTATCCTGCCGTCATAATGGTCGGGCAGATTGTAAAAGCCTTAAAGTCCGGATTATATGACATAAACAATACTTCAGTAATACTTACCCAAAGCGGCGGAGGCTGCCGGGCTACCAATTATTTTGCCTTGCTTAAGCTTGGGTTAAAACAGGCCGGCTTTCCGAATATACCTCTTATATCGGTTAACACCGTGGGACTGGAAAAACAGCCCGGCTTCAAATATTCCGCTGGTTTATTAAATCGTGCGCTTATGGCATTGCTTTACGGGGATCTGTTTATGAGGCTTCTGCATAGGACCAGACCCTACGAGCGTTTTCCCGGTTCCGTCAATCTTTTATTTGAAAAATGGATGGAAATTGCAAAAGACAATATAAGGGACTGCTCTTTCAGAAAATTTAAGGCAAATGTCCGGTCAATTGTAAGAGACTTTGACCGGCTGGAATTGAAAAATATAAGAAAGCCACGGGTTGGAGTAGTTGGTGAAATCCTCGTTAAATATCATCCGACTGCCAATAACGACATAGTAAACATCATCGAACAGGAAGGAGCGGAGGCGGTTGTACCTGATCTTATGGATTATCTCTTATATTCTGCTTATAATGCGAGATTCCGGTACAAATACCTGGCGGGAAAAAAGATGAACATGTGGTTCGGATACCTGGCGGAACGATATATCCGGGGATTCCGCAGGTTCATGGAAATTGAGCTTGAAAAAAGCAGAAGATTCAGCCCGCCGACACCGATTGACGAGTTGGCCGGGATGGCATCCAGAGTTTTGTCTCTCGGCAACCAAACGGGGGAAGGATGGCTTGTGACAGCCGAAATGATTGAATTCATCGAACAGGGGATAGACAACATTATATGTGTGCAGCCGCTTGCCTGCCTGCCGAACCATGTTACCGGAAAGGGGATGATCAAGCCTGTAAAGGAGTTGTTTCCATTTGCGAATATAATTCCGATTGATTATGATCCGGGGATATCCGCCGTAAACCAGCTTAACCGCATTAAGCTGATGCTGGCCAATGCATTTGAGGAAAAAGACAGCCGGCTTTCTTGACATGGCCGTAAGATGAGTGATAAGATTTGATAGGATTTTTAATCAACCCGTCGGAGGGTGGAAGTTGAAGAAAGTATTCGAATACCTTAAACCTTATTACTTTAAGATGTCAATAGGGCTGGCCATAAAGATACTGGGCACCTTCATGGATCTCGGCCTGCCGTGGGTGCTGGCATTTATCATAGACGACATAATTCCGCTTCATAATGTCAACCTGATCCTGTTATGGGGCCTGGTTATGATTGCCCTGTCCATCGGCGCGAGAATCTTCAATATTGTTGCTAACCGCATGGCGTCCAAGGTTGCCAGGGATGCGACTGAAGCGCTTCGGCATGATCTCTTCGGGAAAATTTTAAGCCTGTCGGGAAGGCAGCTTAACCATTTCACCATACCGTCCCTGGAAGCAAGAATGACAACCGACACCTATAATATTCATAATATGATCGGAATGATGCAGCGAATAGGAGTGAGAGCTCCTATTATTTTGACCGGCGGCATAGTCATTACGAGTACGCTGGAGCCGGTGCTTACGCTGATTCTTGTGGGGACTCTTCCGTTTCTTGCCCTTGTGGTATACGTGGTATCTAAAAAAGGAATACCTTTATATACAAGACTCCAGGAAACCACCGACAGGATGACCAGGGTGGTAAGGGAGAATATTACGGGTGTCAGGGTAATAAAAGCCCTGTCCAAGGGTAATTATGAGAAGAACAGGTTTTATCGTATAAACCAGGATGTCGTGGACAAGGAACTGTCAGCCGGCACACTGATGTCCATAACAAACCCCACAATAAATTTCCTCCTGAACATGGGATTAACCCTGGTTGTGGTTGTGGGAGCCTACAGGGTTAACATAGGTGCGTCTGAGCCCGGCAAAATCGTGGCATTCTTATCCTATTTCATGATACTGCTGCATGCGGTCATGGCAATAACGAGAATATTTATCGTATTTTCTAA
>ENA-OWOZ01003500-OWOZ01003500.1-bioreactor-metagenome-genome-assembly--contig:-NODE-3500-length-10208-cov-3.111144_pt1 | contig 10208 bp, 10 predicted proteins | sample MGYA00238140_ERZ651804 | MGnify/ENA primary metagenome ERZ651804 (study PRJEB26910, sample SAMN07631232) | bioreactor metagenome | isolation source: Switchgrass digestor | place: USA: Dartmouth... | reverse complement strand
AAAGCTGAAGCCGGATGAAGGAGCAATAAGATTCGGAACATCTGTAATTCCTGCATATTATGATCAGGAGCAGGAAAGTCTGGACAATAGCAAAATGATAATCGATGAGGTATGGGATGTATACCCTGAGCTTGATCAAACAGCCATAAGAAATGCTTTGGCAGCCTTCCTGTTTCAAGGAGAGGATGTTTTCAAGGAAATATCAGTATTAAGCGGGGGAGAAAAAAGCAGAATAGCATTGTTGAAGCTTATGCTGTCTAAGGCTAATTTTCTGCTCCTGGATGAACCCACAAATCACCTGGACATGGCATCAAAGGGTGTGTTGGAAGAAGCATTATCAGGCTATGCCGGTACAGTGCTATTCATATCCCATGATAGATATTTTATCAATAAAGTGGCCAACAAAGTAGTAGAACTTACTGTTGAGGGATCTATTGTTTATAACGGAGGGTACTCCTATTACCTGAAGAAAAGAAACTTGTTCAAGGAAGCTGATGATAAGGCTCAAGAAGTTGATGAGAAAACTTCTGATATGAAGAATGATTGGTTGAAGCAAAAAGAGGAAAAAGCCAGGGAACGGAGACAACAAAAAAGGCTGGAGATAATAGAAAAAGAAATTGCAATGGCTGAAGCCAGAGTAAAGGAAATTGATGCCCTTATGGAGGAGCCGGAGATTTTCACAGACCACATCAAATGCCATGAATTGAGTGAAGAAAAGGAAAATCTGAAAAATAAAATAGATGATTTATTTGAAGAATGGGCTGACTTGCAATAAGTCAGCCCATTACTTGATTTTTTCCAAGTTCTTTCTGGAATTATCCACATGTTCCATAACAGCTTTTTCTGCCAAGACCCCGTCCTTCTTCCTAAATGCTTCCAGTATGTTCTTATGTTCTGCCAGAGCAGCCTCTAAACGGCCAGGTACCTTTAAAGAAACATATCTGGCCCACTGCAGATATACTTGAAAATTGGTCAACATATTCCTAAGATATTTACTTTTAGCTGATTTGAATATTACTTCGTGAAAATCGGTGTTAAGCTGTGCTATCTGATCCACATCTTCCTTTGCTGTATAAAATTCCATAAGATTATATATGTTTTCCATTTGCTTTAGTTCTTCCGATGTCATTTTTTCTGCAGCCCATAATGCAGCTAAACCTTCTATTCTCTGTCTTATGGCATAAATATGATTTATATCTTCATGGGTAATACCTACGACAAACACACCTCTGTTTGGAATGCTCTCTACCAAACCATCAAGCTCCAGTTGCCTTAATACCTCTCTTATTGGTGTTCGACTAACACCGAACTCCTTTGCCAATTTCTGTTCTACCAGGCTTTGACCTCTGGTGTATTTGTCATCCAGTATGTCTTGGCGAATTTTTTCATATATCTGATTTTTCGTAAAAAACTCCATTAAATCACCTGCTACATATTGCCAATTATCGCCTTTGTCATGTCCATGGTTGAATAAGAACCGCCCAAATCTCTGGTCACATACTTGCCTTCTTTTATTACATGGCATACACTGTTGTATATTCTCTCTGACGCAGCTTTTTCTCCTAAGTGTTTCAATAGCATTACGGCACAGAGTATTGCAGCTGTGGGGTTGGCAATACCTTTACCAGCTATGTCCGGTGCTGTTCCGTGGGTAGGCTCAAATACAGCCGCCTCTACTCCGATGTTAACTCCGGGAACAACGCCTAGACCTCCTACCAAGCCAGCACTCATCTCTGAGAGCAAATCACCATATAAATTAGGCAGTACCAGTATATCATAGTTTTCCGGATTCATTACCATTTTCATAAAGAGGCTATCCACTATTACCTCTTCGTACTCTATATCAGGATATTTGCTTGCTACATTTCTTACACTGGATAAGAAAAGTCCATCACTGAGCTTCATTACATTAGCCTTATGAGCGCAGGTAACCTTTCTCCTCTTTTCCTTCACTGCGTAGCTGAATGCCATGGAGGCTATTCTCTCGGAAGCTTCCCTGGTGATTATTTTGATGGATTCGGCTGCGTCCTTTCCTACCATATGCTCTATACCCATATACAGATCCTCAGTATTCTCTCTGAAAATCACCAAATCAATATCTTTGAATTTAGTATTGGCACCTTCGATAGTCCTTATAGGCCTTATATTAGCATATAGATTTAGTCGTTGTCTCAGACTTATATTTGCGCTTCTGAAGCCTTTACCTATCTCTGTGGTACTTGGGCCCTTTAAAGCTATTCTGTTGCTTTCTATTGAATTTATGGTGTCCTGGGGCAATGGATTATTGTATTTGGCCATAGCGGCCTGTCCTATAGGTTTTTCATCCCACTGAATATTAACTCCTGCTGCCTCAATGACTGAAGTTGCTGCCTTTATGACCTCAGGACCAATGCCGTCACCGGGTATTAATGTAGCTTTATACATAGAACAACCTCCCATAAATAATTTTGTTTTTTTGTATACAATTATACAAATTGTAATAGCATTTGTCAATAAAAATTTTTATATTTATACCAATTGCAAGTTAAATTGCAATATAAAAACAAAAAGCTGCAATACCTTCTTCATTGGTTCAGTTGGTTTACAGCTTTTTATTCCATATTCAGTTTATTTATATTTATACTGTTAAATGTATTTTTATTCTTGTTTCTTCTTCCATGTCTTTATAATGCTTGCCTGTAAGGTCTCTTCCTCTGCTATCAAACATGACGGCAGGAAGTATAATCACATCATATTCATAATTTTTTTCTGCAAGTTTCTGTTTTACATCTTCTAATACCAACAGACCACTACAGCCAATATTTCCCCCAAAATAATTATTTTCTATAACTTCTATATCCACATCTTGGTTTTTGAAACATTCTTTTATGACCCCATAGCCAAACTTCGAAACTCCCAACAGACATCTTTTGCCTTGATTCTTCCCTATGACCTTGTTTATAGCTTCCACAGTCTCCTTGTCAATATCATAATTAAAAACAAGACCGCTTCTTTCGCCAGAGTTCTTTGGCAGAATTGTCTTTTCAATCACTCCATCAACTGAATATTCTATATCAGGATTGGCTGATGCCAATATGGCATAGTATGCATCTGCTCTGGAGAACACAGCTTCATCATTGATTCTGGTGATTATTTCTCCCCCTTTAAACCCAGCTTTATGGGCTGGTGAATCAGGAACAACTCCCTCTACTACAGGAGTCAGATCCTTCAATATGGTTGGTTCCAGAATCAGTGGTGTTTTGATTTCATGTCTCAATTTAGTTACTATGCCCCTGAGTATATCATCAATGTTGTCTGGAGGGCTGGGTATCTTACTATATCTTGTATAACCGGGCATGAATACCCTAATGGTCTCAGCTCCCCACCGAGATAAGAATCTTATAGTATCTTCTATATCCCTCTCCCCTACAAGATGGGGCATGGCTACAATGCTGCCGTTGAAGGATATGCCATAGGAGGCTATATTCTTCACTGCTTCCACCGCTTCTATAAGACTTCTGCCTCTATAGAGTTTTTCACGGCCTTCTTGGGTGCAGCTGTTCAGAGATATGTTAAGTTCTATGCCTCCAATGGATTTTAGTGTCCCTAAGGTCTCCCGATCTAAATAAACACCACTGGTGGTTATCTGTATAGGAGTGTTTTTGTACTTTTCCCTCAGCAGCCTCAGTATTTTGATGAAGTCTTTATGTATAAATGGTTCTCCTTCGCATAGCCTGGTAGCTGATTCCCCTATGATTATCTTTTTATCTTCATCCAGGAATTCCATTGCCGTAACGGCTTCATCCAGTGTCAAATCTGATGCAAAAAATGCTTCTACTTCCGGTGGGTTCTGATGATGGCTGCAAAACACACAGGAAGTAGCACACCGGCTTGTCAAAGCCAGTATGTTATACCGGCTGGCCGCTTCATATATCATATGTAACGGAGCTTTTTGCATATATTGTTCTCCTTTCAGGCAGTTCTCTAGGGTCTTGACTCGTGACTCGAGACGCGTGTTTGGGTATACCTCTGGGGTCTTTTGAAGAACACGGATTTACACGGCAGAATTTTTTCAAAGACACTAAAAGACACTAAAGCGTCCATATGCGATATTATATATCCCTTAGATTGGCTTATGCCGCTACAACAACTATATATGAATGCCTTAGTGTCTTTAGTGAAATTTTTGTGTCCTTTAGTGGTTCAAAAACACCCAAAAGGAATACCCGTATCCTGAGCTCTGAGCTCTGAGTTCTGAGATCTGAGTTCTTACAAAGTCAGATTAGGAACTGCGTTGAGATTCATTTCGGAAACTTCTCCACGTATCAGTTTATAATAGCCTGCACTTCCGATCATAGCCGCATTGTCGGTGCAGAGTATTGGATCTGGGTATAGCACCTTAATACCTTTCTTGGCTCCCTTAGCGCTCAGCTCTTCTCTCAGCTTGCTGTTGGCAGCGACACCTCCTGCCAGCACAGCATAAGGTGAATTTTTCGCTTCTGCTGCTGCAATGAGCTTATCGGATAATACATCTACTACCGCCTGTTGAAAGCTTGCTGCCACATCAGGAATATTCGGTTTTATACCCTTCATAGAAAGGCTGTTCAGATAATTCAGCACTGCTGATTTCAGACCGCTGAAGCTGAAGTCAAAGCTTCCTTCCTCCAAATAGGCTCTAGGAAAATCTATAGCATCAGCATTCCCTTCCCTGGCAAGCTTATCAATCTGAGGTCCTCCAGGATATCCTAAACCCAATGCTCTAGCTATCTTGTCAAAAGCCTCTCCTGCTGCATCATCCCTGGTCATGCCCATAATCTCATACTTGCCATAATCCACAACATTTACAATATGACTATGGCCTCCTGAGGCTACAAGGCATACAAAAGGAGGCTCCAAATCCTTATGTTGAATAAAGTTTGCATAAATATGTCCTTCTATATGATTGACTCCAATAAAAGGCAACTTTCTGGCAAAAGCCAAAGCCTTCGCTGTAGTCAATCCAATTAACAAGGCTCCCACCAAACCTGGTCCATAGGTTACAGCAACACCTTGTATATCATCCAATTTCAATCCAGCTTCTGATAAGGCTGTATCTATTACATCGCTGATATTTTCTATATGCTTTCTTGACGCCACCTCCGGCACCACACCGCCAAACTTTTTATGTACACTTATTTGGCTTGATATGATATTGGATAGCACATCTCTTCCGTTTCTCACCAAAGCCGCTGAAGTCTCATCACACGAACTCTCTATAGCTAATATGACGATATCTTTTTCCACTGTTTCATCTCTCCCATATGCCACGCATTTTCCCATACATTAGCATGTACAAAAGGCAGGATATTATCCTGCCCCTGCTGCTAAAATTATTTACTATTTTCCAGAATAGTTAAAACTCTTTTTATATCAATTTTCTTAGCTTCATTTTCCTCTATTATCTGATTGAAGCCATCTTTTATGTTCTCGTAGTTGGAAAACTCATGATAAAATTGTCTTCCACCATCTGGATCAACGACCTCTGCAATGAATATTTCATCCATTTCACTTAGACGAATAATATGGCCGTCTATTTCAAATTCACGGAGCAGCAATTTTATTCCCCCTATAATGCAACATATAATATAACAACATTTATATATTATAGCACATTACTTAGGACATATAAAGCAAATTTATAAATAATTTTTCTAGACGGCTCTTGCTTTCGGCTTTCCAAGCCTGGTATCCAATACAAGTCCCAACCCCACTGAAGCTGCAAAAATATACGCAAGCCAGCCCAGGACAGGTATGAAAGGCAATACAAACACCAGTATAGAACCTACCAACAGATAGATATAAGGAGCTCCTCTTCCTTCCAGTTTGCCGGTTATCCTTCTTCCTATAGTCAGCTTCAAAGCTGCCATACCTATAAATGCAGTGAGGAAAAAACCTGCTATAAATATAGGAATCAATAGCATTCCTATTATGGTTATAGCCAAAGCAATAATGGCAGGTATAAACATCAGGTAAGCTGCAATACCTATGCCAAATCTTCTCCAAATCTTCGTTGGAGCGCTTTCTACCATAAAATTCATTCTATCAGGGATCAATACCAGTAATAGTGCGGACAATCCGAAAAATACTACTAATCCAATAATAGAAGAGATGGCCATTAAAGGTACCAAGTCTGCCCTGTCGGCTCTGAAAGGTCCATGGACACTAGCTATCTCGCCTTGAATAATAGAACCAGTGGACTTTTTCACTTGACCTGCTACCGCAGCAGCATTTCCCCCTATGACTGCATTATTCCCTGCTATAATATCACCAAATATGGCAGCTACATTGCCTTCTACTCTGCCATCGATAGTTGCATCTCCAAATATAACGGCTAAATTTCCATCAATTGTACCAGAAACATCAGCGTCCCCAAATATGACGGCAAACTCTCCGTCTACCACGCCATCTATAATTGCATCTCCAAATATAACAGCTGCATCTCCATTTACTTCTTCTCCCTCTTTAACTCTCAATTCTTCTCCCATAGTAAATGTACCTGAATTTCCATCTCTTACAGAAAAAGCAGCAGTGAGAAAAACCGTCATAATCAATATGGCTACCAGGATATATTTCTTTTTCAATTGGACTCCCCCTTATTCCCGCTGGAGATTAATGATTCTTATAAGCCCTAGATTAAAGATCATGACTGCACCTGCAATGAAAAGCATAATATGCATATAATCTTTTATCATAATGTTTCTTAATATAAGCAAATTATCTATGGTAATTGGCAGGTAAACTAATATATTCATAATATATTTCCCAATAAGATCCAAGGCAAAACGGCCGTAGCCAAGCAGCATTTGCCCAATGCCTGCATCTTGAATGAAAGGCAATATAACAAAAATAATCATATAATATGCAAATGCCAACATACCTACAGCACCTATGAGCATATTCAGCATGCTGCTTCGAACCCTCTGCTTGCTTATTTTGCCCATAACCTTAGCCTCAAAATCATAAGGTGGAGAAACCTCGGGCAGCTCATTTATGCACTTTATCATTTCTGTCATCATCTCAAATTCCTGATTGCATCTTTCGCATGAAAGTTTATGCTTGTTCAAAAGCTTTCGCTCAACTTCGCTGATATCACCGTCTACATACTTCATAATCAAATTGCTTATTTCGCTGCATTCCATAGCTTCTCACCCTCCTTGTCCATATCCTTCAATATATCCTTCAACATTTGCCGAGCTCTATATAGTCTATTTTTTACAATGGTCAGTGATTCCCCTGTAACCTCCATTATTTCCGAATAAGATAACCCTCTGTTATGAAAGAGTATTATAAGTTCTTTATATTTTGGTGGTAAACTGTCTACTGCTTTTATTACCATTTGCTGCTTCTCATGCCGCACATACTCTTCTTCGGGAGTTAAGCCTTCATCCTTTAAATTGTACTGTTCTTCTATGGGAACTGTATCCCCCTTCCTCTTTCTAAGCAAATCAAGACAATAATTACTAGTAATCCTAACAGCCCAGGTAGAGAATTTGTATTGGGGGTCATACCTTTTAAGGGATCTGTACATCCGTATGAAGGCTTCCTGGGATGCATCTTCTGCCTCTTCATAGCTGCCCAGCATCCTGTAAGATGTGTTGAATATCAACCTTTTGTATCTGGTCACCAGCTCTTCAAAAGCAGAATCATCTCCTTCCAGGCATTTATTTATTATTTCTATATCTGCCCCATCCAAATTAACCCCACCTTTATAATCGGTTCTGGAATATATACGTACCTTTTTATCAAAAAGTCTGATCTATGAGCTAAGAACTATGAATTTTGGGTATTCCTCTTAAGTTAGTCTCTGGTCTCTGGTCGCTAGTCACCAGTATTTTTGTATTCCTCTTGGGTCTTGATGCTTGATGTGTGACGCGAGTTTTTAGGCTAGGGTATTCCTTTAGTATCTTATAGTGGTTAAAAAAGTAACCCTCCGTGGCAATCCGTGTTCTTCACAAAGTGACCCATAAGGAATACCCTAACACTAGAGACCAGCGACTAGAGGCTAGAGACCATCATAAAAGAAATCCCCTATAATTCTAACCACATAATCATTGCATCTTCTCCGGTGTCTTCGTAGTATCCCTTTCTCACTCCAGCTTCCTTGAAGCCATATTTCTTATATAAGTTTATGGCAGTCCAATTGGAAGGTCTGACCTCAAGGGTCATCCTTCTTACATCATTATCTCTAGCCAGTTTTATCAACGCCTTTACCAATTCATCCCCTATCTTCTTCCCTCTATGGTCTGGATGTACAGCAATATTGGTTATATGACCTTCATCCAGCACAATCCACATTCCGCCATAGCCCACAACTTCATCGCCGATTTTGGCCACCAGATACCTTGCCATATTATTGTTATATATTTCCGATGTAAAGGATTCCAATGACCAGGGAGTTGTAAAGCTCTTGCATTCCACATCGTATACCGCCTTAATATCTTCTCCCTTCATGGGAGCTATTTCAATTTTCTGCTTTTTCTCGTATTCTACCTCCGCCTGGGATTTCCTTATATAATAAAGCTCCAGCTCATTATACTTTAAAATTTTACCTTCCTTGTACAGTTCTTCTGCTAATATAGCCACAGAAGAAGCCCTGGGATATAATGTGCCAGGTGATGCTTCGATTACATTAGGAAGGGCATCCTTCAGCTTATTTCCAAACATAGGCACTCCATCACCCAAAATCACTATTTCCTCGCCATAATTTTCAAGCCTGTCAATAAGCATATCTATGTCTATGGCTCTGTAATCCTCCAGTTTTATCAGTTTATCATCTTCTATCCTGTACAATGCGGAATACACCATCTTCCTCTGGGCATCCAGCATGGGACAAACAAGACTCTTACAGGGAAAAATATTATAGGCCAATGCATCTAAAGTAGGAACAGCTATAACAGGTTTATCCAGGGCCTGGCCGAGACCCTTCACTGCTGCTGCCCCAAGCCTCAGCCCCGTGAAGGAACCGGGCCCTATAGAGCATGCAAAAGCATCTATCTGGCTTATCTCTATTCCGCTGTTTTCCAATGTTATATTTATAATGTTCATCAATTTCTCCGAGTGCTTTCTTCCATCGTTTATAGTAAACTCACACAGCAGCCTTCCATCCTCTATGATGGCAGAAGAAGCAGCTGCAGTAGAAGTATCAATGGCTAATATCCTCATCCTTCTCCATCTCCTTCAATAGCTTCTCATAGTCTGAACCAAAGGCCTTGAACACTATTTCTCTTTCATCCGGGTTTTCCAGCTTCCTTATGGTTATCCAAAGCCTCTCATCAGGTATCACATCATCCACATTATCCGCCCATTCCAACACTGTAGCTCCGTCTCCATAAAAATACTCATCGCAGCCTAGCTCATACATCTCATCGGAGCTTCCCAATCTATAAACATCGAAATGATATAAAGGTATCCTTCCGGTAGTATATTCATTGATTATTGTATAAGTAGGACTTACAACATGCTCCGAAATTCCCAGTCCTTTGCCTATTCCCTGGGTGAAAGCTGTTTTTCCAGCTCCCAGATCTCCAGTGAGGCAGACTATGCTTCCTGAGAAAAGAAGTCTACCTAGTTTTTCACCTATTCTATATGTATCTTCTGCACTTTTCGAAAATAGTCTTACCATAACAACCTCCAGCACAATGCAAATACCGGAGCAAAATGTTTTGCTCCGGATATCAGCTTCATTTAAAATTATTATATTTCATTTTTCGCTAAAAGTATACCTATCTAGCTCTTTTATCTGCCACTTGGTTATAAATATTTGCATGTAATATTGGCGAAAGGCTTTTGTAGAGCACCAATGTGATGATTGATAACAACACGCCTTTTATAAGGTTAAAGGGTAGTATAGCTGTCAGTATAAGAGGTAAGTTTTCCATGGATATAGGACTGTTGGTGAAAACAGGTATGAGTATGAAGAAGTTAAATACGCACATAGCCAGTGACATTAATATGGTTCCTGTTATCAAGCCCATTATAGCAGTCTTTTTGCTCTTGTTTCTAACATATATATATCCTGCAACCAATACATAGGCTGAGCCTGTAAGGAAATTCCCTAATTCCCCGATTCCTCCTGTTGATGAGCGAATCATAAGATGTAGTATGTTCTTAACGAGCTCAATAGCCACCCCGACCCATGGTCCTAATGCAAATGCACCTATTATTGCAGGCAAGTCGCCCAAATCAATCTT
>ENA-OWOZ01003498-OWOZ01003498.1-bioreactor-metagenome-genome-assembly--contig:-NODE-3498-length-10217-cov-3.175049_pt1 | contig 10217 bp, 14 predicted proteins | sample MGYA00238140_ERZ651804 | MGnify/ENA primary metagenome ERZ651804 (study PRJEB26910, sample SAMN07631232) | bioreactor metagenome | isolation source: Switchgrass digestor | place: USA: Dartmouth... | reverse complement strand
TAAAAACAAATTGAGACAGATTCAAAAATCTGCCTCAATACTCAAAATCCGGTGGTAGCGATACCGTGTGGGTTCGACTCCCACCTTCGGCACCAGGAAAATCAAGGCTTCTGGGGGAGTAAACAGAAGTCTTTTTTATTGCCTTCTGCCCATCTTCTACCGAATTTCTACCGTCCCATTATTTACCATTTTTATAAAGAAGTCGCTCTATTATGTCAGCGGCTTCTTTTTTCATTTGGTCATTTATATGCGTATAAACCTCTTCGGTCATGGCCGTAGTAGAATGCCCGAGCCAATCAGCGACAGTCTTGGGAGAGAGTTTGCCATATCCCAAGAGCAGTGTACTGTTTGTATGCCGGAGGTCGTGAAAACGAATTTTTGGAAGTTTATTAGTTTCGATGAATTCCTGGAAGCGCTTGGTGAATGTTGCAGGGTTCCACGGTTCTCCGTTCTGCCGGCAGACGACCAGGCCATGATCTTTATATTCCGGCCCCAGGAATATTTTCGTTTCCATCTGTTTTTTGCGGTGGGCTTTGAGCAGAGCGATGAGGCCCTCCGGGAGATACATTTTCCGCCGACTTTCTTCGGTTTTTGGTTCTTTGAAAAATATTTCTTTCGATACCCTGGCCAAAGCCTGGCTGATTTGCAGGTATCCTTTTTTCAGATCCACGTCAGTCCACCGGAGGCCGAGAACCTCTCCCCTGCGAAGACCCAGAGAGGCGGCCAGGTGGATGGGGACTTCGAATTCCGTTTCTTTGGCTGCCTGCATGATTTGAATGATTCCCTCCGGTTCCAGGGCTTTGCCCGGGCTTTTCGCTTTCTTGGGGGAGTCTACGAACTGCAGCGGATTGCGCTCGATGAGCTGCATTTTGACGGCGTGGTTGAGAGCGCTGGACAGCGTTCGATATATACTCCGGATCGTGGTGCTGCTCAGGCGGCCCTCCTGCAGAAGACCGGAAAAGAATTTATTGAGCTGCATTGGATGGAGTTTCTGCAGTTGGAGTTTGCCCAGGGCCGGAGAGATATATTTTTCGATGTGGATTTTATACCCTTCAAGAGTTGTCCTGGAAAGCCGTGGCTTGCATTGATTTTCAAGCCAATCCTCAAGAAACTCCTGCACTGTCATTTTCTTCGGATCAATTAGCATACCGTTTTGGGCCTTCTTGAGCAGGTCCGGCAGTGCGCTTTCTGCATCAGTTTTTTTATCGTAGCCTGAAAACCATTTTCTTTTGCGCTTTCCCGTGGGATCGATCACGTTCAATACGATATACCACTTTTTGCCTTTCTTGACGATAGAGCCTCGCAAGATTCATCCCCTCCAATTAATATATTTTTATGGCCATAACTACACGACCTTGGATTCTTACATCGTCTTTTTGCATGTTATACATCATGGGTTTATGCTCTGGGTTCGTAGACATTGGAATAAGTGTAATCATGTTATGGTTTAAGACCACTTTTTTGACCGTAGCCTCGTATCCATTTATCAAAACTACGCCTATTTGCCCACTTTCAAGATAATTTGTCCTTTCAACAAGCACCCATGTTCCATCCTGAAATTCAAGATTCATGCTATCGCCTTTTACTTTGAGATAAAAATATTCTTTATTAGCATCTATAAACTGCATATCAACCGGCATATATCCTTCTATATTTTCTTCCGCAAGGATAGGCTGCCCTGCAGCAATTTTCCCGACTTTAGGGATATACCGAACTTGCCCAAGAGGGCGAAATGAAGAAGGAACAAGGTTTTGATCAATTTTTTTATTGTGTGGTTTTTCATGCCGGAGATGATCATGCAAATACTCTATTATCTTTACAGCTATTTTATCCTGAGCATCTTGACTAAGCTTGTTTAAAAGCTCAGGATCGTCTAAATTTGCATCATTTATTCCAGCTTTTTTAGCTTCTTTCAAAATATTATCATCAATAACTTTATTTAAATCATCTTCAATTAACGCCGCAACTGAGACTCCTAAAGCATCAGCGATTTTGTTCAATGTTTCAATACTGGGATTTCTGTAGCCTTTTTCAATATTTGTAAGACTTCCTGGATGTATGCGTGCTTTAGCGGCTAATTCTTGCAAGGCCATTCCCTTCTCTGTTCTTATTTTTCTTATATTTTCTCCTATCGCCATTTTCAACACCTCTATTATATTTTTTCTGTCAGACAAACATATTATACAATATTATTTTGTTTTTGTCTATAAGAAAATAAAAGAATTATTAAGATAATTAAAGTAAAACTATAATAAATTCGTCTATATGACAAAATTCGAGTTTGAATATACTCTTTATATAAGTTAAAATTGTCATAGAGACGAACGGAGGGGTCTAAATGAACAAAATAAAGATTTTAAGAGCAAAGAACAAAATATCTCTTAAACAGCTTGCTGAAAAAACAGGACTGTCAATAGGGTATTTAAGTCATCTTGAAAATGGTTCAAGAAATAATCCCTCCAAAGAAGCGATGGAACGAATCGCAATGGCACTGGGAAAGACAGTGCAAGAAATATTCTTTCCTGAAGAAATGGAGGGATGTGCAAATGAATGAAATTCAACAAATTTCAAAGATATGTGTATTGAAGATATTCTCATCGCTCAATTGCAACAAACTTGATATTTTGAAAGAGGTATTCGACCATGCGTAAATCCTGCTACAATCCCCAAAACGCAGCTCACCGCATCGAAGACATGCCGTTTCTTCTTACGGTGCCGGAGGCGGCCAAAATCCTTCGATGCGGCAAGACAAAAATATATGAGCTTGCCAAGACAGAAAAAGACTTTCCGGCAATTCGCTTAGCAGGGGCTATTCGCATTCAGCGGGATGGGCTAATCAGATGGCTGGAAGAAAGGATGAAGGGAGACAGAGAAGGTGATTAGGCTGTCCGAAGAAACTGAAAGCAAATTCCAAAAATTTCTTGATGCCACTACAGCACTGGTATGGACTAAAGTTGCATGGAATATTTACATCATGCTGGGGTATGGGCTGATAGCGTGGTTGATTATTAGTTTGTTTGAGCAATTACATGCGCTTATATGAAAGGAGGTGCGCAAAATGGTTGAAAAATCCTGCCTCAACGAAGACCTTTCCGGCCTGACAAAGCAGGAGATGTATTCCATACTGATGCAATTGAAGCGCAGCACTCAATTCCCCATCGCCAGGAGAATATACGAGAAAACACTCCGGTTCTTCGACGACAAATGTCCTGGGTGCGGAAAGGGCATAGAAGAAAGCAGACTGGTGAGGGTTTGTAAGGAAAATCCCGATTTTGATGAAGTGACGTGGATCTGCCCTTGTGGCTGCGTTTACAGGAAGTTTGAGGATAAACGGGAGCCGATTCAGGGCGACTTGCTCGAAGCCGTAAAAAGCGAGGTGATTCAATGAAACGTTTATTTACAACCGCTTGCAGGGTCCGAGAAATAAAAAATAAGCTCCGCCAAGTCGAGCAGGAGCTAATCAGAAAAGGCTTTTTCACCTCCAAGAATACCACAAATCTTGGAGGAACGCAAGAATGAACGCGATATTCAGGCGGCCGCTTTTCCGGCGGCCGCAGATGTGGATAAAGGAAAATCAAATATTTTTGAGATGTGACTATACCGACAAGGACAAGGCAAAGGAGATTCCAGGATACCGCTGGAACAAGGAGCAGAAATGCTGGGTATATCCGCTGTCGGTGGAGGTTATAAGGCAGATTTACGCCAGCTTCGAGCCTGAGACCCTGCCGGATACGGCCATGGTTGTGGATTTTATGTTAGCCCAGGCCGACAGGGTACAGAAAGCCAAGCTGGAGGGCTGGGAAAATGCGGAACCGTTTGAACCGATGCCGATTAAGGTTCAGCCGTTCAAACACCAGGTACTGGGATACAATATCGGGATAAATCTTTCTAATGTAGCCTTACTGATGGAAATGGGCACAGGGAAAAGTTTGACAGCTATAGCAATATCTGGAAGAAGATATTTGAACGACCAAATCAAAAAACTCCTCATCGTCTGCCCCACATCAATCATGTTCGTCTGGCACGACGAATTCGAGAAATTCGCCGACTTTCCGTATACCCTGCTGGTGCTGGACGGCCCAGTAAAGAAGCGGATAGAGCGGCTCCAGGGATTAAAAGGCGATGGCCTCCTAGTGAGTGTGATTAACTATGAAAGTGTGTGGCGCATGGAGGATGAGCTCCGGAAGTGGGGGCCGGATATGATAATTGCCGACGAATCCCAACGTATCAAAACTCCTTCGGCACAGCAGTCGAAGGCCATGCACCGGCTTGGCAAAACTGCAAAATACCGCATGATTCTAACCGGCACGCCGGTCACCCAGGGACCGCTGGACTTCTTCAGTCAGTATAAGTTCTTAGACCCGAGCATCTTTGGAAACAGTTACTACGCGTTCAGGGCCAAGTATGCGGTTATGGGCGGTTACGAAAATCGGCAGGTGGTCCGGTATCAAAACCTGCCTGATCTGATAGAGAAGGCCCATAGTATCGCCTTCCGCGTCACCAAGGCCGAAGCCCTGGATTTGCCGGAGCAGATAGACCAGATTCGCTACTGCGAGCTGGAGCCAAAGGCCGCCAGGATATATGAACAGATGCGGAAGGAGTGCATCGCAGAATTGGAAGGTGAGAAGGTCGTCACGGCGGCGAATGTGCTCTCGAAACTACTCCGGCTCCAGCAAATTACCGGAGGTTTCCTGGGCGACGGCGAAGGTGGCACGCAGAAAGTCAGCACCGCCAAGCTGGAAGTGCTGAAGGAAATCCTGGAGGACATCGTAATCGACAACGGCAAGAAACTCGTCATCTTCGCTAGATTCAGGCCGGAGATTGCAGCTATTGAGAAGTTGCTCCAGGAACTCAAAATCAAATACGAGTGCATTACCGGCGATGTAGATATGTCGGCCAGGGGTGAGAAGGTCCGGAGCTTCCAGAACGACCCGGAGATAAAGGTGTTCATCGCCCAGCTTCAAACGGCGGGACTGGGCATCACGCTCACGGCAGCGGATACGGTGGTGTTTTATTCTCTCGATTTCAGTTTTGCGAACTACGACCAGGCCAGGGCAAGGTTGCATAGAATCGGGCAGAAAAATAACGTTACGAACATTCACATCATAGCCAAGGGAACGGTCGATGAAAAAGTGATGAAAGCCCTGGCGGCCAAGAAGAACCTGGCCGATTTAGTGGTAGATGGTTGGAGGAACGTGTTTGAAAAATAAAATGAGGGGGTTTAATAATGAATTCCTTTGAAGAACAAATTAAACGGATTATTGAGGAAAGTTCGGAAGATATTAAAAGTCAGGTCAAAGAACAACTTAAAAAGCAGGTTATTGAGAGCTTAAGTTGGAATCTGCGTGACGAGGTAAGCAGAATCACTAAGGACTATATTCAAGAAAACCTTAAACAAGAGATAGAGCAGATCCTTATCGAAAACAAAGAGACAATGCTCCAGGAAATTAGAAATGCCATGATTAAAATTTCTGCCGAAATAGGAATGGCAATAACCAACACAGCTACCCAAAATTTAAGCAGAGCTTATGTTTTGCCACAGATAATAAAAGCTCTCTTTGATTAGGAGGAGTGAGCTTGAACATAACAAAAGCCGAGATGCTCCATTTCGTAAAGCAAATGGAAGACATAGCAATGCTAGCATTCGAAGGCAAGGTTGCAAGGAAAGACCTTGAGGACCAATTCCAAATTATCCGCGAGAATATCGAAAGGTGGGAAGATGATGCAGACAATATTTGAGCTCGCAGCGAAACTGAAAATGCTGCGAGAAGAAAAGAAAGAAGTAGAGGAACGGCATAAAGTCATTGAAGCTGAAATTGAAGAAACAGAAAATCAGTTATCGCAGGAGATGGTAAACGCCGAAATTCAAAACTTCAACAAGGACGGGACAACATTCTACCTGCAAACCAAAACCTACGCCAACATCAAGCCTGGATTCAAGCAGGAGGTTTACGATTGGCTCAAGGCCAACGGATTTGAATCCTTGGTCTATGAGACGGTCAACGCTCAGAGGTTTTCAGCCTTTATAAAGGAGCTCTTGGAGGAAGAAGATGAACTCCCCACGGAGCTCAAGGACAAGGTAAACATATTTGAGAAAATCACGGTCGGCATAAGGAAAGCCGGTCGGTAAAAACAAAAGGAGGATGAGCTTATGGCGAACGAACTTGCCGTCGTAAGTAATTATCAGGTCCCTGCTGTCGAGGAAGTCGGAAAAATCTTTCAGGAAGAAATGCAGGGCCTCCAGTTCTCCTTCGACCGGGTCAAAATACCCAGCGGTGGAGGATTGGCTTTCGAAGTCCCTGGCGACGATGAAGACAACCCTGATATGGAAAAGGAACTGGTTGGTGTAATAGTAGATCATCACCCCGTAAATGCCTTTTGGGCGGACAAGTATTCAGGGCAAAACAATCCCCCAACATGCTCAAGTTTAGACGGCTCAAAGGGGATTGACATTGAGACGGGAGAGATTAAACCGTGTAATTCTTGCCCATATAATGTTTTTGGCAGTGCGGAAGACGGCAGGGGCAAGGCCTGCAAAAACATGCACAGGGTGTATATCAAACGAAGTGATGAGTTGTTCCCAATATTACTTACTCTTCCACCAACTTCACTCAAAAACTTCTCCAATTTCCTAGCAAAGCGAGTGTTAGGGAAAGGTAGAAGAAGCTATGAAGTTTTGACAAAGGTCTCTTTGAAGAAAGCAACTTCAAGCCAAGGTATAGCATACTCGCAGGCAGTTTTCTCTGTGGTAGGAGTGCTACCAAAAGAAATGGCGGAGGACATGCAAAAATACGCAGAACAAATCAAAACACTCACAAGAGGTGTGGAAATTACTCAGGAAGATGTGATCGTAGACAGTGAGGCCGGTGAAGTGCCGTTTTAAATACTTGAAAAAACTGATATGAAAATAATTGCATAGCTACTTCCGGCAGGTGGGCTCGCCCCCTGGCCCATCTGCTTCTTTTTGAAACATCAGGGGGACAGCCTGTAAAGGGGGCTCAATATGGCTACAGTCAACATAGACAAATACATCGATTACGCAGAATTTTATAGAGCGCGGTTAAAGAATTTCAAAGATAAGGGGGCCCAGCTCATTGCTAATTGCCCTTTTCATGATGATACAAAACAGCATTTATATATAAATCGCGAAACCGGTCAATATCACTGCTTTGTATGTCAGGAACAGGGAAATGCTCAAACATTTTTGGAAAAAACGGAGCACTTAACACCAGAACAGGCTTATCAAAAATTGCTCAAAATTGCTGGAATTGAACCAAAAACAACAAAGAAGCAAACTAAGGATTATTTAAAAGAATATTCTGAGCAAAAGAAGTTGCCGCTTGATTTTCTCCAAGCTTTGGGCATGAAAAATGCCAATATTGGAATCACGATACCATACCTTGATGAAACCGGCAGAGTAGTAGCAACAAAGAAGCGGAGAGTATCGCAATCATCAAAGGGACCTCGGTTCACCTGGAACAAAGGCGCCAAACTCTTGCCATATGGACTTTGGCGGCTGAATGAAATTAGAAATGCGGGATACTGCATTTTGGTTGAGGGTGAAAGCGACAGTCAAACTCTTTGGCTGCACAACTTTCAATGCTTGGGCATACCTGGGGCCGGTGCCTTCAAAAATGAGTGGGTTGATTATATTCGGGAAGTGCCGAAAATCTATATCCACCAAGAACCAGGCGAGGGCGGAGAAACTTTCCTGAAACAAATATGCGGCAAACTTCTTGATGAAGGCTACCGAGGCAAGGCGTATGTGATACATACTCCAAGAGCGAAAGACCCTTCAGATTTACACATTCAAAATCCTGACAAGTTCAAGGAAATATGGCAGCTGACACTTGATAATGCGAAGGAGCTAGACCTTACCGACTTCGAGCCAAAACCCGAGGAAATCATCCCGAACGCACCGGTCCGGCTCCGGACGCCGCTGGGGTGGTTGGTGAACGAGAAGGGCGTACATCAGGAGACCAAGGACGGCCTGGTGACGGTGTGCGCCACGCCGCTGCTCATCTCACGGCGGCTGAAAAACATCGACACCGGCAACGAGAAAATCGAACTTTATTTCCGGCGGGACAACCAGGACCACTACATCAGGACACAGCGGAGCACAGCGTTTCAGTCCAGGACTCTCACCCAGCTTGCAGATAGAGGGCTGCAAGTTACCAGCGAAAATGCCAAAAAGCTGGTGAAATATCTGGGGGACTTGGAAGCAGAGAACATGAAACTCATTCCGGTTGTAAAAAGCACTGAACAAATGGGCTGGATTTCTTCGACGCAGTTCCTGCCCGGGGCCGATGGCGATATTGTTCTTGATGTTGCCGAAGGGGAAGCATACCTGGCGGCAGCATACCACAGCGATGGAAACTACGACGAATGGAAGAAGGCCGCCCGGAAGGCCCGGGAGCTTTCACCGGTGGCGAGATTCGTTCTGGCCGCCAGTTTTGCGGCACCGCTGTTATCAATTCTGAATCACCGCATTTTTGTCGTGCACTGCTGGGGGCCAAGCCGTGGCGGAAAGACGGCGCTGCTGAAACTTGCCCTTTCCGTCTGGGGCGATCCGGAAGGATTGATAGCGAATTTCAACACCACCAAAGTCGGCCTGGAACGAATGGCGGCATTCTTCAACGACCTGCCCTTGGGTATCGACGAAAAGCAGGTAGTGGGAGACAAACAGGGGTTCGTCGAAGGCCTGATATACCTGCTCGGCCTTGGGAAGGGCAAGGCCCGGGGAGCCAAAGGTGGAGGATTGCAGCAGTTTAAAACATGGCGGACGGTTGCACTTACGACGGGCGAGGAACCGATTTCGACATCATCATCGAATACGGGCATCACCACCAGGACGCTGGAAATCTGGGGGCAGCCGATACCGGATGAGAATTTCGCCGGGGAGTTGCACGAAGTTACGGTAGAGCATTACGGATTCGCCGGGCCGGAGTTTGTGCGGAAAATCATCGAACAAAACAAAAAAGAGCATGATTACGTTAAGGACCTTTACAAGCGGCTGGCGACATACTTCAAACGGAATTCGTACGAAAGTGTCGGGTCACATCTGACGGCGGTGGCGGCTATAATCACGGCTGATGTGCTGGCCTCGCAATGGATTTTCGGCGAAGACGAACAGAAGGCCCTGGAAGGGGCGAAGGAGACGGGGCTTGAGATACTCAGTAAATTGGAGACAAACGAAAGCGCCAACTATGCGGAAAAGGCCAAGGAGTGGTTGGACTCATGGATTGCGCAGCACATGGAAAATTTCAAAGATGATACGAAAGAGCGGTACGGATGGATTCGAGATGATGGATTTGCGATACTGCCGTCGGTGCTGGAACCGGAACTCAAAAAAGCGGGATTCAATCCTAAAACGGTATACGCAGGTTTCAAGGATGCGGAATGGATCATCCCGGAAAATGACGGTAGGCACATGAAGCGTCTTATAAGCATTGAAGGACAAAAGGTTAGAGTTATATACTATTTGAAAGATTCAGACGAAATTCAAGAAGATGTTTTTTGAGCAGTAACCAGATTTTTAAAAATGGTTACCGAAAAGTTACTCTTTTGGTTACCGCTCAACCCCAGAAGGGGCCTTATATAGAAGTATATAGTAACCACTGTAACCACAAGTATATAGTAACTATAATACTTGCACAAAATTAATATTTACTTAACTTGGAAATAAAAATAAAAATTTTGTACTCAAAAATATATATTTGTATTTTTATGGGGATGTGGTTACCGCCGAAACCTCAGTCATATCAAGGCTTTGAGCGGTAACCAAGCTGGACCCCAAAAAGTGGTTACTCATAAAGAAAGGTGATTTTATGACTACATTCCAGGACCCATACAGCTACGCTGAAGGCCGCTACGAAGCCGATTCGGAACTCTGGAAGGAATTCTTTCAGATACTCGACAAACTCTACGGCCGGGACAGCGAACTGTTCCAAAAACTCCACGCCTTCCGCATGGCAGGGACCGCCCTAAAATGGAGCAGGACAATGTATGTCTTGCGGCCAATCATCGACGTACATGGCAAACTATCAGCCTGGGATAGCCTGCAGAAATACGAGGAATTCCGGAACCGGCACCTGATGCCCTTCAAGGACGAAATCACCCGGGCGCTTCTGGAACTCACGAAATACCAAGATTGGAAGCGGGCCTACGAGACCCTGTTGGGCAGAGAAATCAACACGCCTCAAGGAAAGGGCGTACTG
>ENA-OWOZ01003491-OWOZ01003491.1-bioreactor-metagenome-genome-assembly--contig:-NODE-3491-length-10241-cov-3.435065_pt1 | contig 10241 bp, 8 predicted proteins | sample MGYA00238140_ERZ651804 | MGnify/ENA primary metagenome ERZ651804 (study PRJEB26910, sample SAMN07631232) | bioreactor metagenome | isolation source: Switchgrass digestor | place: USA: Dartmouth... | reverse complement strand
TCGTCAAGACTTAGTTTACGCAAAATTCTGCCTAATGGTGTTATTCGCTTGTCCTTAGAGGCGTCCAACTTGTAGCCATTGCGTACATAGGCACTGAGCAACTCGGGATCGCTCCGAAGAATCGCTTCAGCGTCACGCACCATCGTCCTGAACTTCCATACACGTATAGGTTTACCAAACTGACCTACTCTTTCGTGACCGAAGAACACTGGCCAGCCCATGGTCAGCACGATCATCAACGACAACAGGACCATAAGTGGCATCAGAACGATAAGGAGGATGAATGAACCAACTAGGTCGACAACCCTCTTGGTAAGTTCATAGGCCAAGGACGAGGCAACCTTGGGTTTGCTTTGGAACTCCGGATCAACGGACAAGTGACTCAATGTCCCTCACCATCTCACCTAGCAAGATCGTTCGATCGTAATGCTGTGTGACAAACTGACGCCCCCGAGTCCCCATTTGCTCACGCAACAAGGCGTCCGAGTGAAGTCGCTGAACGGCGTCACGTATCGCCAGCGGTTGCTCAGGAGGAACAACCACGCCGCATTCAGCTTCACGGACAAGGTTCGCTCCTACGCCCTCCCCGGCGAAGATGATCGGTCGACCAAGGGCCATATACTCCAACAGCTTAGATGGCAATGCTGTCCGTAACGAATCCAGTCTCCTGAGGTGTGCGAACAAGATGGTGGCCTGTGAACACAGGCGCAAGTACTCATTCCGTGGCACCGCGCCCCAGAACTGCACGTTGGTCAATCCCCGTTCGGCAGCCGCCTTGACCAAAGCTGTCTTCTCAGGACCCTCGCCAAGTAGTACAAACTCCACGTCCGTCTCATCACGCAACAGTTCGGCCACGTCTAACAGTACTCCCAGTCCTTGCGGATATCCGATCAGCCCCCCGTACATGACTCGCGTCTTGCGGCTCTGTGACGCGTCTGCACCAGCGCCATCCACCACGAACAGTTCCCGGTCAACCCCGTTAGGCACAACCGTTATCCGGTTCTGCTCAACCCCTGCACGGACGAAGTACTCTCGTTGCTCTGCGGTAGTCACAACGAGTCTGTCAACTCTTCGAGCCGTCCTTATGAGAATGGTCTCCAAAGCGACCACCAAGTTCTGAGACCTGACTTTACCGAGTTCGCGGGCATATCTCCAGGTAAGGTCGCGGATCTCCCAGACTAGGATGGCCTGCTTTACCTTAGCCAGAAGGAGCGCTGGGAACACTGCGAACATTGTTGGCGAAGTTACGTACACCACATTCGTTGATTGGAACAACCCTACGATCATCGAGGCGAGGCTGTAGTGCAGTTCACTTATCGTGCGAGCAAGAATCCCCTTCTTGCTTGGAAGTAATGGCCTTACACGTAGCACCCGGATGCCATGACTTCGTTCACTTCGAAAAAGACTTCCCTGGTACCCGCACGCTATTACCCCGTGCGGGTAGTTTGGAAACTGGGTGACCACAGTAACCTGCCATCCTGCATCTGCAAATGCTCTGGCTACTGCTCCAAGCCGGTTGGCAGCTGCTCCTAGTTCGGGCGGGAACCGCTGGGATAGAACAAGAACTTGGGTGCTATCTTGCACGGTTCTCCTTCTTGGCCAAGAGCACATCGTCGTACACCTTCCAGATCCTTTCCATCGTGGCATCGAAGCTGTAAGTCATTGCGCGTTGCTGCCCCGCCAGTGCGATGTCATGAAGCAGACGTCGATCCGCAGCCAAACGCCGTATCGCCGTTGCCAAGGCTTTCACGTCACCAGGTGGCACGAGCAAGGCGTCCTGTCCGTCAGTGAGTACGTCAGGAATGCCACCAACAGGCGTCGCAATCACACCGAGTCCCGAGGCCATCGCCTCGAGAACAACCAGGGGCACTCCTTCGTGATAGGAAGGTAGGACCAACACTTCAGCAGATCGATACGCTGCTAGTAGGGGGTCGCCCTCAAGGGGGCCCCAGATGCGGACCCGATCCGCTATTCCGAGGCGCTCAGCAGCTTCCTGTGCCTCAGCAATCTTACCGCCTCCCACAATGTCCAAGCACGCCGTGCCGCCAGGGATGGAAGCTAACGCTTCCAGAAGGTCGAAGATCCCTTTCCGCTCAACAACAGATCCCACGAACAGCAATCGAAGTGGTTCAGTCGGCTGCACTGTTGCATGTTCCTCTGGTGGTCTGAAGAACGCCCCTGGCACACCGTTAGGGACCGTATATACATTCCTCACTCCACATTCTGTTTGGATATACCTTCCGAGCGAAGGCGACAAGGCGATTACTGCATCGGCATGGGCCAAGAGCCAACGGACCACTCCTTGCAGGGGGCCTGGCAGCTCACCATAAAAATGGGCAAACTGACTGCCGTGGATATGCAGAACAGCTCCGGAACCCACGAAGTGGGCGATGAGGACAAACAGTGAGTTCCACCAGAAGCCCATGCTATGGGATGTGTGGATATGAACAATCGTGGGCTTATCGCGCAACAAGCGTAGGAAGTACCGTATCAACAGCGCTGTACTCCTAGCTAGGTTTCTGATAGTTGCCTGAGCACTACCCTTCCACACTCCCAGATGCTCCCCACGTTGGCTGATGCCTTTGGATGTGCTGAAGACTGACATCCGCCAACCTGGTGCCGGATCGTGACTCGCCATGCGGCTCACAAACATGGCGATGCCTCCGAGGTCCGGCGGCGTCTGGCCAACGACTAGTACTGAGAGGTCCATCACAACATGACCTCCCTCATCATCGAGAAGAGAGTTAGTGATACCTGTGCGGTCTAAGAACCGCCTCGTACAGTCGCTCATATGCATCTGTCATCCGGGTTACATCGAACCGGTCAGACACTTCTCTTGCTTTGGATCCTAATGCTTCGCGCAGTTGCACGTCTGTTAGTAACCGTGTTAGCGCCTCAGCAAATGCACTGACATCGCCTGCTGGAACCAACAGTCCAGTGGTGCCATGTTCAACGATTTCTGGGACTCCTCCTACAGCGGTGCAGATCACCGGCTTTCCCGCGGCCATCGCTTCCATAACCGTTAGGGGATTGCCTTCCCAGTCCGAAGACAAGACAAAGACGTCTGACGCGTTGAGGACCTCTGGAACATCTCGTCGCAGACCCAAGAAGCGCACCTGCGAACATATCCCCAAGTCTTGGGTGATACGCTCCAACTCCGGTCGAAGTTCTCCGCTTCCTGCAAAAACTAGACGGGCATGCGGATTACCAGTTGCGGCCAGTGCAAATGCTTCGAGTAAGAGGACAGGGTTCTTCTGGGGAGACAGCCTAGCCACACACGTGAAGAGAACATCCTCTGCAGCAAACCCCTCGCGTCTGCGCCAAGCCCGTCTGTCCTCCTCCTTCAATGACCGAACTACCCCAACTGGAACACCGTTGGGGATCAAGGGTACGTCTGATACCCCGTACACCTTGCTCAGTCCCTGCGCTACAACTTCGGCAATCGCGACTGGCTTGACGCCGACTCGAAAGGCCACGAAGTGTACCAGTCGTCCAGGCCGATCTACTTCTTTTTCCACAACATTGTGCACAGTATGTACTGCGGCAGGTACTCGTCGAACGAGAATGCTGGGCAGGCAGTACCGGAGAACCGAAAGATGGGTGTGAACCACATCCGGGTGGAACTCCCGGATTACTCGATCCACCCTTGGTATCATGCGAAGGTCAATCCCCGGCCTCTTGTCCAGGAAGACAACCGGGATGCCTGCACTCTCTAAGTCTTGTCGGAGATCATCCTCGCGTGAACCATAAAGACTCACTACGCAGACCTCAAAGCGCTTCAGGTTCATCGTTGTGAGCAGGTTCACAACCATGCGCTGTGCTCCTGCGGACTCAAGGTTCGGCAGTACATGAAGAACCCTACACTTCATCTTTCTCCGCCTCAGCTCTCCTGCGGAATGGGTAGGCCATACTTCTTCTGCTTATCGGCATAGGACAACGCCAAGGCGCTACCGTACAGCAAGAAGCCGATCTTGGCGTACTCCCACGTCAGAGTCTGGCCCATCACTCCGAAGGCAGCACAGCCCAGAAGAACGCCGACTGCGAGCCTGTTGCTTCTCCTCAAGGGAAAAACACATCTGAACACGCTCCAGTGCACCCATAGAAACAGGAAAAGCCCTACAAGGCCGAGCTCCGCTGCCACCGACAAGTACATGTTGTGCGCAACCGCTCCCCCGGGACGAACTGAGTTGATGACTGTACACTGCACTGAGTACTGCTCGCAAACCGAAGGGAAGCTACCCGCCCCCACACCTGTAATCGGGCGTTCTTCAATGAGCCTAGCAGCTGCATGCCACAAGTCCAGTCTTCCTGCCCAGGTTCGCTCTTCTCTTAGATTGGCAAGAGAGCTGTACCTCGAAACTAGATCCGCAACCAAAGTGGGTTGAGAGTAACTGACCAGTCCCACTGCTGCGATCGCAACCACCGCGGCAATGAAGACACTCAGCAATCTTCTCCGCCGCTTACCGCCAACGAACAACGAAAGGGTGACAGTTGCTAACACCGCAACGATTCCAGTTCGCGATCCCGACAAGAAGACTCCAAGCGACGTCGGTATCAAGGTGGAAATCGAAACTGGTGTTGCTAGCCCGCCGAACAGGAAGACGGCCATTGCAATAACCAGCAACCCAGCAAAATCGTTGGGATCGAGTCCACCCGTGGAGAACCTTCCAGACGAGGTCCACGATGAAGCAAGAAGAGTTGCAAGTACTGAAATCCCACTGCTAATGGCCAGCAGTCCCCACATTCTCCTCAACTGCGATTCGGTCAACATGCTCGTCAGAAGCATCAGCAGAAAGCCACCCAGGAAACTAACCGTTCTTTGAACCGTTGCTGCGACGTCCGCTGACCATATCGTTGATGCAAAGCTCCAGGCCGTGAACAAACCGAAGGCAACCGCCGCCTCTGTCTTGAGGCTAGATACTGTCCTGGTCACCAGTTCCGGGTTTCGGAGCAGCTGCAGTGAGGCAGAAGCCAATGTCAGGCCCATGACGATTTTGGCCACACTGGCAACTGGACTCAGCACAAGGAGATCTTCAAACGGTAGAATCACGGCAACCGTATACAGACCGAAGTGCCAGTTTCTGAAGATCAGCCAGATGAGCCAGATCGACACACCGACAGCTATCGAGACTAAGCCGAGGCTGGAGACGCTGACGATACCCACACCGCAGGCAACTACGAAAATAGTTGCCGCTAGTAGGTACCGGTGTACTCCCTGCGCCAGATGTGACATAGGACCCAAACTCCTAACACTAATCGGCAGGCGATTAGATGGGGCTCCGTTCCGCCCACCACTCTTTCGGGCACAGTACCAGTACCGCTGGTGGAATGGCGCATACAAGACGTCTATCGACGTGTTCCAGTACACGAAGGCACCTGCACCCAGACCTGGTCGTCTGCTGACAAGTCGTAAGGCCGTCTCAACGACCGTTAGCAACTCCCATGTGCGGAAAGACCGCCTTAGTTCGGAGAGTATCACGTCACATGATCGGATGCTCATGTGGTGTGTGGAGACTGGGGGGTTAGCCGTCGACACAAAGGTTGATCACAGGCGTGTGGCCAAAAGGCTCAACGAAAGCGGCCAACCCTCCGGAAATGGAGCGAGCCGGTCATAGGTGCCGTTAACGACCTCTCAATCTTGAGACTCTTTCTCCACCATTAGCCGACCCAACTCCCCCCTCCCCGCCTGACGGAGCCAGCGAGCCAAAGAAGAAACGCTTGTACTACCTCATATTGAGTACAAGATGAACCCGTCCTTAAGCGCATCCTCCTTTGGGATAAGATTCCGAGTATCCACGATGATGGGAGGAGTCGCCAGTGCAGTTCTCCGGCTTCGAACATCGCTGTAACCATACGGAGCCTGCTTCGCGAGAACTAAGACAGCATCTGCACCTTCGAGGCAATCGTCGAGTGACGGAGACTGGTAGTCATACGCATGTGGCACCACAGGATCAAATGCAGCAATGATCGCGCCCTTGCTCATCAGTTGATTCGCTACCTCTATCGCCGGACTCAGTCTGAGATCACTGGAGTTGTCTTTCATGGCCAGCCCCAAGAGCGCGACTCGAGCTCCCGAGAGTGACTTGCCATGCTCCCCTAACGCACGCTCAACGAGACGTACCACGACCGACGGAACACTATCGTTGATGACCCGCGACTGCTGCAGCAGCGGGAGCGAGACACCAAATGTCTGTGCAGCATACGCCATGTAATGATAAGCGTTAGGTATACAGTATCCTCCAACTCCGGGGCCCGGCGTGAGCAAATTCACACGCGAATGAGTGTTTGCTAGACTAACAACTTCGAATATATCTACGTTTAGCGCTTCAGCGAGTCTAGCTAGCTCCTGAATCATCGCGATGTTGACATCTCGCTGGACATTCTCTGCCACCTTAGTGAACTCAGCAGTGAGGATGTTCGTGGCAACATGCATCGAGGCGGAGTTTGCCCTTTTCAGCAGACCTACAGCCCTTCTCGTTGACTCATCGTTAATGCCCGCCACAATGATTGGCATGGACCGAAACTCCTCAAACGCTTGACCCTCAGCTATGCGTTCGGGAGCATATGCTACATGAAAGTCAACTCCCGGAACCAAGCCGGAAGTCTGGAGTATCGGGAGCAGGCGGTTTTCGATGGTCCCGGGCACGTGTGTACTCCGGAACAGGACCAGATCTCCACGCTTGAGTCCAGCGGCAATCGTCCTGGTTGCTTGCATCAACGGTTCAAAGTCCGGTGTACCAGAAACGACTGGAATACCAACAGTCACGACTATGTCACGACTGATCCTTAGGGCATGTGCCGCATCAGTTGTAGCGACAAACCGTCCTAGGTGAAGCTGCTCCCGTAAGATACTTTCAATCGAGCGTCCTTCGGATTCCTCACATAGACTCGTGACTCCCGAGTTGATCTCAGACACCAACTGCCTTGAAATGTCCACTCCTATGACGGAAACACCCGCCATAGAAAAGCTCAACGCCAGTGGCAGTCCAACATACCCAAGGCCAAACACAGCTACCGTTTCGCCCGTGCCGCTGTCCTCACCTATCAACTGGGGTTGACTCACCAGTGTCACGTTCAACCCTCCATCTCACCCTGTTAGTCGAACCTCACACCTGCTATGCAAGGTCGGCCGTTCAGAAGGTCGCCTCATTACGACGGCAAGAACTTTCAACAGAAGATTGGGACCCAGCAGAAAGCGGGGAAACACGCATTCGCACCACTCAGTTGATGCTGAGAAGGATCTCATGGCCTCGGCATCTCGTCTAGTGGTATGTTGCGCTTCTGCTGTCAGCTGCTTAGGAATAAGCTGAATAAACCGGCTGCTACGAACGATAACCGTGCGGGTGCTCGAGATGCCAGTTCCAAGCACTCGAAACCATATCGCGGAGATCATGATCAGGTGTCCAACCAAGTTGCGTCTCAGCCTCGTCAGCTTTCGCTATCAGAACGTCCGGATCACCAGGTCTGCGTGGGGCCATCCGGACACTGATGTCTCGCGCTGTTACTTCCCGCGCCACGTTGATTACTTCTAGCACGGAGTACCCTCGCTGACTGCCCAGGTTGTATACGGCACTGGTCCCACCGGCATCCAACTTTTGGATCGCCAAGACGTGTGCCCTGGCCAAGTCGCAGACGTGAACATAATCCCGTATCGGAGTGCCATCAGGCGTCGGATAATCATGCCCGTATACGTGAACACAAGGACGCAACCCCATAGCAACTTGCAGGACAATAGGAATAAGGTGGGTCTCCGGGTCATGATCTTCCCCGATTTCTCCACTTGGATGGGCACCTGCCGCGTTGAAGTACCTTAAGGAGATGCTTCTCAGGCCATATGCTTGATCGTACCAGTGAAGCATGCGCTCCAACATTCGCTTGGACTCGCCGTAGGAGTTAGTTGGTGCGACGCTGTGGCTCTCGGGGATTGGAACAGTCTCGGGGTTCCCGTAGACGGCCGCTGTTGATGAAAGAACTACCCATGGTACATCGCCTCGAACCAGTGCGTCAAACAACAGAAGACCGCTCACCACGTTGTTGTGGAAGTACGCAGATGGGTCACGTACCGAGTCGGCCACCAAGCTGCTCGCCGCCAGATGAACAGCACCATCAAACCGGAACCGCCTGACAGTAGCTAGCAGTGTGTCAAAGTCCCTGAGATCGCCTTGCACCAGTTCGACTTGTCCTATCGCTTCAACGTGTCCTGTAGAAAGGTTGTCATAGACAACAGGTTCATGACCCGATTCAAGCAGACTGCGCACCACATGCGAACCGATGTAGCCGGCACCACCGGTTACCAGAATTCGCATGGACACCACCACCAGTATGAGGTCTAACCTGCACTCACGCGGTCGCCACGACACTGCCGAGAATGTCTACTCGTTAGCTCTTGGAGATACCGCTCGAGTTCACGACCGAGATCGGAACGCCCGAGCGCCAACTCCACTGTGGCCTCGATGTAGCCCAGCTTATCGCCAACATCGTACCGCTTTGCCACAGGCTCGTAGGCGTACACCGGTGAAAACCGGTTCAACTCCCGAAGCCCGTCCGTCAACTGAATCTCGCCGTTCCGCCCCGGCGGCAGATCGGCCAGGATATCGAAGATCGCCGGATCCAGCACGTATCGCCCCACGATGGCCAGGTTCGACGGCGCCTCCGCAACCGGCGGTTTCTCCACCAGGTCCAGGGCCCGGTGCAGCCGCTCCCCCACCCGCTCCGACGCGATCACGCCGTAGCGTGACACCTCCTCCATGGGCACCGGACGCACTGCAACCACTGAGCCACTCGTCTGCTCCTGAACATCCATCAGCTGCTTCAGGCAGGGGGGATCTCCCATGAAGACCTCGTCGCCCAGCAACACCGCAAACGGCTCGTCGCCCACGTGCCGGCGGGCCTGGTAGATGGCATGCCCAAGCCCCAGCGGCTGCTTCTGCCGGATGAAGTGAATGTCGGCCATGTCGCCCAGCTGACGCACGGTAGCGAGCAGTTCCTCATTCTTGTCCTCCAGAACCAGTTCCAACTCCAGGTTCCGGTCGAAGTGGTCCTCGATCGACCGCTTGCCCCGGCCAGTGACGATGATGATGTCCTCGATCCCCGAAGCTACGGCCTCTTCCACGACGTACTGGATGATCGGCTTGTCCACCAGCGGCAGCATCTCCTTGGGCTGCGCCTTGGTGGCCGGGAGGAATCGCGTGCCCAGTCCTGCGGCAGGGATTACCGCCTTACGCACTCGCATCCGCCGTCGCCTCCGTACCCTGTCGTTGCGCCCTTATCGGGCGTCCCGTTTTCCTCCGTCGCCGTAGTAATAGTAGTAATAATACCCGCCTTTACTGTCGTCGTTCTTCACGCCGTCCAGCACGACCCCCAGCAGGTTGGCCTTCACCGCCGCCAGCGCCTCCTGCGCCCGTTTCACCTGCTGGCGAGCAACACGGCCCGAACGGACAACGAGAACCACGCCGCTCACCCGGGGCGCCAGCACCACTGCGTCCGCCACCGCCAGCGTGGGCGGCGTGTCCAGCACCACCACGTCAAACCGCTGTTGCAGTTCCGTCAGCAGGGCCAGCATGCGCCCGGACCCCAGCAGTTCCGCCGGGTTCGGCGGAATCGGCCCGCTGGTGAGGAGCGTCAGCCCCTGCACCCCCGTCGGCTGGAGGTCGGCTTCCAGCCCGTTCTGGTTCACCACTGCGGTGGTGAGCCCGCGCCAGTTGTCGGCGCCGAACACCTTATGTAGCCGGGGCTTGCGCAGGTCTGCATCCACCAGGCAGACGTTCTGCCCCGCCTGGGCGAAGCTCACCGCCAGGTTGGCGGACACCGTCGACTTCCCCTCGCTCGGCGCCGCGCTGGTCACCAGCAGCGACTTCAGCAGGGCGTCCAGCCCCATGAACTGTAGATTGGTGCGCAGCACGCGAAAGGCCTCGGCCGCGGGCCCCTTCGGGTCCAGGTGCGCCACCAGTTCGCTGCTCATCCCCCGTCTCACAGCTCCGCCCTCCTCTCGCCGACCGCCCGCTTCCGCACCCGCGTCCGGCTCACCGCAGGCTCCGGTTCAGCCTTCGCCTCGAAGACCGGAATCGTAGCCAGCACCGGCAGGCCCAGGTGCCGCTGCACGTCCTCCGGCGTGCGCACGGACGTATCCAGGTACTCCAGCAGGAAGGCCAGTGCCACGGCCAGCATCCCGCCCAGCACGAAGGCCACCGCCACGTTCATCGCCTTGCGCGGACTGACGGGATCGGTGGGCACCAGCGCCG
>ENA-OWOZ01003488-OWOZ01003488.1-bioreactor-metagenome-genome-assembly--contig:-NODE-3488-length-10251-cov-154.509141_pt1 | contig 10251 bp, 7 predicted proteins | sample MGYA00238140_ERZ651804 | MGnify/ENA primary metagenome ERZ651804 (study PRJEB26910, sample SAMN07631232) | bioreactor metagenome | isolation source: Switchgrass digestor | place: USA: Dartmouth... | reverse complement strand
GCACAGTTTGTACTGGACAGATATCATTTAAACAAAGCCTTGAAGGAAATATCCGGCGGGGATGAACTTGTATATGTAAGATTGAGAGAAGCGGTAAACAAGGCAGACAAAGAATCGATCAGGAAGATATGCAGCGAACTACGCAGGAATGCTTGTGATGAAAAGGCCAGGAAAAAAGTTAACGGCTTTATGAATTACATAACAAAGAACTGGTCCGGGATAGCAGCATATCAGGATGAATTTTCGAGGTGCAGCAATACAGAAGGTCATATAAGTCATGTGCTGTCAAGCAGGTTAAGCAGCAGGCCAGCCGGGTGGAGTCGTGAAGGACTTAAGGCAATGGTAGAGCTTAGGGTATATTGCTGTAACGGAGGACACGTAGAAACAAAGCATATTAGGAAGTCTAAAGGCTCCTACAAGGTAACGAAGAAAGTATTGAGCAAAGCAACAAAAGTGTACAAGGATGCCTCAAGAGAGCTGATACATAACATAACACTGCTGAATAGCGGAAAAGTAACTCTGCTGACACGGACACTTAGATCGATACGAGATAATGGATTTGCTATATGATCCTTGGCCTAAAAGGAGGGGCAAACAGTAACACAAAACCTAAAACAAGTTGACGCGACCGTAAAATGAATCTGAGTTGAAATGCTATGATTAGATGTATGGATATGGCATGGAGTATTTAGCAAACCGGGAGAAAAAGGTAGGCCTTAATTATTGGAAAGTTGTTATGTATACTAAATGTATTTATAATTGTATTATGTAGAGGGTTATTAGAATTAACCAGTATATATGGGTTTGACTTATATCCACTAATTGTACATAGATACCGCATCTGTCCAGTATTTAAAGATGATGGGAATTTAATGAGAAAACAGGTGATAATTCGAAAATAATTAAGGAGTGATAATCCTTGGAATTCCTGTTTCTGAAACGATTTGATTTTACAAAATCATTAAATGTTAAGGTTTTGGCATCAATGCTGGCCACCTTGTTGGCAATCATTTTATTTATGGAGATTTCAAATTTTTATGTTCTGGAAGCATACCAGAAAAAGGCTAAAAGTACATACCAGAATTCATTGAAATTATATAGCGAATATTGGGACAGCAAGTTTAGCGTTATGAACAATTCCTTAGTAACGTTGGCGAGTTCCAAATCTGATAATGATTTTAATAATATCTGCTACCTGAGTGAAGGCTTAGTCTTTGAAACAAGCAGAGTATTACTTGCAAAAAAGCTTGACGAAATAGCCCGGATCAATGATCAATTTGGGACATTTATTTATATACCCGACAGGAACATTTATATCAGGTCATCTTATCATTTTGGAAGCTATACGGATCGGACCATTTTGGAAAAAGAAATAAGAGAGTATATTACCGACAACTACATAAGAAATAATAAAATGTGGGATTTATTAAGAACTGAAAATAAAGTTTATTTAATAAAAATATACCATATACAGACAGGTTATATTGGAGCTGTGATCGATTGTAAAAACATATTGCAGTATTTGATACAGGATAAGTCGACCGTTGATGTAGCAGCATTGGTTGATCATAACAACAATGTCGTATATCAGCTGAATGATGATATAGTATTTGATACTTCATCTTCTTCTGTTTTTTATGAAGAGTTGGAATTAGCTAACTATAAAATATGCATCAATGCCTCTGAAAAATCGCTGTATAGTGACAAAACCCTGTTTGTTTTAGTATTAATCAGCTTTCTTATTGTTGGTATTTTAATAGTTTTAGTAAATATGCGGGTTCAAATGAAAATTGTTTTAAATCCGCTTAATCAGTTAAAAAAAGCAATGGAAGAATTCAGCAGGGGTAATATGGATGTAAGATTGGAGGAGAACTTATCAAGCAATGAGATAAATACCCTTTATAAAACGTTTAATGTTATGGCTGAACAGATTACCGACTTAAAAATCGACATATATGAATCTATATTAGAGAAGCAGGAGATTCAAAGAAGTTATTTGAGAGTACAGATTCAACCGCATTTTTATACGAATATTCTGAATCTGATTTACGGGTTTGCAGAAGTGGGAGATTTTAGCAGCATACAGCAGATTTGCATTTTTACGTCCAATTATTTCAGATATCTTTTAAGCAATAAAAATACATTTGTCACTTTGGACAGAGAAATAGAATGTGTAAAAAATTATGTTGAAATACAAAAGATGCGGTATCCGGATCGCATTAAATTCAATATTGAATTAGCCACAGACACAAATGAAGTATTAGTCCCTCCGTTGATTTTGCAGACTTTTGTCGAAAACAGCATTAAACATAATGTGACTTATGTGCCGGTTCTTAATGTGTTTGTAGATATAAAGCAGGAAAATGATATATTAGTGCTGAGTATTACGGATAATGGCCTGGGATTTCCTAAGGATCTGCTGGAGAAATTGAACGCAGATGATAATATTTCAGAAGACGGCAAGCATATCGGTATCGTAAATGTAAAGCAGAGACTCAGGTTGATTTACGGGAATAACGCCCAGGTTTTTATAGAAAGCAATAATGAAAATACAACGGTCAGAATACTGATTCCGGTAAATGATGCGAAAGGTGGAGGAAAAAATGAAAATACTTCTTGTGGATGATGAAATTACAGTCATTAATATTCTGGTAAAGACTATAGACTGGAATGCAGTAGGGATCGATCAGGTTTTCTCCGCTTATAACGCTTTTGAAGCAAAAAAAATAGTTGAACAAAATTCGATAGATTTAATTATCTGCGATATTGAGATGCCGCTGGAAAATGGGCTGCATTTTTTGGAATGGGTTAAAACTAAATACCCGCACATTCTCAATATCATTCTGACCGGATATCCGGATTTCAATTATGCACAAAGTGCCATCTCGATCGGCGTGTATAAGTTTTTGCTGAAACCCGTTATATTTTCAGACCTGACAGAAGTACTCAGGGAAGCCGTCGCTAAAATTAAGAAGGATGCGGTTAAGGAGAGATATAGACAATATGGCGAATATCTGGTTAACAGGATTGACTCGGAAAAGTCGATCGAGGAACAGGTAAATAACGTGGTAAGCCGATTGAGAGGGCTGGATACGAGGAGCATAAAAGAAAAATCTGCGGTCGATATTGTGCAAAATTATTTGGAGCAGCACTATAACGAGACAATCAGCAGAAAGGATATCGAATCTCTGGTCCATTTAAATGAAGACTATCTGAACAGGATCTTTAAGAAAGAAACAGGCTATTCCCTGATGGAATATATCCAATATTACAGGATAACAATGGCAAAGAGAATGTTGGCAGAAACAGATATTTCAATCAGCGAAATAGCTGCCAGGACCGGTTATAATTCTCCGGCATATTTCTCAAAAATATTCAGAAGATTTACAGGCCTTACACCCCTGGAGTATCGAAATGACAAACATACCTGACATGTCGGTTTTGTTATAAAAATAGTCGGTTGTATTGTTGAGAGAGGATCGCAAAGAGTGTTATGTTTATCTTGGGTTGGTACCATCCTCATCGCTTTTCAAATAAAACTATAGGAGGATAATTATGAGAAAGGAACTTAGAATTGTTTCATTATTGTCTGTTCTCCTGGTCTTTGCAATACTCTTTACAGCATGCGGCACATATGCTGATAATACCGGATCATCCGGTACATCGAAGGCTGCAGGATCGACTGAGACGGAGGGTTCTGACACCGCTGAAAACCGAGCTGGCTCCGTTTTGAAAGACGGCAATCCAGTGGAACTGGATTTGTATGTGCCAGGTCCAAACGCAAATCCGGCAAGTTTGACAGAAGTTGAAAGTACCATAAACGATCTCATAAAAGATAAAATCGATGCGACAGTAAAGATCAATATTATAGAATGGGGATCTTATGCAGACCAGCTTAACCTGATCCTCTCCAGTGGTGAAAAGTCTGACATAACTTTCACTTTCTCCAGCACCACAACATTTGCAAAAAACGGCCAGATACAGGCTATAACACAGCTTGCTCAGGAATATGCCCCCGATATCTGCAGCCAGTTCGGAAATTACCTGGATGCATGTAAAGTCGATGGAGAGCTTTATGGATTTCCTACATTCCATGAGTATGCCTACAGAGCAGGGCTTGTCTGCAGGAAAGACATATTTGAACAGACAGGCATTGATGCAGTTACTGTAAAAACATGGAGCGATGTGGAGAATGTTTTGAAAAAAGTTCACGAACTGTACCCGGATATGTACCTGCTGACAAATGCCGAAACGGGGATGGGCGCGCTCCAATATGTGAATACCGGCATCTTTGATACCATCCAGAATGATACCGGGGTTGCAGTTTATGCGAACAAAAATCAGGATAATATTGAGGTCCTCAGTATTTATTCCACACCTGAATACATGGATCTGGCCAAAATGGCTTATGATTGGAACAAAAAAGGATATTTCGTTCCTGATGTAACGACTAATACTGAAACCAGGCAGGATATGATTAGAGCAGGAAACACATTCGGATTTATCGGACAGATCCACCCTGGAATTATAGACCAGGAAACGAATAATTCCGGCAGAGAGATTATGACGATCCCAATCACAGATGCTGTTTCAGCAACAGGCAATATCAATTTTGCACAGTATATGATCCCGACGGCCTGCAAGAATCCTGAAAAAGCTGTCGCTTTTCTAAATATGCTTTATTCGGACAAAGACGTACAGAATACCTATGCGTACGGTATTAAAGGGAAGGACTATGTTGTAAAGGACGAGGGAAATGGAATCATTGGATATCCGGAAGGAAAGGACGGTACTTCAATAGGCTGGAATATGGAAACCTGGCTGACAGGCAATGCCTCCATATCATACATCTGGGAAACCAACTCTCCGTCGCACTGGCAGAATTACCTTACTTTCAACTCGCAGGCTATTAAATCGCCATTGTATGGGTTCGTTTATAATATTACTAATGTGCAGAACGAAATTGCGGCAGTAAATAATGTAATCACCAAATACCGCGCAGTTATTGAATCCGGATACGCAGATCCTGACGAATCAGTTGCTGCATTCAACAAAGAGCTGAGCAATGCTGGAATTCAAAAGATTATAGATGAAGGACAGCAACAGGTCAATGAATTTCTTGCCGCCCGGAAGTAACAGGGCAGTTGATCCGTTAATGTCCTGCTGCATTTGATACTGGCAGGGACAACAACACGGAAGATACCGTCACTGCTCATGCAGTACGGTATCTTCCGAAGAAGTTGGCTGATGTTCTGTTTGTCTGGCAAATGAAATCCAAAAAAAATAATAGGAAGCATGGTTCTATGAAAACGATCAAGAAGTATATTCCGCTGTATATCATGCTTTTGCCGGGGTTTCTGTACCTCCTGGTGAATAACTACTTGCCTATGTTTGGCATAATTATTGCCTTTAAAAATATGAACTTTGCAAAGGGTTTACTGAAGAGCGACTGGGTCGGTTTTGCCAATTTCAAATATTTATTCACGACACCGGACGCCTTCCGTATTACAAGGAATACAATCGGATACAATGCGGCATTTATAGTTGTCGGCCTGATTGTTTCGGTAACTATTGCCATCCTGCTCAGTGAGATCCGCAGCAAAATATGTGTGCGGGTATACCAAACTGTGATTATGCTCCCTTTTATGATTTCCATGGTTATCGTAAGCTATCTTGCCTATGCTTTTCTTGCCGGAGATACAGGTTTTATAAACGGAGTGCTGAAAGTTCTGCATATAGAAAAAATATCATGGTATAACGAACCAAAATACTGGCCATTTATTCTCATATTCATTAATAGCTGGAAGGGAGCAGGGTATAACTCGGTCATTTATCTGGCGTCCATTTTAGGAATCGATCCCGAATTATATGAGGCAGCTTCCATAGACGGTATTTCCAAGATGAAGGAGATCCGGTATATTACTTTGCCTTTGATAAAACCGACAATTATTACAATGGTGCTTTTAAGTATAGGAAGAATATTCTATTCGGATTTCGGTTTGTTTTACCAGGTGCCGATGAATTCCGGCGCTCTGATTGATGTTACAAATACCATTGATACTTATGTCTACAGAGGACTTATGACTTTGGGAAACATCGGCATGTCCTCCGCTGCAGGTGTCTATCAGTCGTTTGTCGGGTTCATCCTCGTCATTATTGCAAACTGGATCACGAAAAGGTACAGCAGTGAGAATACTTTATTTTAAGGGGCGATGAAATTGGCTAAAAAAGGCGACCGGGGTTTTCAGATTCTTGCCAATGCTATCATGACAGTTGTATCCGTTTCAACTGTTTTGCCGTTCATTCTGCTTATTATCGCTTCGTTTACGAAAGATACGGATATTACATTATACGGGTATTCTTTTTTCCCGAAGCACTGGAGTCTGGATGCCTATAATTACATTTACAAGGAAAAAGACCAGATATTCAATGCATATCTAATAACGGTGATTGTAACCGCAGTTGGAACAACCATTGGCCTTATGATATCGGTACTGTATGCATATGCTTTGTCAAAGCCCCGTTTTCCGGGCAAAAAATTCTTTTCTGTATTTCTGATTATCACCATGCTCTTTAATGGCGGGCTTGTTCCGACATACTTCATGTATACGCAGATTTTCCACATAAAAAATACCATTTTCGCGCTTATCATACCTAGCTTACTGATGAACGCCTTTAATGTAATTCTTATCAGGAGCTACCTGCAGAATAATATACCTCAGGCCTTGACCGAATCGGCTTTTATAGATGGAGCAAGCGAATATCAGATCGTTTGGAAAATCGTATTTCCGATGGCAAAGCCGATCGTCGCCACAATAGGACTTTTCATCGGGCTTGCATACTGGAACGACTGGATGAATGGGCTGTACTACATAACAAATGCAAAGTTGTTCAGCGTACAGCAATTGCTGGCAAATATGATGAGAAATATTGAATACCTGTCGAAGAATGCAAATACAAATATCAATCTCAGCAATATCGCAAATTCAATACCAAAGGCTTCAGTACGTATGGCAATTGCAGTAATCGGAATCCTTCCGATTTTGATAGTATATCCCTTTGTTCAGAAGTACTTTGTAAAAGGCATATCTTTGGGTGCGGTAAAAGGCTGATTTTAAATTGTCATGACAGGATAACTTACTGAGGGGGTAAGAAAATGCCAAAGACAAAATTCAAATACCAGGATCCAACACTATCCCCGGGAGAACGGGCTGAGGACTTGCTTTCCCGCATGAGCCTGGAAGAAAAACTTGGCCAGATACAGGGATTCGACCTGTCCAGATGGTCAGAGGGAAAACTGAAGGACGACTACCCGCATGGCGTCGGTGAAGTAGCATGCCTTACAGCATGTATAATAATGGATTCAAAGGAAAGTATCGCGAAATTGCTGAGAGAAGTCCAGGAAGAAATTATGGCGCTCAGCGAGCACCATATTCCGGCTATTTTTCATACGGAAGCTCTTACCGGAGGAATGATACCTCGCGCAACCAGTTTTCCGTCCGGGATCGGACAGGCTTCTACATGGGATCCGGAGTTGCAGAAAAAAATGGCCGGTATAATCAGGAATCAGTATAGAGCTGTTGGCATCACACAAGTGTTTGCACCGGTTTTGGACGTATCCAGGGATCCGCGTTTCGGCCGCCAGGGGGAGAGCTACGGTGAAGATCCCACCCTGGCATCTGCGATGGGAACCGCATATGTTCAGGGAATGCAGAATAACGGGGATCTGACGGCAGGAGTTGTTGCGACCGCCAAACACTTTTTGGGCTATATGAATTCTCAAGGCGGGATCCATGCTGCGACATGCGACATACCTGACAGACCATTGAGGGAAATATTTGCAAAGCCTTTTCAGGCAGCTATTACCCAGGGAAGGCTTATGTCAGTGATGAATTGCTATAGTTCATTGAACGGGGAGCCTGTTGCGGGGTCAAAAAAAATATTGACTGACCTTTTGAGGGGTGAAATGGGATTTACCGGATTTACCGTGTCGGATTACGTCTCTGTTTCTGAGCTGGTGAATCGGCATAAGATATGCAAAAATGAACTGGAAGCCGGGAAAAGGGCATTGGAGGCGGGCATAGATGTAGAATTGCCATCAAAGGTATGCTATAACGAAGGCCTGCTGGAAATGATCAGAAATGGTGAAATGGATGAAACTGTATTAGACCGTTCGGTATTGCGCATCCTGACAGCTAAATTTGCACTGGGCCTTTTTGAAAATCCATATCCGGCAGAGCCTGATAAAATTACTGAAGTATTTTCCGGTACAGAAAGCAAAGAGTTAAGTCTGAAAATAGCTCAGCAATCACTTGTCCTTTTAAAAAATGATGGTGTTCTCCCGTTAAAACGGAATGTGAAAAAAATTGCAGTAATAGGGCATCATGCGGCTTCAGTGCGTGCGTTGTTCGGCGGATACTCGCTGATCGGCATGGCGGAAGTCATAGCCGGGGCTGCAAATACTATGGCAGGCGTAGACATCGAATGTGTTTCCAAACCCGAAGATGGATGCCATACTGCTGATGGAAAACGTGTTACCTACCCCGGAAGCAATGTGGCTATAGAGAATCCAAAGTTGGAAGAGATCGTAAGGAAATACTATCCAAATATTAAAAGCTTGCTGGAGCAGTTGAAAGAAGAATGTCCTGGGGCAGAGATCATGTACTCTTACGGATATCCGTTCGTTGGAAATGACGATACAAAGCATGAAGAGGCACTGGAAGTTGCCAGGAAAGCGGATGTAGTGATCCTGACTCTTGGAGGGAAATATGGCTGGGGAGATTCAAGCACGACAGGGGAAGGTATAGATTCGGCCAGTATAAACCTGCCGGAATGCCAGGAAAAGTTCATTGAGAAGCTATATAAGATTGGAAAGCCTGCCATCGGAATACATTTTGACGGAAGGCCTATATCCAGCGATGCTGCAGACCGTTATCTCAATGCCATCATAGAGGCCTGGAGCCCGGCTGAATTTGGTGCAAAGGCAATAACTTCCGTAATCTTTGGCGATTATAACCCTGGAGGGAAACTGCCCGTATCTGTCGCTTACAATGCAGGGCAAATACCTGTATTTTATAACCATGAAAACGGTGCCGGATATGATGTGGGAACACAAACCGCATTTCACAGCTATGTTGATCTTCCGCATACACCAAGATACTGTTTCGGGTATGGATTATCCTATACGACCTTTGAATACACCAATCTAAGGTTGAATAGGACAGAATTCAAACCTACCGACACGATTGAGGTTTCCGTAGATGTAAAAAATACCGGCAGTATGGCTGGGGATGAGATCGTTCAGCTGTATATCAGTGATAAATGTGCGAGTATGTTACGGCCTGTAAAGGAATTAGCCGGATTCAGGAGAATTTCATTAAAGCCGGGCGAGAAAAAAACGGTTACATTCAAAAGTAAGATAAGCCAGTTTTCTTTCCTTGACTCAGAAATGAAATGGAAAGTGGAAGCTGGAGATATGGATATCATGGTTGGGGCTTCGTCTGATGATATTCGCTTGTATACGAATTTTGAGATAACTTCAGATTTACATGTGGATGGAAAGTCAAGAGGCTTTTATGCGGAAGTCGAAGTTCAATAACTGAGTTTTCTGTATTTTCCGTGATATGCGTGAAGAGATAAAGACTTACATTTAGGTGTCCGGAGTTCGAATCTCCGATGACTCACCTACACAAGAATCCGTGAAAATAACTCTTTTCACGGATTCTTGTTCTTTTTTGGGGAAAACGGTTTGCTTTCATGTGTTCCTGGCATCATTTCCAGGGAGAACGGAAGCGGATAATAAAACAGAAAGAATGATGTTTCCATATACAGGCCGCATTTGCCGTTTTGCCGGCGGGCACCTGTTGATTTGCTTCCGCAAGCGAGAATTCCCGGTTTTGGTCCATTCCTGTTATGCAATAAATACGATCGATTTCTGACGGTGGGTGTATCTCCAGCTGTTGGTTTGTCAAACATGTGTTACACCCTGCTGAAAAAATTCTGTAACGCCTGCTTGGGTGAAATCCATCCAAGAGGACGCATCGGGAAGTTATTGTATTTCCAATTGTGTATGTAAAGCTGCTTCTTGAAATCATCAAATGAATGAAACTTATGTACTGCATAAAATCGCTCATTATCCTTGCGATGACTGCGTTCTACTTTACCGTTGTGTCGCGGTGTGAACGGACGGATCAGTCTGTGCTGGATACCCAGTTTCCTAAGTTCAGCCTCAAATAATGTTGGGGTGTTCTT
>ENA-OWOZ01003485-OWOZ01003485.1-bioreactor-metagenome-genome-assembly--contig:-NODE-3485-length-10259-cov-12.390984_pt1 | contig 10259 bp, 6 predicted proteins | sample MGYA00238140_ERZ651804 | MGnify/ENA primary metagenome ERZ651804 (study PRJEB26910, sample SAMN07631232) | bioreactor metagenome | isolation source: Switchgrass digestor | place: USA: Dartmouth... | reverse complement strand
CTAGGTTCGGAGATATTCACAAAGCGTACTCCTGCAAGCCGGGCAATATCTTCACTTGGACTTGAACTGTTATTGTTCTTTTTCAGACTGATAGTCTCTGGCCTTGCGGTACAGCCATAACTGCCTAATACCTTAAGAATGCTCTCACACAGCGTACCTTTACCATTTCGAGTTGTAGCACCATAGAGAACAAACAGGCATTCATACCGAGTGTCTCCGCTGATACTGTAGCCAAAGGCTTTTTGGAGGAATTTTGCCTTTTCCTCATCTCCGCTCATAATCTCATGAATAAATCTATCCCATCGCTCGCTTTTTGCTTCCGGGTCATATTTAACACCAGATATCTTTGTAAGCCTGTCCTCGCTGTTATGGGAACGAAAATCCATAGACATTAAAAACAATGTGCCATTGGCACAGTTGAGCATAAGTGGGTCTTGGTCAAATTCAGCCATTGATATGGGATATACGCTCTGTGCATCCTTAAGTACCGTTTCTCGGTATCTTCTTGACTGCCACTTTCGGCAATAGTCAATGTATGCCTTTCTTTGATGTTCATCCTGAATAGTCAAAGCATAGGTTAGCAGTTGATTAGCCAATGATTTACACATTTCCATCACTTTTAGATTACCGACATCAGGAATCCAAATGCCATTTTCGTAGCAAAACCACATTTTCCTTTCGGGAACAAAGCGGGCTAAAGATTTATAATAATCAGCAAACAGCCTGCTTGCCCCAATATCCGTCCAAGGGTAGCGATCGTTACTCTCAGGCTTAAAGTCAGTAAGAGAACATTCACTAAAATCCTCTGTAACTGATGAACGCTTGCCACCTGGTTTGTATATTTTGGTAACATTTGCGATTGCTTTTTCTATGGTTATCATTCCATAAGTACTGCCGGACTGTGGTCTATTCCATTTATCTCGCATTAGGCCGCTTTTTCGGAAAAGTCTGTCCATCTGTCCAATATCCCTGCCACACCAAAATGCCAGCATACCGCAAAGTGCCAAATCAGCTTCACTTGCAGAAGCATAGCCTGACGTATCTCCTTGCCATAATGCTTTGAACCTTTCTCCATTTGCCAATTTTAAAGCCTTCTCAATAACAGACTTGTCAGACAGATATGATTGACTTTCTGTATCCAGAAGTTGCTTCACAGGGGTAGGACGCAACATATACTTGTCTAGTATCATCTGAAGCTCATTCGATTTCTCCGCTATATCACCATCTGCATATACATTGCCTGTTACGGTAACAAAACGATTTGTTGCTCCGCCCACATAGACCTCAACTCCCAGCTTTCTGTTGTTGATATAATATTTTGTTTTGTCAAAGTTAAAGCCTGTGGCCTTAAAGAAAATATGAAGCCCTTTTTCAGATGGACTGTGTTCCATATAACAACCACTAAAAGCCTCTACAACATTTTGGGTAACAGGCTTAAGCTTATCTCCACTGTTATCAAAGCAATCATCTAAATCGATAACACAAATGTCATTACCTACCAAAAATCCGATACCGTCATAATCACTTATAGTAGCTACCGCCGAACTAAAATCTTTAAATGTACCACGTTGATCTGCTTTTGCCCTTTTTCCCGTTACCGGGTTATAGGGAACTTTGGTTTTTCTACCACTTCGCGCTTCATATTTCCAACAACAAAACTGTGGCTTATCTTTAAGCACCTGTGGCAAGTTATCATATTGTTTTTTCAGTTATTTCACCTCCTTGCCTGGTATTAACGACCCGAAATGCTACGGTTCCAGAGGGTTTGCCTTGTTTGACACAACCTCGTTATCTTTCAAGGAATACGCTCGAAATCTTGTCATGGCATATTCTGCTTGAAGTATCTCTTGCATTTCGGAGTATTCAGTTATCAAGGATCAGTGAGAGAAAAACTATGCTTTCATTGATAGTTCACGAGAAAGGCAAATCCGCAGAGCCAGTTTTGAATACCATTTCCTCTCATTCACAGGACGTAAATCTGCAGTTTGAGTACAGGAACAAATATTTCTGTGAATTGCTTTCCTCTACTAATAGCCGAAATTATTAACCCCTTAACTACATGCCTCATTAATTTCTAACTTGGAAGCTAATGGAGATTATTTTCCTCTCACCTTATAGCCTTGGCAGGGCACATTAGTTGAGGATTTTAGAAAAATATTTTTCTTACTCATTCATAAGCGAAGAATTCTATTGATTCGAACCCCCAAAATAAAAAACAGCCTGTCTATTTTCCAGAAAAGACCGCTGTAATGTTTATGCTTTTGCTCAAATTTGAGCGAAAGTGGTATTAAATTTAAGAAGGCTTAATGTTATAACTTTGCCTTTGGTTTTACAAATAGACTTAAAGACTTTTTTGTCTAAAAGTATTTTAAAGATATCATGGAATTAGTGCCGAATATGGTTGAAGAGGAGTAATGATATGGAAAATAACAGAAAAGAACAGGAACGGGCGGAATTACACCGCACGATATGGAATATGGCAAATGATCTATGAGGCAGTGTAGATGGCTGGGACTCTAAGCAATATGTTCTAGGAATGCTTTTTTACCGCTACATATCTGAAAATATTACCGCCTATATTAACGCCGGAGAATGGGAAGCTGGCAATACGGAATTTGATTATGCTAAGTTATCCGACAAAAAAGCAGAACAGGCACGAGAGGATTTAGTTAATACTAAAGGCTTCTTTATCCCAGCGAGCTTTTTGAAAATGTCCGAGTTCGTGCTAAGGACGATGAAAACTTAAATGAAACACTGGAACAGATTTTTAGTAATATAGAAGCATCTGCACAAGGAACAGAGAGTGAAGATAATTTCAAAGGCCTGTTTGACGATATTGATGTTAACAGCAATAAGCTAGGTAACACTGTAGTAAAGCGTAATGAAAAGCTGGTTAAGCTATTGAATTCTGTTGGAGAAATGAAACTGGGCGATTATAAAGATAATACTATAGATGCTTTTGGCGATGCATATGAATTCTTAATGGGTATGTATGCCTCCAATGCAGGAAAAAGTGGTGGTGAATACTATACGCCACAGGAGGTTTCTGAACTCCTTACCCACTTAACATTAGTAGGAAAAACTGAAGTCAACAAGGTATATGACCCCGCCTGCGGTTCTGGCTCTCTACTGCTAAAGTTTGCAAAAATCTTAGGAAAAGAAAATGTACGTCAAGGTTTCTTCGGTCAAGAAATCAACATTACAACCTACAACCTGTGCAGAATTAATATGTTCCTGCACGATATTGATTATGACAAATTTGATATTGCCCTTGGTGACACGCTAACAGATCCGCAACATTGGGATGATGAGCCTTTTGAAGCCATTGTATCAAATCCACCTTACTCTATTAAATGGAAGGGCGACAATGATCCTATTTTGATAAATGACCCTCGCTTTTCTCCAGCGGGAGTATTGGCTCCTAAATCCAAGGCAGACCTTGCTTTTATTATGCATAGTCTTTCTTGGCTTGCAACAAACGGAACAGCAGCTATCGTTTGTTTCCCCGGTGTAATGTACCGCAGAGGCGCTGAAAAGAAAATCAGGCAGTACCTGATTGACAATAACTATATCGACTGTATCATTCAGTTACCGGATAACTTGTTTTATGGTACCAGCATTGCTACCTGCATTATGGTGCTGAAGAAGTCTAAATCAGAAAATAGCACCTTATTTATCGATGCATCAAAGGAATTTGTCAAGGTTACCAATAACAACAAGCTGACACAAGAAAATATTGAGACCATTCTTAATGCTTATAAAGACAGAAAAGATATTGAGTATTTTGCTAGGCTTGTGCCAAACAGCGAAATTGCCGAACAAGACTATAACCTGTCTGTTTCTACCTATGTTGAACAGGAGGATACAAGGGAAAAGATTGATATTGTTGCCCTCAATGCTGAGATAGAAAAAATTGTGGCGAGAGAGCAGGTTTTGAGGGAAGAAATAGATAAGATTATTGCGGAAATTGAGGTGGGCAAATGAGTAGATTGGATGAATTGATTGCTGAACTTTGCCCTGATGGGGTTGAGTTTGTTGAACTTAATGAAGTATTAGACTATGAGCAACCTACTAAGTATATTGTGAAAAGTACAAATTATGATGATTCCTATACAATTCCTGTGTTAACTGCAGGACAATCATTTGTGCTGGGTTATACAAATGAAGATTTTGGGATATATAAGGCATCTCCTGATAGTCCAGTAATTATATTTGATGATTTTACTACTTCTTTCCATTGGGTTGATTTTAACTTTAAGGTTAAATCTTCTGCAATGAAAATGTTAAGGTCTAAGGACAATGAGATTGCTAATTTAAGATTTTTGTTCCATTTAATGAAAAATATTAACTATATTCCTGTAGACCACTCTCGTCAATGGATTGGAAAATACTCTAAATTTAGAATCCCACTTCCCCCTCTAGCTGTTCAGCAGGAAATTGTCCGTATTCTGGACAATTTCACAGAGCTTACAGCAGAGCTTACAGCAGAGCTTACAGCGAGGAAAAAGCAGTATGAGTATTATAGGGATTTGTTGTTGACGTTTGAGGGTAATCCTGAAGTTAAATGGATGGCATTAGGAGAAGTATGCGATTTGTTTGCTGGTGGGGATATTCCAAAAGACCGTTATTCAAAAGAAAAAACAGATAAATATACTATTCCTATATATAGTAATGGAATAGGAGACAAAGCTTTATATGGTTACACAGACATCGCTAAAATAAGCACACTTTCAGTAACAATTTCTGCAAGAGGGACTATAGGGTATTCTATATTACATAAAGAACCTTATTATCCAATTATAAGGTTAATTTGTGCTATTCCAAAAAACATTATAACCGCTGAGTATTTATATTACGCAGTTCAAATATTAAAATTTAAAGCACCAACATCTGGAATACCCCAGTTAACTGTTCCGATGGTTGCAAAATATAAGATCCCCGTTCCCCCCCTCGAAGAACAGGAACGCATCGTTGCCATCCTCAACCGCTTCGACGCCCTGTGTAACGACCTGACCAGCGGCTTACCCGCTGAAATCGAAGCGCGCAAAAAACAATATGAATATTATAGAGATAAACTTTTATCCTTTAAGCCACTTCCGTCAAAAGATGAGGAGGGGACGGCATGAGCACCTACAATATCGTTGCCAGCACCGACGAAGTTACGGTTGTCGCTGAATATACTCCTGAATACAACGCCCGCTCCGAAAAATACCAGAGCGAGGCGGAGCTTGAGCGGGAGTTTATCCGCCTCTTAACCTCACAGGGTTATGAATATTTAGAGATTCACAATGAGGCTGCTTTGGTTGCAAACCTACGCAGGCAGCTTGAGTTGCTCAATGATTTTACTTTTACGGATGGCGAATGGAACAGGTTTTTTACAGAATGTATCGCTAACCCCAACGAGGGGATTGTGGAAAAGACCCGCAAAATACAGGATGACCATATACAGATCCTCAAAAGGGACGACGGCACAACCAAAAATATCTACCTTTTGGATAAAAAGAACATCCATAATAACCGATTGCAGGTCATCAACCAGTATGAAGAAGCAGGCGGCAAGCATAAAACACGTTATGACGTGACAATTCTTGTAAACGGGCTACCCCTCGTCCATGTGGAGTTAAAACGGCGGGGCGTTGAAATCCGTGAAGCCTTTAACCAGATAAAACGCTACCAGCGCGACAGCTTTTGGGCGTCGTCGGGCTTATTTGAATATGTGCAGATTTTTGTAATCTCCAACGGTACACACACGAAATATTACAGCAACACCACACGCAACGCGCATATCAAAGAGCAGAGTGCAAGCGAGCGCCGAAGGAGCAAGAAAACGAGCAACAGCTTTGAGTTTACGAGTTATTGGGCTGATGCAAACAACAAAATCATACCCGACCTTATGGACTTTACCAAGACTTTTTTTGCTAAGCACACTTTGCTCAATATATTAACCAAATATTGTGTTTTTACGTCTGAGGAACTTTTGCTTGTCATGCGTCCTTACCAGATTGCGGCGACGGAACGCATATTGTCCCGTATCGCCATATCAACAAACTATAAAAAGATGGGTACAACGGCAGCAGGCGGATACATCTGGCATACAACAGGCTCCGGCAAGACCCTGACCAGCTTCAAGACGGCGCAGCTGGCTTCCGCCCTGCCTTACATAGACAAGGTGCTGTTTGTTGTCGACCGTAAAGATTTAGACTACCAGACGATGAAAGAATATGATCGCTTTGAAAAGGGTGCGGCCAACGGAAACACATCGACGAGGGTTCTTCAAAGACAATTGGAAGACAGGGATGAAAAAGGCAATCCTCATGAATACAAAATAATCGTCACTACCATTCAAAAGCTGGATAGATTTATCCGCCAGAACAAGCAGCACGAGATCTACAAAAAACACGTTGTAATCATTTTCGACGAGTGCCACCGTTCCCAGTTTGGCGATATGCATCAGGCCATCATCAAAAGTTTTAAGAACTACCATATTTTCGGCTTTACGGGGACTCCGATCTTTGCCGAAAATGCCTCTTCGTGCGGCAACCCTATGCTGCGGACAACCGAGCAGGTTTTCGGCGAAAGGCTGCATACTTACACCATAGTGGATGCAATCAACGACAAAAATGTGCTGCCTTTCAGAGTGGATTTTGTCGATACTTTTAAGCTGCCTGATTTTATCGACGATAAAAAAGTCTATGCCATCGACAGAGAAAAAGCCTTTGCAGACCCGAAGCGAATCAGAGACATTGTTTCATATGTTCTTGACCACTTCGACCAAAAGACAAAGCGCGGCCACTACTATGAATTTACTGTTAAGTGGGAGGAGCCTGATCAGAAAAATGGCAAGGTTAAGGTAGAAAAGCGCGAATCAAAAAATTTGAACGGCTTCAATTCCATTTTCGCTGCTGCTTCCATTCCGCTGGCGATAAAATATTATGCCGAGTTTAAAAAACAGATCAAGGAAAAGAAGAAAAACCTGATTATTGCGACTATCTTCAGTTTCAGCCCTAACGAAGATGAGCCGGGCGGCTTGCTGCCGGATGAAGACTTCGACATGGGTAACCTTGATCAGAGTTCCCGCGATTTTCTGGAGGCGGCGATCAGGGATTACAATGCAATATTTAACACAAATTATGATACGTCCTCAGACAAATTTGAAAACTACTACAAAGACATTTCCCTGCGCATGAAAAACCGTGAGATTGATTTGCTTATAGTGGTAAATATGTTCCTGACCGGCTTTGACGCCACAACCCTCAACACGCTCTGGGTTGATAAAAACTTAAAGCAGCATGGGTTGATCCAGGCATTTTCACGGACAAACCGCATTTTAAACAGTGTAAAAACTTATGGCAATATCGTTTGCTTCCGTGATTTGCAGGAGGAAATGGATAAAGCGATTGCCCTTTTTGGCAACAAGGACGCGGGTGGTATTGTCCTGCTCAAAACATACAATGAATACTATAATGGATATGATGAAAACGGCGGGCATAAACCTGGGTACAAAGAACTGATTGCTGAACTAACTGAAAAATATCCGCTGGGGCAGCCTATTATTGGCGAAAAAGCGCAGAAAGATTTTATTAAGCTTTTTGGCGCGATATTGAGGATGACCAATATTTTAACTTCTTTTGATGAATTTAAAGGTAATGAAATATTGACTGAAAGAGATTTTCAGGATTACCAGAGTATTTATCTTGATCTTTACCAGGAATTCAGGAAGGCAGCCGACAGTGATAAAGAAACCATCAATGATGATCTTGTGTTTGAGATTGAGTTGGTCCGTCAAATTGAAGTAAATATTGATTATATCCTCATGCTGGTAGAAAAATACCGCAAGTCCAACTGCAAAGACAAGAGTATCCTTGTGGCTATCGATAAAGCTGTTAATTCAAGCCTTCAGCTTCGCAGCAAGAAAGAACTGATCGAACATTTTATCGAACAGGTCAATGCTTCCACAAAAGTGGATGAGGATTGGCGCAAGTTTCTTGATAAACGTATGGAAGCGGATATTGCAGCAATTATTGAAGAAGAAAAGTTAAAACCTGAAGAAACGCGGCGTTTAATTGAAAATGCCTTTCGGGATGGTATGTTGAAAACAACAGGCACTGCTATTGACAAAATCATGCCGCCCGTATCCCGTTTTGGCGGCGGTCGGGCGCTCAAAAAACAAGGCATTATAGAAAAGCTGCTCAATTTCTTTGAGAAATATTTTGGATTGGTATAAATGTAGATCGTATAGATGCAAATAGATTGTTTTAGATTATTTCAGAAAGTTTAACGAAATAATTTGTCGAAACTTGCGGTGAAAAGATAAAGGAATATGGCATTTTGTGGAGAATGATATTTATTATATTCTTTTATTAAGGTTGGTTGATTTTTATGATGTTGAATGAGCTTATAAGCGTTATAAAAAATGAATTCCCCGAAAAGGCCATTGATTTGTCTGAAAGCCTTACTTTACTGAGGGAAACGATTAATGACTTGATGGAAGCCATGAGTAACAAAATGAGCATGGCTTTTTCTAAACGGGATTTTCAGTGTAGCGAAAAATACTATCAGTTAGGTAAGGCAATTAATGAATATGAGAGTAAAATAGATGAAATTATCGACATGCTTGAATTTGAGAATGAAGATACTGTAATGGAAGAAAATGACGGTGATGAAGAAACGGAAAAGAGGAATATACCCGACTATTCACAATATCTCGTGGATTCTAATGTTGAACACACTCTTTATGAAAACTTTACACATATAAGGCCATATGGCTTCAGAATAAACAATGGTGAACTGAATGAAGTCAGGACTTGGCAGGAAATGCTGCTGAAAACATGTGAAACTCTTATTAAAATGGATAGCCAGAAGTTTTTGGGGTTTGAAAACAGCAAAAACATGAATGGAAAAAAGAATAAATACTTTTCTATGAATCCTGATGATATGAGAAAACCTGTAATGGTAGCTGGTAAAGTATATGTCGAGACAAATATGAGTGGAAATGCCATAAGAAATTTGATTTTAAAGATGCTAAAAGAATACGGCTTTAAGGCAAGTGATTATAAAGTTTACTTCAGGGCGGATTATACCGATATTAATACAAAGTAAAATGTGCTTATATTATTTTATTAAATTTGAATATTCATTTATAAGATTTTGAATGAACTTAATATTTAGGAAGTGATACCAAAATGCCTATTAAAGACTATGAGTATTACCATGGCGCTGTATTAACCAAAATTTTAAGGAAGGATATACCAACATCATTAAAGCTGGTGGAAACAAATGTTAAGGAATCGTGGTGTACATACAAAATAAACGATGCAGTTATGTTATATATCAAATACGGTTCACCGATTAAAGCACAGAAGCATTTCAGATGGACGTTTACTTTTACACAAAAGCATTTATCAGAGTTAAAAAAATATATAAACGATGATTTGAGGTTTGCTCTTGTATGCCTTGGTAATAAAGCTAAGGGCTGCAAGCCGGAGATATGCCTTCTTTACAAGGAACAGGTTATGGGGCTTATTGATTTCAACTCAATTACTGAGCAGCGTATAAATGTTTATGCAGAAAAAAATTGCGAATTAAAGGTTGATGGCACAATGTCACCGAAATTGAAACAAATAAGTGTAAAAAGGTCGGAAATTGATTCAATGATAATTCCTGGGTAAAAAACGCAGTCGTTCAAATATTAGTTAGATAGCTAAAAGAACTGGATTGAAACTTCATATAAAAGAAATACGACATTTGAGGCTTGTTTTATTAATTACAAGATGGTTAAGGGTATAACATTAACCAGAAGAAAAAGTTGAAACTTAATAAGTTTTAAAATGAACTGGATGTTAAAGGAAGGGGTGCTCAAGATGGAGGAGTTGATAACGCTGATGCAGGATATCAAAGATATACTGCTTACTATCAATTCAAACATTGAACAATTAAATACAAATGTGGAATCTCTTGCAAACGGAGGAGCATATTCAATTTCCGATATCTGTGACAAATTGGACTCTATAGCTTCTACTATGAGCAGCATAGAAACTACTGCTAGTTCAATAGACATGTCGGTTAATTGGATTAAGGCGAATATGCCGTAAAAGCTGATTAAGCTTCAGGATGGTTAATATATGTAAAGCTGCTCAACGCAAGAGCAATGTAAATATAAAAAGAGTAGATTCAGATTATCATGATTTAATAGAAAATATCAAAGGTAAAACAGTTGATCATATTGTTGCAAATTCTGAAGAAAGCACCAGTTCTGGATT
>ENA-OWOZ01003477-OWOZ01003477.1-bioreactor-metagenome-genome-assembly--contig:-NODE-3477-length-10275-cov-3.120612_pt1 | contig 10275 bp, 6 predicted proteins | sample MGYA00238140_ERZ651804 | MGnify/ENA primary metagenome ERZ651804 (study PRJEB26910, sample SAMN07631232) | bioreactor metagenome | isolation source: Switchgrass digestor | place: USA: Dartmouth... | reverse complement strand
TTGGAGAGAGGCTCGTCCATGAGGAATACCTTCGGGTCACGGACTATAGCACGGCCAAGCGCAACCCTCTGTCTCTGACCGCCCGAGAGAGCCTTCGGCTTTCTGTCAAGCAGATGCTCGATCTCGAGGATCTTCGCTGCTTCATGAACTCTCTTCTTTATCTCGTCCTTGGGGACTTTTCTCAGCTTAAGACCAAATGCCATGTTGTCGAACACTGTCATGTGCGGATACAGAGCGTAGTTCTGGAAAACCATTGCGATGTCTCTGTCCTTCGGCTGTACATCGTTAACAAGTCTGTCACCAATGTAGATCTCGCCTTCTGTTATCTCTTCGAGACCTGCGACCATTCTCAGCGTTGTTGTTTTGCCACAGCCGGAAGGTCCGACAAGGATTATAAACTCCTTATCCTCGATGTCCAGATTGAAATCACTGACAGCTGTAACCCCACCATCGTATCTTTTGTATACGTTTTTAAGCTTAACACTTGCCATTTTATACCCTCCCATATATAAACAGTAACCAAATATATTAATACTATATCATGATGATGTTTTTCTAACTAGTACACTTTTTAACAAAATTAAAAAAACGGATTTAGTAACTTTGCATAATGAATATAGCAAAAATATTGCATTTTTATGCACGTCATTGTATAATTATAAGACAGCAGAACCGGTTTGCCTCAGGAAAACAGCGCATTAACAGTTTGTTATGCACACGGGTGCTGCATAAAAAGGAATGTTGCATTCAATGAATCACAGAATTGTGTTATCATGGACCTGAAACATTTACATTAAAATGCTTTACATTTATATGTTTATATATTTGATACACTTTGCCCTAATCAATGAAAGGAGAATGATCATGACATATAAGGTATTCGTCGACGGTCAGGAGGGCACTACAGGCCTTAAGATCCATGAAAGACTGCAGGGCCGGAACGATATCGAATTATTTAAAATAGATCCTGAAAAAAGAAAAGATATTAATGAAAGAAAAAAATTGATAAATGAAGCCGATATAGTTTTTTTATGTTTACCGGATGAAGCCGCAAAGGAATCGGTCTCCCTGGTCAAAAACAGCAATACCCGTATCATCGATGCAAGCACGGCTCACCGCACAAACGATTCCTGGACATACGGTTTTCCTGAACTGAGCAGCGTCCACAGAGACCGGATCGCATCCGCATCGAGGGTCGCAGTACCCGGATGCTACGCCACCGGCTTTATCGCGCTGTTATATCCTCTGGTTAAAGCCGGCATCATCCCTGCTGACTACCCTGTTACCTGCCATGCGGTTTCGGGATATAGCGGAGGCGGCAAACAGCGGATCGCGGAGTACGAGTCGGCAGACCCCTCTGATGAAGAGATGAAGAGTCCTAAATTTTATGCACTATCGCTGAAGCACAAGCATCTCCCTGAGATGCAGAAGGTCACAGGGCTCCAACAGCCTCCCCTTTTCACTCCGATCATCGGACCCTATTACAGGGGGATGACAGTAGCAGTCCCGATATACTCCAGGCTGCTTCAGGGCAAAAACAACGCTGAGTCGGTCTGTGAATTCCTTCAGTCATATTATGAAGATCAGTACTTTATAAAGGTGCATCCCTTCGGTTCGGAAGGAGGCGTCGTCAATGGTTTTCTCGGCGCTACCGGATGCAACGGAACAAATATGCTCGAGATATACGTCACAGGCAACGATGAGCACATACTGCTTACGGCCAGGCTCGACAACCTGGGCAAAGGCGCATCCGGCGCTGCCGTTCAGTGCATGAACATTATGATGGGTATTGATGAAAGAACAGGACTGGAATAGAATCTTTATACATATTTATAACGAAGCGAAATTTTCAATCGAAAACGAAGCAATCTTTTTCAGGCAAGCATAATTTCATTAAAGTCAAATTCAATAACCGGGCCGCACTGATGCATGACCGCAAAAGTAAAATCGGGCCGGGATTCAGGAGGTTATAACTTGGACGAGAAAATGGAAGCGATTATTAAAAAGGCCGAAATATTGATAGAGGCGCTGCCCTATATCCAGAAGCTGCATGGAAAAACCATAGTCATTAAGTACGGCGGAAACGCCATGATCAATGAAGAGCTGAAGAACTCAGTCATGGAAGATATCACGCTGCTCAAGTACATAGGGATGAACCCGGTGGTGGTCCACGGCGGCGGTCCGGACATAAGCAGCATGCTGGAGCGTCTGGATATCAGAAGTGAGTTTCTGAACGGACTGAGAGTCACCGATAAGCAAACCATGGAAGTTGCCCAGATGGTACTGGTCGGCAAGACCAACAAGGAAATCGTATCAATGATAAACCAGAAGGGCGGAAAGGCTATCGGTATATGCGGCATAGACGGAAATCTGCTGGAGTGCGAGCAGTATAAAACAGTGATAGACGGTGTCGAAAGGGATCTGGGACTGGTCGGCAAAATCACGAATGTCAACACAAGGATGCTTGAATTCCTGGCAAAGGACGAATACATTCCTGTCGTTGCTCCTATCGGCGTAGGCAGCGATGGCCGCAGTTACAATATAAATGCGGACACAGTGGCAGGAGAGATCGCCGCAGCTCTGAAAGCTGAAAAACTGATACTGCTCACGGACGTCGAAGGCGTCAAGCTTTCAAAGGACAGTCCGGAGGTGCTCCATGCGCTGACCGCTGATGAGGTCTATGACCTGATAGAAAAAAAGATCATAAACGGCGGAATGATACCAAAGGTGCTCGGATGCCTGGACGCATTGAACCGAGGCGTTGTAAGGACCCATATTATAGACGGCAGGATCCCGCACTGCATACTGCTTGAAATTTTCACAAACAAGGGTATCGGCACAATGATAATGAAGGAAAAGGTATTCTATTTTGAGAATGAGCTCCTGTGATTTTATTACATTTACTGGACGCGTTAACATATTAAACAGCATTTCAGTTCATCCGATATAGTATCGGGTGAATTGTTTTATAAGGAGTGATTCCATTGAACGCTTCTATAGTTCCCGCAGTCCTCAGGGAGGGTATGATGGTAGGCGTCCGGATAGGTCAGAACACTCCCTGGCACGGCAACATAATCTATGAGGTGACAGACAACACAATCCGTATAGCATATATAGAGAAATTCATGAAATCAAAAGCTGTATCGGGCTGTCCTGTCTGGGTGAAATACTCCAATGATTACTTCATTTATTACTTCCACGGGCATATTACGGAGATAAGCTCCGCCTCGCCTGAGTATGTCATGATCGAAATAGATATAGCAGAAGAGATGATAAACAACAGATTGTTCCCGCGCTATGATGTCTGGCTTGAGGCCTCTCTGAGGCCGGTGTGGGATACCGAAACATACAGTGCGGTTATAACCGACCTGTCATATGGCGGTGCCTCATTCATCTGTGAGCATAAATTTGATAACAATGAGAATATCGATATGGTAATTTACCTGCCAGACACGGAACCTGCCAAAGTGACAGGTAAAATTATAAGGCGCAGGAACAGGGGCGGACCTCAGACCGATCATGCCGTCCAGTTCATTGAATGCGACAATATCAGCAACCGGCAGCTTCGCGAATATTTTGAGAAGCTAGAAAATGAAACTTCTGAAATTTATCAGCGATATATCGAAGAAACTCACAGGCAGCCATAAGCGGCTGCCTTTTCATATTCAGATCAAGCTTAAAAATTAATTAGTGAGCAGTAATTTTAGTTCACACTATCAGGCTTTCTATTTTTATTGTTGCATTTTTATGCATTTGTGTGTATAATTATGAATAAAATAAATGTTGGAAGCATTGCAAAGACATAGGAGATGATCATATGGACCTTCAGGCGATTATGGAGATGGATTCCAAATATTATATGAATACATTCGGCTCAAGAATACCGGTTTGCTTCGAATATGGAAAGGGCATCGACCTTTATGACAGCCAGGGCCGCAGGTACCGCGATTTTCTCGGAGGGATAGCGGTCAATGCCCTTGGTCACGGTCATCCGGCTCTTGTCGAAGCCATACGGACACAGGCTGAAAAGCTTATTCACTGTTCCAACCTGTATTACATCGAGTCGCAGGCACTGCTGGCAAAAAAGCTGGCAGAAAATTCATGTGCCGACCGGGTTTTCTTTGCCAACAGCGGAGCTGAAGCCAATGAAGGCGCCATAAAGCTTGCAAGGATTTATTTCAAAAAGAAAGGAATGCCCGAAAAGTACGGCATCATAACATTGAAAAACTCATTCCACGGAAGAACGCTCACAACAGTTGCTGCCACAGGGCAGGAAAAATATCAGAAGCCCTATGCTCCACTGATACCGGGATTCAAGCATGTTCCCATAAATGACCTGGATGCTCTCAAGTCAGCCGTTGACGACAATACATGCGCGGTAATGATGGAGCTTATCCAGGGCGAAAGCGGCGTCCATCCGCTTGATGATGAATATGTAAAAGCCGTAAGAAGGCTTTGTGATGAAAATGGTCTCCTCCTTATCATAGATGAAATTCAAACCGGCATAGGCAGGACAGGCAAGCTTTTTGCATACGAGCACTATGGTATCGAACCGGATATTTTTACACTGGCAAAGGCTCTTGCCGGCGGTATACCGATAGGAGCCGTGTGTGCAAAAGATCACATTGCCTGTGCCTTCGAGCCGGGGGATCACGGCTCCACCTTCGGCGGAAACCCGCTGGCATGCTCCGCAGCATTGGCAGTTCTGGATACGGTCCTCGAAGATGGCCTTTGTGAAAATGCAGCAAATATGGGCGGCTACTTAAAAGAAAAACTGACCATGCTGGCAGGAAAACACAGTATTATCGCCTCAGTTCGCGGCCTGGGCCTGATGGTCGGCATACAGCTGGCTGAGGATAAGGCAGTTCCATTGAAAGACAAACTGCTGGATAAGGGATTCCTGGTCGGCAGTGTCGGATCAGCCGTTATAAGGCTACTTCCGCCCCTGATTATAACAAAGGACGATATAGACACTTTCATAACTGCACTTGATGAAGTGCTCGCTTTACTCTGACCAGCCACTTATCAGATACAGACTCTTATCAGAATATAACAGGAAATTTGCATATAAGGAGCGATAGAATGAAATCAGTACTTGTGCTGGAAGATGGTACATATTTCCCGGGTACAGGATTCGGGGCCAAAGGTGAGGTCATTGGAGAAGTGGTCTTCAACACTTCCATGACAGGCTATCAGGAAATCATAACAGACCCTTCCTACAAAGGTCAGATCGTAACCATGACATATCCCCTCATCGGTAATTATGGCTTCAACACCGAAGATAATGAGTCTCCAAAGACACATGTCGAGGGGTTTATAGTAAAGGAACTGTGCGATCATCCAAATAACTGGCGCTGTTCCATAGGCACGGATGAATATTTCCGGATTAATAATATAGTCGGTCTCAAGGGAATCGACACAAGAGCGCTGACGCAGCATCTGCGCGACCATGGCAGCATGTTTGGCATCATATCCACCGAATGCGGCAATGTGGATGTACTGCTGGACAAACTCAGATCCGAAATGCAGAAACCCCGTGATCTGGTGGCTGAGGTAACAGCAAAAGAACCCATCCATATAAATGGCAATGGAAAAAAGGTCGCAGTACTTGATCTCGGAGTTAAAAACTCGATCATCAGATTCCTCGAAAAGCACGGATGTGATATCCACATATTCCCCGCTTCATCAGCATATGAAGACATAATGGCAGTCAATCCGGACGGTCTGCTTGTGTCCAACGGCCCAGGCAATCCGGAAGCTCTGACTGAGCAGAAACAGCTGCTTCAGAAGCTGCTTGGAAAAATACCGATGCTGGGTATAGCCCTGGGACATCAACTACTGGGACTGGCTCTGGGCGGCACGGTATATAAATTGAAATACGGCCATCACGGCGCCAACCACCCTGTAAGGGACTTCACCACCGGCAGGTGCTACATCACGTCCCAAAGCCACAACTACGTATTGGCAAATACTCCGGATGATGATACTGAAGTTATTCAGATAAATGTCAATGACAACACCATCGAAGGCTTCAGGCACAAAAAATTCCCGGTTCTCGGCGTACAGTACTTCCCGGAAGTTACGGCCGGACCTGATGACTCATCATATATATTTGATGATTTCATCAAAATGATCTAGATACAGAAATATTCTCTCATTATTATTTGGAGGGTCATATGCCAAAAAGAAATGATATAAAAAAGGTGCTGGTCATAGGATCAGGACCTATTATAATTGGGCAGGCCGCAGAGTTTGACTACTCCGGATCCCAGGCCTGCAAGTCGCTTAAGGAGGAAGGCATAGAGGTCGTACTAATCAACAGCAACCCTGCCACCATCATGACAGACAGCGAAACGGCCGACAGGGTATATATCGAGCCCATAACCCTTGATACAGTAAAGAAAATAATCGAACGCGAAAGACCGGACGGTATACTCGCTTCCCTCGGAGGCCAGACAGGCCTTAATATGGCTGTTCAGCTGGCCCATGACGGAATACTGGACCGGCTTGGCATAGAGCTGCTGGGCACATCCCTTACATCCATAAAAAAGGCCGAGGACAGAGAACTGTTCAAGGAAACGATGCAGAGCATCAATGAAAAAGTACCTCTCAGCACCATCGTCACCAACCTGGACGATGCGGTCGCTTTTGCTGAGAAAGTTGGCTTCCCGATAATAATCAGGCCTGCATATACCCTTGGCGGTACCGGCGGCGGCATCGCTCAGAATATGGACGACTTTAAATATATATGCGGCAAGGGCCTCAAACTCAGCATGATCAACCAGGTGCTCCTTGAGCAGAGCGTTGCCGGCTGGAAGGAAATCGAATTCGAAGTCATGCGTGATGGTGCCGACAACTGCATCATCATATGCAGCATGGAAAATCTGGATCCGGTCGGTGTCCATACAGGCGACAGCATTGTCGTGGCACCCTGTCAGACCCTTTCAGCCATTGAATATCAGATGCTTCGTAACGCATCCATTAAAATAATCAGGGCTCTTGAGATAAAAGGCGGCTGCAACATACAGTTCGCCCTCGATCCCAACAGCTCCGATTATGTGGTAATAGAGGTCAATCCGAGGGTGAGCCGGTCCAGTGCGCTAGCGTCGAAGGCAACAGGCTACCCCATCGCCCGTGTGACGTCAAAGATCGCCATAGGCATGAATCTGGACGAGATCAGAAACTCCGTTACGCAGAGCACCTATGCCTGTTTCGAGCCGACTATAGACTACGTTGTAACCAAGGTTCCGCGCTGGCCCTTCGATAAGTTTACATCTGCCGACCGCTCCCTCGGAACACAGATGAAAGCTACCGGCGAGGTTATGGCAATCGGCAGGACTTTTGAAGAATCGTTGCTCAAGGCTATAGATTCACTGGATATTAAGCTCAACTATCAGCTGGGGCTTGAGCTTTACGATAATTATACCGCCGACGAGCTGCTGGAAGTGCTCAAGTCGCCGAAGGATGAACGTATATTCGCCATTTCCAAGGCACTGCAAAAGGGCATTCCGGCAGACAAAATCGTTGAGATAACAAAGATAGACAAGTTCTTCATCGATAAACTCCAGAACATCGTTCAGGTTGCCGAGGACGTGAAAAAGGCCGGTATAGCATGGCTTGATTACGACCTTTACCTGAGGGCTAAAAAGATCGGTTTTGGCGATTCATATATAGCAAATCTGGTCAATGTGCCCCTTGATACCATACTGGAGCTAAGAGAAAAATACCCTGTAAAGCCTGTTTACAAGATCGTAGATACATGTGCCGGAGAATTTGAGGCCGTAACACCATATTACTACTCCACTTATGAGGAGCATGATGATGTGGTCGTCTCCGACAGAAAAAAGGTCCTTGTCATTGGCGCAGGCCCCATACGCATCGGCCAGGGCATCGAGTTTGACTACTGCAGCGTGCATTGCGTCAAAACATTAAAAGAACTGGACATAGAGTCGATTATAATAAACAACAATCCTGAAACCGTCAGTACGGATTTCGACACCTCCGACAAGCTGTATTTTGAACCGCTGACAAAGGAATGCGTACTGGACATAATCAAAAAAGAAAAACCCGAGGGAATAATCGTACAATTCGGCGGTCAGACAGCGATCAACCTGGCAGGAACGCTCCACAAAGAAGGTGTCAGGGTTCTGGGCACATCAGTGGAAAGCATCGACATCGCTGAAGACAGGGATAAATTCCTGAAACTTCTGGAAGAGCTTGATATCCCGATACCTGAGGGAAGCACGGCCTACTCCGTCGATGAAGCCAGGGAGATAGCCAACCGGATCGGATATCCCGTTTTGGTAAGGCCGTCCTACGTATTGGGTGGAAGAGCCATGGAGATTGTTTACAATGACAGGTCGCTGGAGGAATACATGCGGATAGCCGTAGACCTTTCAGCCAAACACCCTGTTTTGATCGATAAGTATATAAACGGCACGGAGGCAGAAGTCGACGGCATCTGTGACGGCGAAGACGTACTGATACCCGGTATATTCCAGCATATAGAACGGGCCGGCGTACATTCAGGAGACAGCATCGCCGTTTATCCACCCCACACTCTGTCGCAGAAAACCAAACAGACCATTGCGGATTACACGGTAAAACTGGCAAAGGCATTGAAAATTGTCGGACTCTTCAACATACAGTTTGTAATAGACAGCCAGGAGAAGGTATATGTTATAGAAGTAAATCCCCGAGCCAGCAGGACAGTCCCTATTATGAGCAAGATCACTGGGATCCCGATGGTGAATGTGGCAACAAAGCTCATTATGGGTCAAACACTCCGCAGCCTCGGATATGAACCGGGACTCGCCCGGGAATCTGCTTTTACCGCTGTAAAGGCACCGGTGTTCTCATTTGCAAAGCTTACGACGGTTGATACATTCCTGAGCCCGGAAATGAAGTCCACCGGCGAAGTCATGGGAGTCGACAGGGATTACCGCCATGCACTGTACAAGGCACTTATAGCCTCAGGCCTGTCGATACCGAGAGGCGGCAGCGTGCTGATAGCCACGGGTGAAATGGACAGAGATGAATGCATAGTCATTTCAAAGAGATTCAGCAAACTTGGATTCAGACTTCTGGCTGTCGAGGATGACTGGAGATGCCTGTCCGAAGCAGACCTCCGCGCGGAGCTTGTACCTGAGGACAAGATACTTGAATATATAAGGACAGACAAAGTCTCATTGGTAATAAGCACACATGCCAAGGAGGGAATACCCGGCAGACTGGGCTTCGCGATAAGAAGGACTGCCATTGAATACAATACCCCCTGCCTTACATCACTGGACACCACCAATGCCATACTGGACGTACTGGAGCATCTGTCGGGAAATAATGAGATAAAGATATATTCCCTCAATGAGTATTCTCACAGAGCAGTTCAGGCATAATCGCCCGAATCACAGGCTTAAGGCCGGACGGGACTAATGGATCAGCAGTATATAGTATGTATAAGGAGTTGTTACAATGAAACATCTGATAGATATTAATGATCTGTCGTATGAAGAAATAGAAAATATATTGAAAGATGTAAAGCTTGGCCAAAACGGGGAAATACACATTATCAGTCCGGATGAACGCGATATATCCTCTGCTGCCGGCAGCGAAAATGCAGCGGCTCAAGATGTATCTCTTACTTCGTCGCCTTTCTTTAAAAGCATTGTTGAAAGCGCCAAAGAAAATGGTTCCGCCTTCGTGCAGTATAAAGGCAAAAATCATTTAATGACTTATTACAAGGTAGGCTCTACAGGTTTTGTGCTGGTAAGCCTCATACCCGTCTCAGAGCTCCTTGCGGCATCAAGCAGCATACTTGGGTGGACAGTTTTTCTGGTGTTGGTTGCCGCAGCGACAGCTGTCATAATAGGACTTTTTATGGCATTAGGCATAGGCAGGTCTATAAGCAACATCATTAAGACTGTCGACCGGGTTGCCTCAGGCGACCTTACAGCGGATTTTACAATCCGCAGCAAAGATGAGCACGGAATTCTTGCAAAAAGCATATCGAATATGATCTCACACATGAGGTACTTGATTAAACAGATTAAAGCTGTATCTCTAAAAGTTGCGGATTCTGCCGACACTGTTTCCACAACTTCACAGCAGGTGTCTGCCATTTCTCGTGAAATTTCCAGAGCTATCCAGGAAATCTCCCAAGGCGCAGCCTCCCAGGCCTCCGATGCCGAGCAAAGCGTCCTTAAAATGAGCCAGCTTGCATCAAAGATCAACAATGTGGCCGACAATGCAAAAGCTATCGAGGCTGTTTCCAAGAAT
>ENA-OWOZ01003476-OWOZ01003476.1-bioreactor-metagenome-genome-assembly--contig:-NODE-3476-length-10279-cov-3.991472_pt1 | contig 10279 bp, 9 predicted proteins | sample MGYA00238140_ERZ651804 | MGnify/ENA primary metagenome ERZ651804 (study PRJEB26910, sample SAMN07631232) | bioreactor metagenome | isolation source: Switchgrass digestor | place: USA: Dartmouth... | reverse complement strand
ACCTTGAGGAGGACCTTAACTGGGTCTATGAACTCTTCCCCCGGCTCAAGGAGCGCCACTGGCAGCTCGGCGGAACGCTGTCGGGCGGCGAGCAGCAGATGCTGGCGGTGGGCAGGGCTCTCATGAGCCGCCCCAAGCTCATGATGATGGACGAGCCGAGCCTCGGCCTTGCTCCCCTGATTGTGCGGGGCATCTTCGAAATAATCAAGGAGATTAACCACAAGGGCGTCACCATTCTGCTTATTGAGCAGAACGCCAACATGGCCCTTCAGACCGCCGACATCGGCTACGTGCTGGAAACAGGGCGAATCACGATGACCGGCACGGGCCAGGAGCTGCGGTCCAACGAGGAAATCAAAAAGGCATATCTCGGCCAGTAAACACCGGAAAATACCGAGGGAGCGGGAGCCTCACGGCCCCGCTCCCCTTTGTTTTCACGTATTACCGGTTTCTCTTAAACGGGCTTTTGGACCTTTTTAACAATTTTCAATTCGGTTTTTTTAAATTGACACTTCGATATATAAAACATACAATATAATTTAACCGGGCACAGGCCGTTTAATGCCTATACCGAAATAGCCTGACTGTCTGGGCGCGGAAAAGGCCTCCGCCCGCAATGGCGGCGACGGCCCTTCGGGACATGCCGGAGGCGGGAATCCGGGGAAAGGCCGCGGTCAAGGAACGCAAAGAGGTTTTCTACGAAGCCTTCAGATAAAAACAATATTGAAAGGAGAAGAAGGATGAAGGAGTACAAGCTTTTTATTGGGGGCGAATGGGTCCCGACCGTGAGCGGCGAGATTATCGACGACTTAAACCCCGCCGACGGTTCGGTCTTCGCCAGGGTTCACACCGCGGGTCCCGAAGAGGTTGAGGCTGCGATAGCGGCCGCCTATGCCGCGCGCAGGGCATGGGCGGAAACCATGCCCGACGTGAGGGAGAAGATACTGCTTAAAGCGGCAGAACATATGGAAGCGAACATAATGGATTACTGCACGCGCCTCATCGAGGAGAGCGGCTCGACCTTTATGAAGGCCATGGGCGAGCTTATGGAATGCCTGAACATCTTCCGCGTCGCCGCCGGCGAGAGCCGCCGCGTCGACGGGGTGGTCTATCCCCCCGATTTTCCCGGGCAGATGTCCTATTACATAAGGCAGCCGCTTGGCGTCATCGGCGGCATAGCGCCGTTCAACTACCCCGTCTTGCTCGCGCTCAACAAGGTCGCCCTCGCGCTTGCTGCGGGAAATACCTTTGTTTTGAAGCCCTCCTCCGACACCCCGGTATCGGGCATAATAATCGCGGAGTGCCTCGAAGCGGCGGGCCTGCCCAAGGGCGTGCTCAGCGTTGTGCCGGGCCCCGGCGGCGTGGTCGGAAACGCCCTCATTGACGACGACAGGGTGAAGATGATAGCCTTCACCGGCTCGACCGAGGTCGGAAAATCGATTGCAAAGAGGGCCTCCGCGAAGCTCAAGAAGTACACGCTTGAGATGGGCGGAAAGAACCCGGTTATCGTGCTTAAGGACTTCGACGTCGACAAGGCCGTGACCATCGCGGCCTTCGGCGCATACTTCCATCAGGGCCAGATTTGCATGGCGACAAGCCGCATTATCGTCGAGGACGCCATATACGAGGAGTTCTGCGAAAAGTTCGCCGCCAAGGCCGGGGGCCTGAAGGTCGGCGACCCTCACGAGAAGGATACCATCATCGGCCCGCTGATTCGCAAGGAGCAGTGCGCGGTTCTCGACGGGCATATTGCCGACGCCGTGGGCAAGGGCGCGCGGCTCCTCACGGGCGGCACGCACGAGGGCGCTTTCTATGCTCCGTCGGTTCTCGCCGACGTCACTCCGGAAATGAAGGTCTTCTATGAGGAGAGCTTCGGCCCGCTGACCAGCATAATCAGAGCGAAGGACGCCGGGCACGCGCTCGAGCTCTGCAACGACAACCATTACGGGCTCTCCGCGGCGCTACTTACAAACGACATCAGCCTTGCAATGAAGATGGCTCCGATGATGGAGGCCGGAATGGTGCACATAAACGACGCGACGGTTATGGGCTCGCGCAGGGCGCCCTTCGGCGGCGTCAAGAACAGCGGTATCGGACGCGAGGACAGCGCCTTCTCAATCGACGAGTTCACCGAAAAGAAGTGGATAACGATACAGTACGGCGAGAGGAGATATCCCGTTTAATCTTCCGCGGAAGCTATAATATATATAAATGTAGAACCCGCTGCGAAAAAACGCGGCGGGTTTATGTATAGGTGTAGGTTAGTTATATGTAATGCTTTGTCGTAGTTCTTCTAAAGGAATGTTCAACGCCCTGCAAAGCTTCAGCAGCTCACCGAGGGTGAAGTCCTCGGGGTTCTTAAGTCTCTGATAAATCACCGCCTGACTGCGGCCCATGATTTCGCTGAGTTCGGGCTTGCTCTTTCCATTCAATGCAGCGTAGCCGCAGATGGTGGTAATCAACTTCGCGTGCTTGGGTTTTGATAATAGAGTTCTTGGCATATCATCACCTCATGAAATTTAATTTTTCCCTTTTGTGTTCAAGTCAATTTCGTTATTGTCTTGGGCTATTGTATTATCAATAGCCCGGTTAATAAAGGCATTCAGGCTTTCGCCCAGAGATTCTGCGTGAGCTTTGATATCTTTCTTTTTGTTCTTTGGCACCCGCACTTTAATTTCGTCATAGGCCTTAGCGTTATACTTTTCGTTTGCCCTTCTTCTCGCATCACTTATCTTTGCCACAAACACAGCCCCAATATTATTTTTCTTTATAACGATATTTTATCATTGACTATGTACTGTGTACAGTGTAATTATTGCACAGCTTGTATGTAAAATATTTGTAATATTTGTCAATTGATGTACTGGGTACAGTGTAGTATACTTGAGCCATATTAGGTCTTTGGGGCATTTAAATAAGTGGAGGGTGCATAATGGATAATATAGACGAAAGAATTATTGAAGAGTTTAGAGCGCTAACGCCGGAAGAAAAAGAGATTTTCGCATTCTATTTTGCAGAAATGTTGGAAAACAAATTAATAGACACGGAGGACTAATAAGAGGGCAATGGCGGTCGGACTAATGAGTCTGACCGCTATTGTTTTCGCATTATTGAGTTGCAAATAATGTAAAACAATGTTATACTTAGAAAAATATATAAATTAGCAAAAAGGGGGTAATGAGGGTGCTTGGATTTTTCCAAACAAGCATTTTAAAAAATGCGATTCTCAATGCTTCTAATAATCATATCGAGAGTTATAAAAATGCAATTAGAAGAAAATTCCGAGAATCAGGTAATTCACAGAAAGAAGTGGATTTTAAAGTCGTTTCCGAGATTAGAAATCAATATCTATATGACGTTATGTGGGCCGTTTTTGACACCTTTGCTATTAGCTCCCCCGGTATATTTGCACGACTAAAACTTGCACTGACATGTCCTAGTATATGCGGTTACGATATTTCTTTAGAAAATGGAGTTTTGGCAGGTTCTGTTTATGCAATGTGCTATTGGGCGATAAAGAATAAGTCAGCAAAGTCTAAAGATTGTATTGAATTGAATCATAAGCATAACGCCATTATGGAACAGGCTCTCAAAGAACTCGATGAGGAATTTTCGCATTTTGTCAAAACCAATTGAGTGTTTAGTAGATAAGGGGATTATAAAGATGCTTGATAGTCTAGATATCAATCAGAGAATTGCTCTGATTTCTGCCTAGGTCGGCACTTTTGGGTGCTATTATTGGCGCACTATCAACCTTAGCGTCAACTTGGCTAAGCAAGAAAGTGCAGTCAAGCGGCAAAACGAATCGGAGACGGCGATAAGGCAATCCTGCTAGGTGAAAATGAATCTTATACACTGGTAATCCCGGCTAACAGTGCTCGCCGTTATAACTTACTTTTTGAATTGCATGAGCAGGATATTCCTTCAGGCTCAAAAGAGTTTGACGAAATTATTCTGACTTATTTTGATGAAAAGAACAATATTCACGCTTTTCATTTCGTAAAACCTGGTCGTTGTTGGGTCGAGGGGCCATTGGATTATATAAATAATTGGATTACTTTGAATAAGAAGTGCCCTTATGCTAGATAAGAAAGAGGTTAAATTCGCAAAAAGTTTTCCCTTAAATTTTCCCTTAAAACGATTGTGTACTATTATACATAATTGTTCGCTATGGCCCTGAAAGCGCTGAAATATCCGCAATTTTCTTGCAGAATTATACTGCGTTTTACTTAGTTTAATTAGCTAATGATAATTCCCAGACCGCCTGCAAGGGTCCCATGCTCAGCTCTCCACTGGGCATGGGACCTTAGTTTATAATTATGAAAAGAAGCGGGGGTGCTGTCTTACCAGGCGCCTGACCGTGGATGTTCTTTCTACGGCCTGCGCGTCTTGACTTTATCGCGGCGATACACTATAATGACAAATGTCGACACTGGAATTTTTTACCGAAATCCCGGTTAAAAACTTATCCAATCGCCAGCTCCCAAGAGCCGGATTTGACGGCCGGCTTATCCATAGCGGTCTGTCTTTTATATTGACGAATTGACACACGCCCTTCCACCGCCGGTATTTTTCCGCCGCTTCGTGCGGATTCACATAAAGGTGATGTCAGCGGTATAGCCTATTGACTTCTTGCCCGGTTGAATATTTATTCCTCGTTGAAGGGATCGAGTTTTTATGGCTGCTTTTTCCGTCTTTTTAGACTTTGTTTCTTTTCGGTTGGATATACTTATCAGCCCGCTACAAATCTACGGTTAGTCCCATAACTTATGGCAACCGTTGGTTCGGTGTGGGCTGATTTTTTTTCTGCGCGATTGGAAATCCCGCAGGCGTCAAAAGCGTCTAGAGCAATTTTAATCCCTCCTCTACCCCGAAACCTCGTATTAAGCTGCAGGGTTGTTTTTTATTAACCGCGCGTGGTTATTTAAGGGAGTTTTTTAAATTTCAGGTTTTCGCTGGCGACAGCATCAGGCCTGAAAGCAGAAGAGCAGAAAAGTTCTATCGGCAGGGGGGCGCTTGTGTATTATCAGTATCATCCTTACATCTGGACAGTGATGGCGTCGGCCGCTCTTTCGGTGATTCTCGGGACATTTATCCTGCTGAAGTGCCGGAATGTAAAAGGAGCCAAAAGCTTCTTGGCCTGTCTTGTTTTTACGGCCCTGTGGTCGATTGGGAACGCCATGGAAATTGCCGGCGCCGATTTGCCCACGAAGCTGTTTTGGGCGAATATCCAGTATTTTGCCTATTGTTATCTCCCGGTGGCCCTGCTGTCCCTGTGTCTGGAGTTTTCAGACTTCGACCACTGGGTTAATTCGAAAAAGGTGCTCTGGTTCGCCCTTCTTCCCTCGATTATTGTCATACTGGCCTGGACGGACCAGTACCACGGTCTTATAAGGTACGATATCCGGCTCGACTACAGCGGAATCTTCCCCGTCATCGTAAAAAAATACGGCCTGCTGTTTTACCTCCATGCCCTGTATTCCTATCTCATAAGCTTTTTTTCCTGGCTGCTGCTGTTTCGCGGGGTGTTTTTCAGAACTTCGATATACAGGAAGCAGACCGCCGCGCTGCTTGTTGGAATCGGCATGGTTGTCGTGCCGAATATCCTGTACATATCGGGCCGCAGTCCGGTGCAGGACTTCGACCTGACGCCCGTATTCTTCATTCCGGCCGGTCTGGTCATCGCCTGGGCGATTTTCCGCTATAAGATGATCGACGTAATCCCGCTGGCCTGGGCCACCGTAATCAAGACGATGGATGCCGGGGTGATGGTTTTGGACCTGAGAAACCGGGTTCTGGACGTCAACCCTGCCTTTGCCGGGATTGCGGGCGTCAGCATTGATGAGGTTTATTCCGAGCCGCTGGAGGAGGTCTGCGCCGGGCTTCCTGAGCTGATTCGCTTTTGCATGGATCCGGCGGTCATACCCAGCGAGTTTACAAGAAACGTGGACGGGCAGACCAGGGTTTACGAGGTCTGGCTTTATCCCATCACCGACAAAAGGAAAAACACCATGGGCCGGCTTGTCGTTGTCAACGACATAACCCAGAGAAGGCAAATCCAGCGGGAGAGCCAGGAGCAGCAATGGAAGCTCGCAATCACGGAAGAAAGAGAAAGGATGGCCAGAGACCTTCACGACAACCTGGCGCAGGTGCTTGGCTTTATAAATTATCAGGCAGCGGGCATCCGTTTTGAGATGCTGAACGCAGGGGTGGAGACCGCCGCGGACGAGCTGGAAAAGCTAACAAAGGTGACCCAGTCGGCCTACGACGATATCCGGGAGTACATTCGCCTCGCCAGGGAATCGGCGAAAATTGACAGGAATCTGGTGGCGACGCTCAGGCGGGAAATCGAGAATTTCGAGCTGCACATCGGAATCAGGGTGGAAACGGATATTACTCCCGGCTTTACCGGACAGGAGCTGAAGCCGCAGGTCCGCATGAATCTGGTGTATATTTTTAAGGAAGCGCTGAACAACATCGCAAAACACGCCGGTGCCTGCAAGGTAAGGCTGTCCCTGAACGTGGAGGGGGATAGATTGCAGGCCGTTGTCGAGGATGACGGCAGGGGATTTGACGCCCAAAAAATGTCCGAGAACTTAAAATGCGGGTTTGGGCTGAATATCATGCGGGAGCGGGCCTGGGAGATAGGCGCGCAGTTTGAGATTGAATCCGCGGAAGGAAAGGGGTGCCGGATTACGCTGCAGGCACCGATTGGAGAGCGGGAGGTGTGAAATGCCGGGTAGAGTGATGCTGGTCGACGACCACGAGCTGTTTATGGAGGGGCTTCAATACCTGCTGAAACTGCACGGAATCGATGTGGTCTGTACAGTTAAGGAGGGCGGAAAAGCCCTTATGCAGGCCAGGCGGACAAAGCCGGACATCATTTTGATGGACATCAGGATGCCCGACTGCTCCGGACTTGACATACTCCGGCAGATTAAGGCCGTTATGCCGGAGATAAAGGTCGTCATGCTGACAACCTCGGATGAGGATGAGGACCTGTTGAACGCAATCAAGTACGGGGCTTCCGGCTATCTGCTGAAAAACACCAGCGGCAAGGAGCTGGTGGATATGCTGTCCGGGCTGGACAGGGGCGAGATTCCCCTCTCTCCGAGGCTTGCCACAATGCTTTTCAGAGAATTCAGGCGCGGTGCGGCGGCGGCAGACTTCACCCAGCAGGCGGCGGAAAAGTCCGGCCTCGGCGGTCTTACAAAACGGCAGCTTGAGGTGCTCGAGATGGTTGCCGGAGGAGTGACCTACAGGGAAGTGGGCAAGGCGCTGGGCTTATCGGAACGGACAATAAAGTATCATATGGGAAGAATCATCGAACAGCTGCATCTGGAGAACCGGGCTCAGGTTATCGCCTATGCTGTCCAGATGGGGCTGATAGAAAAGGAATAAGCAAATGAACTGCACTTAAGTACAGTCTAGAGGAAATAGACTGTACTTTTTTATTTGCAAGCCTGTACCTTGGCACATTGTCGATTAATGGCGAAAAAAGTTAAAATAAGTACAAATAGTTGTTAAAAAATTGAAGCGCCCATAAATAAATTAACCAAACCGGGTCCGGCAGGAACTCTTCCCGGGCGCCGGACCATCCGCACGGACAACGTGATGGAGCGGGCAGCGAATAATTATACATACGCGTTGTGAAGGTAAACGGTGCGGGATATGTATAAATCCGTCAGAAAAAAGAAGAGCTCCGAATTTGTTCCGGACAGGAATGAGGGCCTGGCGACGCTCGCCATGATACAAGGCGACATCAACCGCTCGGTTGCGCTGAACGCCGGCAATAAGTCCAGAGACCCCGTATGGCATCTCACGGAGTCCTTTGCCACCGTCTTCAACAGGGCAGGGCGCAGCCTCACAGGGCAGACGGCGGAGACGGCCGAGTACGACGGCACGGGCCTTAAGAGCCGGGGCGAGAACGAGACGGAGGCTGAGTCGCAGCAGCAGGGAAAAGAGTGGAGCTTTTCGAAGCACTACGAGACTTCGCCGCTGCAGAAGCAAAGCGGACTGTTTCTCCGCAAATTCGGCCAGACCGCTTTCGACGGCGGGAACCTCGCGGCCGGCATACTTCAGGGCCAGTCCAGATACATGCTGATGAGCTGCTTAAAGCGCTCGCTCGGGCAGTCCGAGCCGAAAAACGCAAGGCAGGAAAAGCTCTTCGGGGGGGCCTCGGTACATAAGAACCTTCCCCTCAGAGATGCGCAGGTTGTTTTTAACAGGAACGACATAAAGAGCGCCGTCGGCGTTGTGGTGAGCAGCCTGCAGAGCGCGGTGCGCGTGTTCGATACGCTGGAACGGGCGGCCGAGTCGGAAGACAGCCCCCTCGTTCAGGAGAATGTCGAGACGCTGCGGCAGCTCTATCCCTTCCTTACGATAGACAGAGACAGAAAAACGCTGGACAAATATCGTGAAAAGCTTGCGGTGCTCAAGGAGCAGGGTGCCGGCGAGGAGCTTGTGTCCGTACTGGAAAGAAGAATCGCAAAGCTGCAGTCTGTCGTCGATAAAAAGATGGAGATGAAGACTCGGTTTATGACCAAGCTGCGCGAGTACAGCGACAATGCCGTCGGCGCGGAGAAGCTTTTCACACAGCCCGGATTTATCGAGCAGGTCTACGAGGAGCTTTCGGAATACGCAGCCGGCTCCGGCGAAGACGGGGACGACAATCAGAAAAACCGCCGCGGAGAACACGGGCAGACAACGCAGGCGGCTGTAAATGAGGAGAGGTCTGATGAACAAGCTCCAGCCGGATAGGACACAGCCGGGGAAAAGGCCTGAAGATGTCAGGCAGAAAGACCGGCTCACGCTTACCGGTCAGGGGGCTTTTCAGGAGAATATACAGGAAAGCATTCAGGCAATAGGGATGATCCTCCGGTCGGGAGGCGCCGTTGCGGATTTGACTGCAAGGCAGTTCCGGCTTGTCGGCAGAACCGTCGGAAACACGCAGCTTATAAAGCTGCTTGACGCCGAGGGCGTGGGCCGCTGCTTAAGGATTGAAGAAGCCGCCTGGTCTTTGGACAGAATGCCAATTCAGACGCTGTTTTTGAAAAAGGCAACGATAAAGCAAATCGATCCCCCAGCCTGGAAAAGATTACCGTATTGTTCAATCCCTCGGAGTATATAATCGAGAGCTCGGTCAAGTACGCCGAGCACAATATCCTCGGGCTCGACATGCCGATTGCCCAGTTTGTCAACGGCAACAGAGAGACGCTTCGGATGAATCTGTTCTTCGACACCTACTCGTCGGGACTGGAAGCGGGCAGCATGATAGACGGGATGAAGCTGGCCGCCACGAGCCAGCTGACGGAGCTGGCAAAAATCGACGTCCGCGAGTATACGAAGAAAATCTACAGCCTGATGGATGTCAAGGGAGACAGGCACGCCCCGCCGCTGGTGGAGTTCAGATGGGGGACGCTGTCTTTCCAGGGGTACATAGTATCCGTATCCCAGCAGTTTACAAAATTCACCTTCACGGGAAAACCGGTCAGGGCCAAATTGGAGGTAACATTCCAGCGCTACGTCAAGCCGGAAGACCTCTTAAAGGGAGAGCCCAGAAACTCGCCGGACAGGACAAAGTTCAGGACCATCAGCGAGGGAGACACCCTGACGGCCATCGCCCTAAAGGAGTACGGCGACGCCGAGATGTGGCGGGAGATAGCGCGGGTCAACAATATTGACAATCCCCGGCTTCTCAGGACGGGCTCCGTGATAAAAATACCGGCCTGGCTGTAGGAATCAGGAGGCGCCGCATTGAGCACCAAGATAACTTTCAGCACCTCGTCGGAATACGATTACGACACCCTTCAAAAAAAATACAACAACTTCATGGTGCCGGCATTTGAGGTGAAGGTCGGAGGCAAGAACATCCAGCAGGGGAGCAGCTACATTTCTCAGCTGGAGATTGTCATTCCGGTCACAGTTGCAAGCGAGATGAGATCTATTGAAATGAGCGAGTGCAACTTCACGATTTCCGGAATTTTCGACATGAAAAACTCCTCCTTCAAATCGGACGTGTTGGATAATCTGAAAATCGGCACCAAGGTGGAGGTGGCCGGCGGTTACGGCTCATCCCTGACCGTGCTCTTTGTCGGCCTGCTGCAGCATGTGAGGGTGTCCTACGGAGAGGGCGGAGTGAACATCCAGGTTTCGGCCTACGATTCCACCATTCTCCTTCGCAACGCCAGGAAGTTCGCCCTGTACGAAAACGAGGACAAAAACGCGCTGATTAAGAAGATTCTCCAGGCCTGCACAAAGGACGGGCTTGCGACCCTCA
>ENA-OWOZ01003475-OWOZ01003475.1-bioreactor-metagenome-genome-assembly--contig:-NODE-3475-length-10279-cov-51.736228_pt1 | contig 10279 bp, 6 predicted proteins | sample MGYA00238140_ERZ651804 | MGnify/ENA primary metagenome ERZ651804 (study PRJEB26910, sample SAMN07631232) | bioreactor metagenome | isolation source: Switchgrass digestor | place: USA: Dartmouth... | reverse complement strand
TGGAAGATAGATAAGTATATCAATCACAAATTTACTCGTTGGTACAATCGGAAGAAACAACGCAACTACAGGCTTGGAAATGCGGCCAAGGTCAGAGAATTGACTTTACAGGCAGGACTGACTAGTATTTGCGGCTGAATGCTGAAGGAAGAAGAATATCGGAAAGCCGTATGCGAGAAAACCGCACGTACGGTTTGATGAGGGGGCGGTGGAAACCCCACTGCTCTACTCTATCAAGACTATAAGCCTTCATTTTACTGGGTTTGCGGGATTACATCTAAGTTATCTACTCGACCTAAGGAGGTAAAATAAGTACATGATAACATGCCGAGAGGGTATTTGGGGGTAATAATTTAACCCGAAAATAGGCAGAGTTGAGTGGACAGGTTAGATAATGTATAGGTTGAGGAGACAGGATGAATATAGATTCTATGTATATACAGGGTATGTTTACAAAAACGCGCAAGTAATTTTGAATTAGCAAAAAATAATGGTAAAATATATTTAATCCTGTCATTTTAGAGGGAATAATATATCGGTTAGCTACAACATACTTTGGAAGCTTCTTAAATAAAAATCTAATAACTTAGCTGGATAGATTAGGTAGAAATGAAAATGTTATAACTGATATACATATGAAAAGATGCAAAACGCTCAATTTAATATTGGCGACATAATGAAGAGCAATGATAAATTGAAGAGCAATGATAAATTGTAGGAACTGTTTGAGCAATATAATATGAAAACTGAAGTGGTGAAATAGGAATGGATGTATACCCCATAGAAAGAAAAACAGAAGATGAGATAGAAGAGTCTTTACGTAATGACTTACGAGAGGCTTTACGTCAGCAAGGATTTATTGTGCATGGAGAAGATAAACTTGTGCTGACTACAAAAGCAAAAGATGAACTTAGAAAAATACAGATTGCTGCAAAAGCTAATATTATAAAAGAGCAAAAAGATTTTATTATTCGAAAGGCAAATTTGGCTAAAAAGTATTCACTAATTGGGAATAACATTAACCCCTCAAGAATTCAGCTTGAAATGCGGCCAGTTAAGTCGGGATCAGAAGATGAACTACTTTTTAGATGGTGGAATTTAACTTGGTGGAGCATGCCATATCAAAGACCATACGGTAGACAAATGCGATTTATAATATGGGATATAACACATAATGCCCCTTTTGGCTTAATTTCATTGCAGAGCCCTGTACTTAAACAAGCTGTACGGGACAAAAACCTATCAATTCCCAATGATGAGTTAGATTATTGGGTTAATAGATCGATGTATGCGCAAAGGGTTGGAGCGTTGCCTCCTTATAATCAACTAATCGGAGGAAAAATGGTTGCGCTTTCCTTGATTTCAAATGAAATAAGAGCAGCTTATCAAGAAAAATATCAAAACCGTAAAACGATAATAGCTGAACGAAATATTGAATCAGAACTGTTATTTATCACTACTACCAGTGCATTTGGTAGAAGCAGTATATATAACAGGCTTAAATACCATAAAGATATTGTGGCAGAAAAGTTAGGATATACAGAAGGTTATGGTTCTTTTCAGATCCCAGATGAACTATATGAAAGGATTATCGAATATTTGACTAGTATAGGCGAAAATACTGCACGCGGGTACGGTAATGGTCCGTCAAGAAAGCTTAAATTGATAAACTTAGCTTGTAGAAAACTTGGACTAGCCAATTATACTTATCATGGAATCAAACGAGAGTATTATTTATTTTCATTTGTCCAAAACTTAAAGCAAGTTATCACCCGCCAAGAATATGCTAAATGGAAAAACTATGAGTTTAATGATCTATTTGCATATTGGAGAGAACGTTGGTTGATGAATCGGGCTATAAGAACAACACATTGGCGCGAGTTTAATACAGAAGCATATATAGACAATGTACTTAACTCACTGGAGGAGGTTAATAATAATGAATGAATACAAGCAATTTGGTGACTTGCCACAAGCGCTTGTTGAAGAACTTTTGAGAAAATGTGAGAGAATAGGTCATGTATTAGTAGGGAATTTTGAACAAATGAGAAACCAAAGAAATTCTATTAGGTCGCAACTTCGAAATGATAGTCTGCTTAGAAACAAGGCTATGCTTCGCTATCAAACAATACCTACTTGTTGTGCTGTTGATGGAGCATATGCTGTTGAAAAAATGCTTAGCAATGATATTGTTGCTGCCGCAGCAGTTGCAATTGAAGGGTTAACGCCTCCTTCAGAAAGCAGACATTGGGACGGACCAGAGCATCTATCTTTTGTTGATACTGTCAATCATGATGTAAATAGTCTGCCTAGAGGAATTATGATGGCAATGGAGCTCAAAATAGCCTTCAATGCTCCTCATGATATTGTTATGATGGACGGTTCGTTTACCACGCCATTAATACATATGAATCAGGCGATAAACTCTATTGACGCAAAAAAAGTTAATAGTCTATCCAAATATGTTGAGAAAGCCTTCCCTGAATTTCTTGAACAATATTTACAAATAGCGTCATCAACGAGAAGCGATAAGGCATGGGTATATCTTCCTAAATATACTACCAAACAAGAGCTAAAAAAGAAATATGCAACACTCTGGCCATTTGGATATGATGATAGAGCAGTATTGACCCAGATTATGGAGCCGGGTGAATTTGTTGGGCCAATTAATATTGAACAGCCTGATGGCGATTGGCATTTCAGTAAGACTCCTGGTGTTTCAGATAAACGAAAGGTTACACAATTATATAATGCATTAAATGAGATTGCAGTTATCTATTACAAGCCAAGTCTTCAAACTCCAGCACTTAGAATAGAGATTAGTAGAATGGTCGCAAATAATGAGAATCTTATAGCGAAAATCCTACAGTGTTTAGAGTTTCAATGTGGATGTGGGGGTATTATTGAACCCTACCCTTTATACATGGCAGATAGAATGGCTAAAAGTTTAGGAAGTACTATACCGACATTCCGCCAAGCAGCAACGCTTCAGATTGCTCAATCATATCAAGGTGATCTTAGCGATGTTTTTTTCGGAATGCATGGATATAGAACAGAAAGTGGGAGGAATTAAATATGGATACGCTAAGAACAATAAATGCTCAGGCTGAAAAGATTGGTGCTATTGGATCCCCATCTTCAACTACTGAAATAGCATTGGATATATTGGGGACAGCTACAAATAAAAAGTTAGTTGGAGAAATGGCCTATTTTACATTTTCCCAAGATGGAAAAGACCATTATGCTATGGGCCAAATTACTGAAATTCAACTTAGAAATCTATGGTTAGAAGATGCGACCATACGGTCATTGGCGCGACAACGTGGACAAGTGAATCCTGTGAGTGGACAACAGGATACTCACCTAGGCCAAATGACTATTAGCGCAGTTTTCTCTGATAATGGGGACAATACATTTAGCCCAAGTATACTTGGAACAGTTCCATCAACAGGTACATGGGTTAACATTGCTACTGATGCTTTCCTGGATACTTTATTGTATCGCTATATGGATGAAATTTACTATTTGGGGAAGGTCTATGGTTCGTCACCCAAATTACCCTTATGGTTTAAGCATTTTGGGAGCGGCAAGGGTGGTGCAGGAGAAGCATATCATCTCGGTGTTTTTGGTAAAACTGGATCCGGTAAATCTGTCCTTGCAAAAATGATAATGTTAGCATATTCCAGACATAAAGACATGTCAATATTTGTGCTTGACCCTCAAGGTGAGTTTGCAAAAGATTGTCAAGGACAAACTGGACATACTGGTTTCAAGTTACCAGTTAAAGAACAGCTAGAGAAAAATGGTAAGGATGTTTTGGTATATAGCGTTAAGGATTTAGTGTTAGATAGATGGGAATTATTTGAAGAGATTCTTTCGCAATCAGAATTATTTGATAAATTAACCATTGTGCGGCCTGAAAATAGAGATAAGGCGATCAGCAGCATAATAGAAAAATGTCAAAAATCGAAAATCGTAATTGGAAGTCTTTACAAAAAAGAAGTCTTTAAAATTATATGGGATCATCTAGGAGAGGATGATGTACAGACTTTTATTTTCCCCACAAAGGATGCACGTGAACGCCTTAAAGGAAGATATAAATTGTTATGTTCTGAAGAAGGACAAGTTGATAAAATCTATGAGCATATATGGAAACCAATAGGCATGCTTTTTACCAAAGAACCAAATAGTGGTCGAGAAGGAGCAATTACTGTTCAAGGCTTACTTACTTATAAGGTTTTTGCTGATGAGAGTAATAATAAACCAGTTGTTGTTATTGACCTCTCAAAAGAAAAAGCTGGAAATGTTTTGTGGAATGATAGAATACAAGCGATGGTAATAAAGCGTTTACTTGACGGCATAAATCTCTCTGCAGAAAAAAAGTATAGCGAAAACAAATTACTAAATACTCTTGTAATTATTGACGAAGCTCATAGACTTGCACCTAGAGAAAAAATTGATGATGAAGTTATTAACTCTGTGAAAAATAAGCTCATAGATGCCGTACGAACGACTAGAAAGTATGGCCTCGGTTGGATGTTTATCAGTCAAACATTATCTAGCCTTGATCGAGGAATAATTGATATGCTTAGAATTATGTTTTTCGGATTCGGATTGGCTCTTGGTACTGAATATTCGGCGTTAAAAGAGTTGGCTGGTGGTGATAAAAATGCTCTTAAACTGTATCAGTCATTTAGAGACCCCCACAGCACTTTTGATATGGACAGCAGACAATATTCGTTTATGACTATCGGTCCAGTGTCCCCTTTATCGTTTTCCGGGACTCCGTTGTTTTTTACTGCCTTTAATAACCCGGACGATTTTTTGACAGCAAATAGATTAAAGTAGTTTTTTTACATTCTCAAATAACATTATATGGAGATATAAAGATGTCAAAAATAAATCTCAGATGAGTTAGGTATGTAGCATGAAATGAGATTATGCTGGATAAGGTGGATTTTCACTTTTATGGTTAATGCGAACCAAGGGGACGGTTCTTGCGGTTTATGTTTAGGGACAAGGGGACAGGTTATTCATGAATAAAAATAAATAATGGCTAGTCTATATTGATAGTTATTATAAGAGAAAACTGCTGGCTAAGGCATAGTTACCCCTCGATATGTTTCTGTGAACGGACTGATACTATAAAGAATAGCTCACAGACATCAATGCTACCCTCTCAACCCATGTGGAGTGCGTAATAGGAATGCAAAGGAAAGATACTTAGAAATCCTGAGTTTTCAGCACTTTGCGAAATTCACTACATTCACAACGGATGGCGAAGATTTCAGAAATAAGGTTTTGAAAAATAAAATTGAAGTTTCCGTAGTGTTAGACCTCGAGTGTGTAGACATGTTTACGCAGTGCTTTGAGTAGAGTGTTTTGGACTTGTCTATATTACGTAATGTGGGGTAATTTGAGATTGGGCAATGATGAGAGAATGTCGGTTTCGATATGCTGACGTTCTCTTTTTTATCGATAAAATTTGTAATATCAGTAACTATAACTCACCATAAGCAGAAAACAATATGTAAAAACCGGTAGAAAAATAATATTTACTTAGAATAAGATTGTATTTGCTTGATTTGAATTGTCAATTATTATTTTGGCTTAACAGAATTTTCTACAAATTAATTGTGTTTATTTGCTTTTTCTAATATACTAATTGTATGGAAAACTATTCCTCTGAAGATGTAAAGAATTAATTGAGAGGAGAGATTTTATTGAAGATAAAAACAGTTAAATTAAAAAATTTTAGAAGTTACAGAGATGAAGTGTCTATAGATTTCTGTGACTTAACTGCTTTTGTAGGAAAGAATGATATTGGGAAATCAAGTATTTTAGAAGCACTGGATATATTCTTTAATGAAGGCAAAGGGGTTGTCAAGATTGATAAAGATGATATTAATAAACAAGCCGTTTCAGAAGGTGATTCCGAAATATGCATTTCTGTTTGTTTTGAAGAACTTCCGACTAATATCATTATTGACGCTACCAATGAAACAACACTAAATGATGAGTATTTAGTTAATTCAAGCAATCAGCTTGAAATTATTAAAAAATACCCCAATGCTGGTAAGGAAAAGGTATTTGTAAGAGCATATCACCCGACAAATCCACAATGTAAAGATCTACTTCAAAAAACTGATACAGAGCTTAGGACAATCATTGATCAGCAGCAAATACAGTGCCTTGATAGAACCAGAAAAGCTGTTATGCGAGCAGCCATTTGGAATCATCACAATGAAGATTTGCAATTAGCTGAGATAGAACTTGATGTTACAAAAGGCGATACAAAATCCATTTGGGAGAAACTTCAAAGCTATTTGCCAGTTTACACTTTGTTTCAATCCGATAGGAAAAATAGCGATGGTGATAGCGAGGTACAGGATCCACTTAAGGAAGCAGTTAAGCAAATTTTGAACAACGACGTGTTAAGACAAACACTCAGTGAAATTGCTTGCGAAGTAGAAACTAAGCTTAAAGAAGTGTCTGACAGAACTCTTGAAAAGTTAAGGGAGATGAACCCTGATGTAGCTAATAGTTTGAACCCTGTAATCCCACCTGCTGAAAGCCTTAAGTGGGTAGATGTCTTTAAAAACGTTTCTATTTCAGGTGATGGGGGTATTCCAATTAATAAAAGGGGAAGTGGTGTCAAGCGGCTAATTCTCCTAAATTTCTTCAGAGCGGAAGCGGAACGGAGAAAAATAGATAGAAATAGTTCAAGCATTATTTATGCGATTGAGGAACCTGAGACTTCACAACACACTGAGCACCAAAAAGCATTGATCAGAGCATTCATAACGCTTGCAGCATCTCCTAACACACAAATAATTATAACGACCCATAGTGCAAGTTTAGTAAAGGAACTAAATTTTGAGAACCTACGCTTAATTTCAGCTAATTGCGGATCGAAAACAGTTGAAACTGTTTTACCAGGTCAATTACCTTACCCTTCCCTAAATGAAGTAAATTTTCTGGCATTTTCTGAAGTTACGGAAGAATATCATAATGAGCTTTACGGCTTTATTGAGGCCGAAGGTCAACTAGAAGCCTATAAAGCAGGAAAACCCACAATGAGGTATATAAGGATTCTCCGAAACGGCAGTACAAAAGAAGAGCAGATAATTCTGACCGAATATATTAGACACCAAATCCATCACCCTGAAAATAAACATAATCCACGATATACCTTTGAACAGCTAAGAGATTCTATATGCCTTATGAGAGACTTTATTCAAACATTGCCATGCAGTATAGGTTAGAACTAGAGTCTGATAATGTTATAGGAATGTTGATTGTATCTGACATTTCCTTTTTTATATTCTATAGCAGTTAAAATGTCTTGTATTGTTCGCAAAAGCGATATACAATTAGTTTGTGCCAAATAATTCCTATGGGGAGAATGTAGTAATGGATTATGTCACAGCTAAAGAAGCATCGGAAAAATGGGGGGTTACTGTACGCCGTGTGCAGGTATTATGTGCACAAAATAAAATTCAAGGAGCTATTCGCTTTGGAAGCAGTTGGGCAATACCTAAAGATTCAAAAAAGCCCCAAGATGGTAGATATAAAAAGATTAAAAACAATGATATTTAGTTTCGTATATGCATGTGTATTAAAGTAAAGGTGAGCGCATATGAGTAAGTGTATCGCTATTCTGGACATACACAAGAAAGGAAAATCTTATGACTAAGACGATTAAAGATACGAAAGCATATTCTTTGCTTTTAAATAGGAATAGCTCTTTTTTAGATAAAGTCGTTAAAATATACGATTACGCAGTAAATTTCTTACCCAAGATCAATCGTGTCTTTTCAAACTATACTGGACATGATATTTTACATTCTCTAAATGTAGCAGACTATATGTATGATATATGCGACTATCCGGATCAACTTAGCGATTTGGAACTAGTCGTTATGCTTTATTCAGCATTGCTCCATGATATTGGAATGGTTGTTAGTGAACAAGAAATTGATAACATAAAAAAAGAACATAAGGACATCACAGAAAGAAAATACTCATTAGTTCTACAGAAATATAAGAATGAAACTGTAGCGTTACAGGAATGTATCCGCCCTATTCATGGTAAGAGATCATATAATCACATTATGAAGATGGATAGCGAATGCTTCATTGTGCCGGGCTATACTAACATTTCTTTTAAAGATGATGTAGCAAAAATATGTGCAGCACACAATGAAAACTTTGAGTGGATCACAAGTAATTTATCTCTTGATCAAATGAAGGGCAATTGGACGCTGAATTCACAATACATTGCTTTACTCCTCAGAATAGCTGATTATCTAGATATAGATGAAGAAAGAGCGCCTCTTTATTTATATCAATATTTGAGTCCAAAAGATTATAGTGATTTAGAATGGAAGCAGCATTTTGTTATTGAGAATAAAGACAAGATCGCTGTTAATCCAAAAACCGGAAGAAAAAACATAGAATTTTATGGTGAGAGTTCAAATCCCAGTATACATAGAAAGCTCCTTAAGTATTTTGATTCAATAAATGATGAATTAAAAAGAGCTGTTGATTACTCGGAAACCTTTCGAGATAAAAGGTATCTTATATCCATAAGCACGATGGTACATAACAAGATAAGGACAAAAGGATTTAACTTTTCTGATTTCAAGCTCTCTCTTGATTATAAAGCCGTTACAAGTTTGCTAATGGGTGAAAATATCTATGGAGATAAAAAATATGGATTACGGGAATTAATCCAAAACTCCATAGACGCTTGTATGGTTATGCAAGAGGAGGCGAACGGCAAAGATGAATTTAAGTACAGTCCATATCAACCTTTTATCAATATCATTTTAGATCAGGATAGAAAACAAGTAATTATATTTGATAATGGTCGAGGAATGTCAGTTGATATTTTGAAAAAGTATTTCTTAAATGTAGGCGTTTCTTATTATGTGTCAGATGATTACTTGTTTAAAGGAAATAAATATACGCCTATTGGAAATTATGGAATAGGGTTTTTAGCATGCTTTATGCTGTCAGATAAAGTAAATGTTATTACAAAATATTATGGTGAAAATAGAGCTAACAAAATTGAATTTGAAAAAAGTAGTGAATATATTTGCTTGACGTATGAAGATGAACCACGTTCTCAGGGAACAGAAATAATTCTTGACTATGATCAATTTATTTCCGTCTTTGGGAATAGTCAAGATAATGTAGAATCATTTATTATGAAAAATTTTATTGATTGCCAAATTCCCATAAGCTTAATAAGTTCAAAAGACGGGAAAACAACTCCTAAAGTTTTGGAACTTAAACAATTTGGATCAATATATCCTGAGAGCACAAGATTAGATAAGTATTTTGATGGAATTCAGGTGGCTTTGAACTTCAATTATAAAGGCATTACATATTGGAAAAATTTCTCTGATATATATGCTGATGAAAGTTTTATGTATCATGAAGCCAGAAATGAGATTTTAACAGAGCAAGACCTAAACTCTCCTGTCTTGTTAAAAGAATATATCAAAGACGGTACAATTAAGTTTTTAAGCTTACCTATAATAGCGTCTTCTGAAGAAGATGATTTTGAAAAAGCATATGACGTTTTAGAAGACTTTGAAGCCGCTTTGGGTAAAATCAATTATGAAAATGCAAACATTATCGCAGCCGATACAGCATTATATAACGAATCTGTGTTAATCGACAATGGCTATGATCGGATTGTTGGAAACTACACTTTATCAGATTTTAGAAGGCAGGTTGGACATTCCAGTAACACCCCAACATATACTTTTTTAGAGGAAAAGAAGGTTATTCACGGTTCTGGCGATAAAATTCTTCCTTACAATATGGATATAGGATTTAAGGGTATACACTGGTTTAATTATACGGACTTTATATACATTAAGAACGTTTTAATTTCAGGTGCAAGGATTAAAATTCCCTTTCTGGTTGAAGGAATAGAATTAAAGGGGCTAGTTGTAAATGTTACAAATAAGAAAATAATTCCTAACGTATCAAGAAACAATATTAGTGAGCAGCAAAGCAAAGAACTTTCATATGCGATAGGAAAAGCATTGCATATGTGGATTTATGAAAACGGAAATTTAGATATCGAGGAAAAGGAGCTATTAAAAAAATTTATTTTTACGTGCTACCCAGAGGATAATAGTTTGCTTAAAAAATGATGCTTATATTTTTATTATGAATAACTCTATTGTTACTGCTGACGCATAGTGTCCAGCAATAGATGTCGTTAATTGTCCGGACATTGACAGAATTAATGTCCGAATAT
>ENA-OWOZ01003474-OWOZ01003474.1-bioreactor-metagenome-genome-assembly--contig:-NODE-3474-length-10280-cov-3.491522_pt1 | contig 10280 bp, 10 predicted proteins | sample MGYA00238140_ERZ651804 | MGnify/ENA primary metagenome ERZ651804 (study PRJEB26910, sample SAMN07631232) | bioreactor metagenome | isolation source: Switchgrass digestor | place: USA: Dartmouth... | reverse complement strand
GGCAACAGCTTCATAGCCTTCAGGTTAATCTCCTTGTATCCCCGGGCAGCGGCTTGCACCGTCTTGCGGGACTTGGTAAAAGCCGGTGGATCAAGGATAATATAGTCGTAATCCCGGCATTTCTGATCCGCCAGTTTTGTCAACAGGTCAAACACATCCTCACACAGAAAATCCATTTTTCCATCCAGCCCGTTACGGATGGCATTTTCTTTTGCCATGTCAATGGCAGACTGTGAGACATCCACGCAAGTCACATGCTCTGCTCCCCCCAGTGCCGCAATCAAACCGAAAGAACCTGTATGGGTAAAGCAGTCCAGTACCCGTTTACCCCTGGCAATCCGGGCCACAGCTGCTCGGTTATACTTCTGATCCAGGAAAAAACCGGTTTTCTGCCCGTTTTCCACATCTACAAGGTATCTGACTCCATTTTCACATATCTCAGTAACAACAGATTCCGGCACAGGCATGCCTTCAGCCCGGTACCAGCCCTTATACTCCGTCAATCCTTCACGTACACGCAAGGCAATGTCATTACGCTCATATATGCCGGCAACGGTCTCGCCCATTTCAGCAAGAACATCCCTAAGGGCGCTGTAGAGCATGTCTTTTATAAGCTCCATGCCAAGGCAGGTAATCTGTACGGATAATATGTTGCCGTATTTGTCAACTGTAAGTCCCGGCATTTGGTCGGCTTCACCATGAATCAAGCGGCAGCATGCAAAATCTGCCCCGGGCATTACGGTTTTGCGGTAATGGATGGCATATTCCACACGGCGGCGCCAAAAGCGGGTGTCAAATACATCGTTGGCATTGCGTGAAATAAGTCGAACTGTAATCTTGCTGGCATTATTATAAAAACCTGTACCCATGTATGCGTTTCCGGCAAATACATCCACCAGCCCGCCATTTTGAGGCTCACCCTCTATTCTGCGAATTTCTTCCCCATATACCCATGGATGCCCATCCTTGACACTGCGCTCTGCCTTCGGGGATATTATAACTTTCGGATACTGCCGTTCCTGTTTCATCTTCTTCACCTTTACCTATATAAGAATGATTTTCCGCGCTGATTGTACCATATTTATCACCTGCTTTCAACGCGGGTATTCCCGGGATGATGGAATAAAATACGTTCTGAAGGGATAAAGTATTGATTTTCATGCAGCACCTTGATTCTCCAGGCATGTTCCCATGCTTAGACAAAGTAATGGCATATGAAAGCTTAAAAATGGCTGCAGATCTTTGTCTGCACACCAAGGGACTTATATGTACAAAAATACAATGTTATGTCTAATAATACTCATTGACAAAATCAAAAAAAATTAATAACATATAAAACTAGCAAATAAATACAATTTAAACATACCTTACAAATGACGAATCGGACTGGCCAAAACTACTTGATGAAGACATACGAATACAGATAAAAAATTATATTATATTAAAGGAGGGGTTTTAATATGAAAAAAAGCAATATATTGATATCTTCTTCTGCAGTTATTGTTTTGATTGCAATATTCTTCATAACAGCAAAAATGATAAAAAAGGATTATCTAAAAGAAAAAACAGAAAGAAATTTCGGGGTTTCCCATGTCGAAACAAAGATAACCTCAAACGGGGTTGAATCAACCGATCCCGAAGAAGCAGTTCCGCAACGGGAGGAGTTACTGAAGAATCTTGAAAATAAAGGATACGAAATTAAATACTATGATACCGTTTTTGACAGCAGCATTTCCTGTTATAGAATTTATGCCATGAAGAATAATGAATTTATAGATATTTGCTATGGTTTATCAGAGGAAAATGCGGAACAGGCTTTTAAAGAATTCGAAAAAAAATATGATAAGTATTACCTTATGGCAATGAACGGAACATATGTTTATTGCATCAGCGATAAGATAGTATTTAATGATGCAGGTTTTAAAAGCCTTGCCAATAATGGAATACAATATATTAACCACTAAGACAGGGGGACGGTTCCCGTGTCTCAGCCCCCAGAGAAATAATAAACCTGAAGGCGTATACCATCCAACGACAGTAACTGCCTGAGGGACATCGTCCAGTACTTTAACTTCGGGGTGTTACCTGGAACGGAAAGACGAATTCATAATCATTGATTCCTTAAAAGATTATGTACCATAATAAACTAAAAGGCACAGGGATTCTTTTATGTCAAATTATAACCGAAAAAGAAATGAGACGAAAAAACCGTCCCCGTGTCTCAACCTGATAAGATGAAAGGAATGGAGACTCTCTCTTGTCAAATTATAACCGAAAAAGAAATGAGACAGGAGAACCGTACCCGTGTCTTGTGTATGAAAAAAGCAAAATTACTTTTTTGGAATACTTCCTTAAACAGATATAGTATAAATGCACTGCTTGGTGCTTTGGAAAACTCGTGCGAGTTGTTCGATATCATTGATATAGGCTTTTTTATAAAAACCAATGATATTTATGAGAGTATTGATGATCTGAAAAAGTATGAAAAAGTAATTGTGGCATTTTCATTCTTTACCCCGCAGATCTGGGATGTTAATAACCTGATAACTCAACTCGCACCAATCAGGGATGAACTGGATATAGTTTTTGTCGCCGGCGGGCCGCATGCTACCGGCGATCCTGTAAGAACTGTCACAACACTTGGTTTTGATTACGCATTGCTGGGTGAAAGTGAAGCAACATTTCCCATATTTATTCTACGGATAATTGAAGGGATAAGCCTGACTGGTTTAAAAGGAATCTGCTATAAAGATCATGATGGAAATGTAATCAATACAGGACAGAGCGATCCAGTTGATATTACTAAGTATACACCCGTTTCATTAAGGTTCAGGCGTATCGGCCCTGTTGAAATAACAAGAGGCTGTCCGTACGGATGCTCGTTTTGTCAAACAGGACATATCCTGGGAAGATGTACGCGGCACAGGCCAACAGAACAGATATATAACATTCTGAAAGCAATGAAGACCGAATTAAATGCTTCACATTTCCGCGCAATTACACCAAATGCGCTTTCATATGGTTCGGGTAATGGAGTTGACCTGAATCTTCCCGAGCTGGAGAAGTTATTAATTACCGTAAGGAAGGCTCTTGGGCCGGGAGCCAAAATCCATATGGGGTCTTTTCCCTCCGAGGTGAGACCTAACAATGTAACAAACGAATCAATTGGCCTTCTGAAGAGGTTTGTAAGTAACAGAGATTTAGTCGTCGGAGCTCAATCCGGAAGTGAAAGGATTCTTAAACTGTCACATCGTGGTCATTCTGTCGATGATGTTTATAAAGCGGTTGAGATAATTACCCGGCATGGCTTTCTGGCAAATGTCGACTTTATATTCGGTTTACCGGGAGAAACCGTTGAAGATGCCGAAATGACCGTCAAAATGATGTCTGACCTGGCGGACATGGGGGCACGCATTCATGCGCATACATTTATGCCATTACCGCAAACTGAATTTGAAAATGCCCCATATGGCAGGGTTAAGCACCAAATAAGGAAAATGCTCAGGGATTTAACCCCTAAAGGCATTGTATTCGGTAATTGGGAAGAACAAGCCAGGCTGTCAAAAAAGATACATACTTATCTGGCAAAAGGAATTCTATAGCCATGTATTCAACCATCGTCCAGTCATTTCTGCCTGCATTCTTTTTAAACAACAATTCGTTCGGTATAAGAATGCAAGTTATGTTACAGACAATTCGGGGAATTTGAAATCACCCAAATCACAGTGTAATCCCCTGACAAACAGCGGATCTGTTTCATACTCTTTCATTACGCAGTTTACATCAGACCAGCATGGCATAAAGCCAAACTCAATCCTTTTAACATTGTTAAACGGCAGATACTTGATTAAATCAGCAAAGCAAACATCCTTCAGCGAAAAAACCCCGATAAGTTTAAGAACATCCCCTTTTTGCCGTGCGATAACCATGGTGTCAATCTCCGGAAGTTCGTATATGCAATCCCTGAGATAACCCCAGTATATATGAAAAATATTAATGCAGGCAGTATTCAGGCAATCAAGCTTTTGCGAGAAATTTATACGGTTGTATACATAGTTCCATACCCTGGGATCGTCGTAAACAAGCTTATTCGGCTGAACATTATTATTAATTTCACACTCACAGACAGGCAGTTTCTCGTATATGCGTTCAAAGCCAAACCTTGGATAGAAATTTACTACGCTGTCGTTTGCCGACAGATACATCGGAACATTTTCGTATTTTTCAATAATATGTTCCATTAACACCCGGGATAACCCTCTGCCCCTGTATTCCTTTTTCGTCGCAACAGCCCCGACCGACAGGGCGAAATACTGTTTTTTATTAAACAGTACCTGTGTTTTATAAACGCAGATGTTTGAGACTATCTCCCCGTTGTCTATAATGGAATAGCTCTCATAATTTTCATCCCAGAGGTTTAAATCATACCAAAACCGAAAGTCAAAGAAAACATCCTTTAACAGGTTATTAAGCTTATATTGATACTCCCTGTCATTTCCATTATTAAAGATAATTTGCATAATTCCTCCATGCCTACTTCCTTCTTTTAAACACTGCTATTGCATCCCTGCTGTAACCCTGTCCCGCATTTGATGTAAAACAGGATACCAGTTCCCAGCCCTGCTCTCCCAATTTATTGAGTTCATAATCAAAAGCTTCTGTGTCCAATATTCCCCCGATAAAACCCTTCAACTCAAATTTAACTGTCTTGTATTCCCATCTTTCCAATAATGATTCCTCCCAAAAACAACTTGATATTACCGCACAACAACAATATATAAAACATATCATTTTTACAAAGAACCAGTAAAAACCTAAAACAACATGATGGTATTCATGTGCAAAAACGAAAGGAAAAACAAATTTTTCCGTTCCTTATTCTACCATATAACCATTTTATACTCAACAGAAGGATTCATTATAGTCTATTCAGGCTATTCCGCAGTGAACCGGATTCCGTGAAGCTGAACGCCAAGCGTTTTTACGAAGTAAATTACGCAAGCGTTTTCCGAAATGGAATAATAATGGATCTCGGCGGGGGACTTTATCACAACCCTCCCCTCACAGGGGAAGGAACAAAGGTTTTTGCCGGAAGAGCGTAGTGGTGGAATAATGTGAACCACGGGCTTCCCGGCATTACCCTTACAGGACTTTCACCTGGCAAGTGTAGTCCAGCTTCGCTGGACGCACGATATAAGAACAGGCGGTTCAACGTGAACCGCCTTGATATGTTAATCTGTTTCATGGCTCAGTCATCCGTGTAAGATTCGTTGGGCTCAATCCAGGCCTTGTTATCGCGCCAGTCCACATCGAAATCGAACAACCTGGCAATGTCACGAAGTTTGATGAAGTTATTGCCGCCGATTTCATAGGCGGTCAGACCTGTAACCGCTGCTCCTGTTTCGCCCCAGACAAAGTTGGTGGTACTGAGTTTTGCGATTTTATTGTCTTTGCCGATTGCGGCAAGTTCGCCGCCTACCGGAGTATATGCTCTGTGATTATACAGCTTCGCTTTACCAAGTAAAAATCCTTGAGAACACTGCGTTCCAAGGATTTTCTATCCGGGGGTGGCAAGCTATAAGACAAATAATTGAATCTGAATAGAATAGAAGTAATTTTTATCTCTGAACCTAATCTGAACGAAACATAAAATCCAATCAATGTGATTCAGGTGGCGAGCCTTCCTCATTAATCTGTAAAGTCATACATTCAATGATTGCTTTAATTTGGATTATTAAAGCTTGGTGGCTGTGGGTTATCAGCATTAAAGAACTGGCCACCCGGTGCAGAAAGATTGAAATACAGCTTAGAATCTTTTGTAATTCCCCAATCTTTTAATGAACCGGTATCCTGAATCCTGTTAAACGCTTCTCTGAACATAGTATTATGGGCTTCTTCACGATTTAATAAAAAGTCGATTGTATCCCTTACGCCTTTATCGTTGATTTGCCTATAGAGATATTCGTAAACAACTTTTGCTCTCTGCTCTGCTGCGATATTGGACAATATGTCGGCTGCAAGGTCACCGGTCTCATTTATATAGGCAGCAGTCCATAAATAGCCTGATGCATTGCTTAACATAGGAGTAAGTCCTGTCAATACATGTGCTTCTACATTGCCGATCGTTGCGTTATTTGCATCAGGTGCATGGCCGTTCAGCATATTTATGGCAGCAGCAACCATTTCCATATGGCTTAATTCCTCAGCAGCAATGTCAAGGAACAGATCCCTGATTTCGGGGTCTTTAATGCGAAAACTCTGGGAAAGATACTGCAGTGCTGCTTTCAGTTCGCCCTGGGGCCCGCCGAGCTGTTCCTGCAGCATAGCTGCATAATTTGGGTTTGGTGCATCTACCCTGACCTCATGCAGAAGGTTCTTTTCATGTTTAAACATAATTCCAACTCCTTTGTGATTATGTATTTATATTAGCTTTTGCATGCTGATATAAAATATTCTGTCTGATTTTATTGGTACGTGCCGGCCTCCGCAGGAAGGCACAGGCTTGTGGAATTGATTGATAGAAGATCGATTTTTATAGTATAATTTGGTAAAGTTTATCTGACCGAAAGGGCAAGCTATGCCTTGAGGAGGTAAGTAATGGCCTTTGCTGCGACTCACCTTGCCATATCGCTGGCTATAATAAATTCAGGATATCCGAATCCCCGGCCTGGTATTTGTGCCGCTGCTCCCGCAGCCTGCGCAGATGCATGTTCAGTTCGACGGCAAGGCGCTTCACATGCCTGTCATTTGAAGATACTGAGATAAGGGTATTCGTATCAGTATCCAGACGATCCCTGAGTTCCGAACAGATCTCTGCCGTGCTTTTCCTGAGGATATGGATTTTAACGCACATCACAATGACGGCCGCGGACAGGATGCCGCACAGGACCCATGGCAACAACATTATCGCACTCCTTTACTTTATGTCCTTCCTGTGGAAGAAAAACAGCCCGCACAGCGTTACCGAAACTGTTATGAACACTGATGACAGCATCATGCGTACCGGGTCAGCGATTTCAACAAACGCCATTTGCGCTCCCTGGCTCGTCGGCAGAAAATCGTTGATAAACTCGTATACCATGCGTTTTGCCCCGCTGACATAGTTCGGATTGGGTATCTGGCCGTCCACTTCGAAACCTTCGCCTGTAAAGACCAGGTTGTTCAGCATTTCGGGTTCCATGAGGCTGCTATATATCATGCTGGAAAAGAGAAGCATGACCAAATACAGTATGATGGTGACGATCACTGTAACTGCCTTGTTTGACGACAGGCTGCCGACCAGTGTAAAGATGGAAGAAAGTGCCGCGATGAAAAGTACTGCGACCAGAAGATAAACCATCAGCTGCCCGGCGTCCATTTCCCATGGCCCAAGATACGGGATGCCGACCATGGCGCCGATGATCCATGTAAACAACATCGCCAGCGAGGCAATGAAAGTTACAATGAAATCAGACAGGTAAATGGCTGTCCGCGTATGACCGGCGATTACCTTATTGCGTATCACCCTGTCGCTATACTCGGTACCCAGGAACATACCGGCGAATACTGCCATAAATCCGCCTGCAGTCAGTGCGAAATGGAAGTAATACTTGTCAAGGGTGTAACTGAATTCGGATAAAACTGCGGCCTGCCTGCATCCATTGAGCATATATGCAATGGCATAGACCAGTATAGTTACCAGGCAGAGCCAGAACACCTTGTCCCTGCGAAGCCGTGTCATATGAGCAGATATAAGCCTATTCATGACTTCCGCCTCCCACAAGATTCACGTAATAGCTTTCAAGGCTTTCATCGCGCTCCTGTACTGAAATGAGCCGGCAGTTCTCTTTTTCGAGAGCAAGGGCCAGTTCCGATACGATCAGTTTTGCGAAGATATCGGCATGCCTGTCATCGATGATCCTGTACTCTATGCCCATTTTGTCGAGTACGCGGGCAAGGATGTCCGTACCTGTTACTTCCACACGCACGCATTTCCTGCAGGCTGCTTCCAGTTCAGCAGCGCTGATTTCCTTCACGATACGCCCGTTGTCGATAAAGCCGTAATGCGTTGCCAGTTTTGAAAGCTCCCCGAGGATATGGCTCGAGATAAGCACGGTTATCTGGCGTTCCCGGTTCAACTTCAGGATAAGCTCCCGTATTTCGATTATGCCCTGCGGATCAAGGCCGTTGACAGGCTCGTCCAGTACCAGGAAATCAGGATCACCGGCAAGGGCGAGTGCGATCCCGAGCCGTTGCTTCATACCGAGGGAAAAATCCTTTGCTTTTTTCCTGCCGGTCCTTTCAAGCCCGACCAGTCTGAGAAGTTCCGGGATGCCTTCAAAAGACGGTATACCGAGGACACGGCACTGCATTTTCAGATTCTCCTCCGCCGACATATCCAGGTAGATGGACGGGGTCTCCATTACTGCCCCTATGCGCCTGCGCTCCCTGGTGATGCGTTTGTCCCTGCTGTCGGTGCCAAACAGGGCGTATTCACCGGAAGCGGGTGACTGCAGGCCGCAAATGATGCGGATCAGGGTCGTTTTTCCCGCGCCGTTTTTCCCGACAAAGCCGTAGATCGCTCCTTTCGGGACGTGCATGGAGAGTTCGTTCAGTGCTTTGAAATGCCCATATTGCTTGCACAGGGCATTTGCAGTAAGAACATAGTCCATTTACGGGCCTCCTTTCGTCCTGATGCCTGCATTCTACCGGGAAAAGGTAAAGAAAGCGGTAAAGAAAAGCGTAAAGAAACGGTAAAATTATTCGGATCTCAGCCTGAAACCTATCCCCCATACCGCTTCGATATAGTCCCTGCCGCTTATGTCGCGAAGTTTCCTGCGCAGATTGCTGATATGCATTTTCAGCGAACTTTCTGTACAATCAGGCGTGTCCTCGCTGATCCGGTCAAGCAGGATGGATTTCGCGATCACCTGTGACTGGTTCTGCATTAATACCTTCAAAATAGCGTATTCCGTTCGTGTAAGCCTGATTTCTTTTCCGGAAGCAAAAACGGTGCGTGTCGCAATGTCGAGCTTCAGGTCATCGAAGGACAGAACCATATCTGCCGGGGCGGAAAACTTGCGCAGCGCCACCTTGATCCTGGCGAGCAGTCCCTTTGTGTCAAAAGGTTTTGTCACATAGTCTGCCGCGCCCCCAAGCAGAAGTTCGACTTTTTTGTCCGAATCCGCCTTTGCGCTTACAACGATAACAGGTATCCCGCTGATTTTCGGCAGCACTTCCTCACCGGAGAGCCCTGGAAGCATCAGATCGAGCAAAACAAGATCAGGCTTTGAAGCGGAAAGCGTCATCAGGGCTTCCGTTCCCGAATAAGCCTGCGATACCCTGTAGCCCTCCCTGGAGAGCACTTCCCTGAGCATGTTTCCGATATGGACGTCGTCGTCGATTATAAGGATGTGTTTCATTTTACGTAACCTGTTGCCATATTATAGCTATTACCATATTATAGTTGGTCATATGGATCATATCAATTAACAAATTGTGAACAATGCATGTCGGACGGATTATTGGCCGGGCGAATGAGGCCGGGAAAGCAACAGTGAGGAGCACCTGGCACTACGGACGGGGATATTATTGATATAATTGCATAGTGAGGGAAAATTTGCTATTTTAATATATAACAGGTAAAACATAACATCCAGATAAACACCTGTTTCGAATACGTATTTGTGAGGTGAGGATCATGCTGGATATTGAAAAAATGAACAGGCATCTGCAGGACCTGGGCGGGACTTACATACTCAACCATGCAAGGCGCTGCCTTGTCATCGCGAAAAAACTGGCCGAAGAAGAGAACCTGGCATATGACGAAGACATACTGACATTTTCCTGTTATTTTCACGATATAAGCGCATTCAAGCCGTACCGGCCCGAAGGGAAGTTCGACCATGCGGAGGAATCAGCCAAAATTGTGCCGGCTCTCGCAGCAGAGTACAGTATCAACGATGCTTACAAAATCAGTGCAATAGAAGAAGCAGTCAGATACCACGATAAGTGCGGACAGGGTACGGCAAATGAAACAAAACTGCTGAGGAATGCCGATGCGGTCGATTATCTCGGATTTATCGCAGTCGCGCGTGATTTTTCAAAACAGCATGAAGAGATGACAAAAGCCATTGCGGCACTGAAAAAGCACCTGGCAGAGTTTTCAGCCCTGCTGGAACTGGATTCGGCTAAACGCATGGCTGAACCCAGGATCAAAAAGCTGGAAACCTTTTTGCGCGAGTTTGAGGAAGAGACCTTTGGCCTTTACTGAAATTCATGAGTATATAAGTGCTGACACC